>Ga0335070_10004508_pt1 | contig 16302 bp, 15 predicted proteins | sample Lox_Sample_13_FD_206722 | JGI IMG/M metagenome (GOLD analysis project Ga0335070, IMG submission 206722) | Soil microbial communities from Loxahatchee National Wildlife Refuge, Florida, United States - Lox_Sample_1.3 | ecosystem: Environmental > Terrestrial > Soil > Wetlands | place: USA... | reverse complement strand
TAATTGGGCAACAGGCCCTCGAAATCCTAAACAATATCTAATGATCAAAATTCGAAACGAAATGAGCCACCGGTTCTCGGTTTGGAACATTCGACATTTGAATTTGTTTAGGATTTAGATCACCCGCAGAGCGGGTACCCGGATATTAGGATTTGAGCGATCCGGGCCGGAATCTACTGTAGAGCACCTCGCCTATTGTTGATTTGCGGAGTAGCGCCATAAGGAGTCTGTCCACACCCACTGAAACACCTGCAAAAGAGCCGCGCACAAGAGACAGTGCCTTCAAAAACTCCGTGTCAACAGGTAGGGGCTCCCCTCCGAGCTTGCCGCGTCTCTCATTCTCCTGCAGAAATCTGGCATGCTGCTCTTCCGCATCGAAGAGCTCAGTATAACCATTAGCTATTTCAAGGCCTCTGATGTAAAGCTCAAACCGCTCAACCGTTTGAGGGTCCTTGCGTTTCGCCATGCTCGTAATGCCGAGAGGCCAGTCATAGATAAAGCAGGGAACCTCTCCAAGGCTTGGTTCCACCTCCTGGATGAAAAGCTTAAAAAAAAGATCTTCCCAGCTCTCATCCCGATGTATGTTGAAGATCTCTTTATCACGCATGAGTTCAAACAGCGACTGCCGGTCCAGGTCGATGGGGTTGATTCCTGTCCTCTCAAGGCAGAGTTGGCCGAGATTGTACTCCCCCCAACGGTCCCGTAAATACCTTTGATCAGGTACATCCAGCTCCCCAACTAAAGATTTCACCAACCTCTCCGTGCAGAGCATGGCATCCTTGTATGTGCCTGGCATATACCATTCGAGCATTGTAAATTCCGTACTGTGAAGTTCTTCCGATTCCTCAACCCTAAAAACCTTGCAGATCTGAAAGATCTTCTCATGACCCTCGACGAGAAGTTTTTTCATGCCAATTTCCGGGGAGGTATGCAGGAAGAAGGGGCCCCTGTCTGCGACAAATGCCCTGAGTGGCTCTATGTGCGCGTCCGGCGCCGGATATCTCGTGAGGTATGCCGTCTCCACTTCAAGAAAGCCGTTGCTGTAAAAGAACGTCCGAATGGCTTTCAAGATTTCATGCCTTGCTTTCAGAATATCGAGACTCATTCCATCATCCATGAGCGATAAGTCTAAAGCACTCGGCACCGATTGTAAAATGCGCTCCACCGTCAATTCACATTATACCGATTTGCATTCAAGATGAAGACCGAGGCGCGCCGAGGCCTGGGCTACGCAGGCGTACGTGGCGGTACGTCGAGTAAGAACAGGCCGACGGGCAACGAAGGTATGCGCTTGAAGGCGAATCGGTATCGATTGATTTTTCAGGGGCGAGCAAGTATACTCCTATAAACGGAGAGATGACCGAGATGGCCGAAGGTGCTCGCCTGCTAAGCGAGTGTACGGGCTAAAACTCGTACCCAGGGTTCAAATCCCTGTCTCTCCGCCAAAAAGATAGGGTCATGGAGCATCGGTCATGGACTAAGGAAGGCGAAAATCCAAAACGTTTTTGCTGAACCCATGACCCCTGACGCCTGACCCTTGACCCTATAGTTAATCCCTGTGAAAAAAAATAGCGACGTTTCCTTTTCTGAAGATGCCATTCTCCAGCTTTTCAAGCGAGAGAGGCGGCCCCTTTCCACCGAAGATCTCCGGCGCGTTCTCAATTTCCAGAAGTCGGATAAAAAACAGATCAAACGCATTCTCAAGGAGCTGGTAAGGGCGGGGCAGCTCGTACGCATCAGAGAAAACCGGTTCGGCATCCCGAGCGAAATGAACCTGGAGGTTGGAACGCTCTGGTGCACGAGAAGCGGAAATGGATTTGTGATACCGGACAAAGAGGGGCATAAAGACGTGTTTGTGCCGGCCCGTTACATCAAGACTGCGATGCATGGGGATAAGGTGGTCGTGAGGGTTGAGCATACGGAGCATCGCCTCAGAGAAGGCCGTATTGTCAAGGTGACACAGCGCAGGTCCAAGAACGTCATAGGTTTTCTGAGACGGCATAAAGAAATGATGTTCCTCGTCCCCGAGGACGAACGGCTTTCGTCTCACTTCCTGGTAGGCAGCTATAAGAAGGATGGACAGCTGGAGGATGGAGCCTTGGTGGCAGCGCGTATAACGCGGTTTCCCGAGGAAGGGGGAGACCCGGAATGTGCGATCGTAAAGACCTTCAAAGGCCTCAACGATATAAAGTCCATATCACAGTTCATTGTTTATAAGCATAATCTGCCAGGGCGATTCAAAAAACAGACAGATGCGGAGGCAAGGGGCACTGAAGGCGTCCCGGAAGATGGCAGACTCGATCTTCGATCCTTCAAACACGTCACCATTGACGGTGACTTCGCTAAGGATTTTGACGACGCTGTGTTTGTAGAAAAGGCAGGAAGGAGATTCGTTCTGCATGTGTCTATAGCCGATGTATCCCATTATGTCAGTCCTTCTTCGGCCATGGATGAGGAAGCTTATGCACGCGGCACCAGCGTCTATTTTCCAGGCAGCGTCATACCCATGCTTCCGAAAGAGTTGTCCAATGGTATATGCAGCCTGAATCCGCACGAAGAGCGTCTTGCCCTGACAGCGCGCTTGGAATACGACAATTCCGGTAATCTCCTCGAAACCTCCTTTTATAAGTCGATCATCAAGAGCGCCAAACGGCTCACCTACAGGAGGGTGGAGGACGCCCTGGTTAAAAGAGAACAGGCAGCAAGAGAAGATCTGAAGGACCTCCTTCCGGAGCTCGATCGTATGGGTGAATTGGCCACGATTCTCAAGCAAGGAAGGGAGGCGAAGGGGGGTCTCGATTTCGACTTACCGGAGCCTGAGGTGATCCTTGACATGGAGGGCGGCGTCAAGGATATTTTGAGATCGGAACGGCTTTTCTCACAGAACATAATCGAGGAGTTCATGATCGCCGCAAATGAAGCGGTCGCACTTTTTATGGAGGGCCGCAAAGTGCCGTCCATTTATAGAATCCACGAGGCACCTGAACAGGAAAAACTTCACGACTTCCAGAGGCTTCTGCACACCCTTGCCGTAGAATACCGAAAGGATTCAAGAGGCCGGATGCCCCTACAGTCGATCTTGCGCCAGGTACAGAATAAGGATTATGAATTCCTGATCAATCGAATCCTTCTGCGGTCCATGAAACAGGCCAGATATTCTGCGCTGAACAAGGGGCACTTCGGACTTGCACTTGCCTCCTATACACACTTCACCTCTCCCATTCGCCGATATCCTGATCTCATCTGCCACCGCATCCTGAAAAGCGTCATCGAGGGAGGCAGACCCCCTTACCCGGAGCAAGAACTGGAGAAAATGTCCGCCCACCTGTCGGATCGGGAAAGAATCGCTATGGAAGCAGAACGGGAGCTGGAGGACAGGGTCCGCGTACTCTTCATGAAAGAGAGGGTCGGAGAGGAACACGAGGGGGTCATTTCCCACATCACGTCGTACGGCTTCTTCGTGGAACTCTTCGATGTGTTTGTAGAGGGCATTGTCCTCCTCTCCAGTCTATATGACGACTATTATGCTTTCCAGGAAGACAAATTCAGGCTGCTGGGCAGGAGGACGAAAAAGATCTACCGGATCGGCGACCATGTTAACGTGCGCATTGTGATGGCCGATGTCGAGACAAACCGTCTGCATTTTGCTCTGGTCGGCTGATACTCTGTATCCACAGCGCGTTTGCGGAGAAGAAAACGAAACGCACTTGATGCTGATTGCATTTTCAGACGCGCCACGCTAAATTGAGGGTTGTGCGCCGGTTCCCATCTCTTCGCGGCAGGGGTCTCCTCTTCCTTCTCTTTATCTGGTTCATATGGTTCATGAACTTCAATGGGCGGACCCTTTTCTCGCCGATCTTGCCGCTGATCGAGGACGAGTTCAGGATCTCGCATGCGCGGGCTGCCAGCATCTTTACGTTCATCTCTCTCGGTTTCGGATTCGCCCTCTTTTCCTCGGGTCTCGTCTCAGGCTTCCTCGGCTCTAAAAGAACCATCCTTGCCTCACTGTTGACCGCTGGCTGTATCTTCTTCATCATCCCCACAATACATGCATTCAGCATCCTTTATCCCGTTGTCTTTGTGCTCGCCTTCGCTCTGGGAATCTACCTGCCCACTATCATCCCCATGATTACAGATTACTATATGGAGAAAGATTGGGGAAAGGCCATTGCCATCCACGAATCGGCCAGCTCCTTGAGCATCTTTGCCGCGCCCCTTATTGCGCTGTTCCTCCTCTCATTTCTTCCCTGGCGTCTCATTTTTGTTGTAATGGGAAGTGTCTCGCTCCTGTGCGCAATAGTGTTTCAACTCACCACCACTGACATAAGCTCGGGAGACGGCAGGCCCAGTTTTCGCGGAGGTATCCTCAAAAAACGCGCGTTCTGGATAATGGGTACCATTTGGATCTTTGCCTCCGGATGTGTACTCGGTCTGTACTTTGTCCTCCCGCTTTACCTCGTAAAGGAAATCGGGCTGACCATCCAGCGTGCCAACTCCATCACTGGCCTTTCCCGCTTGGGCATGGTGTTGGTTGCGATAGCTGCGGGCTTCATTGTGGACCGTGTGCGGCTAAAGAAAGCTATCTTCCTTGTTATCCTCCTCCTTGGCCTCTTGACCATGTCCCTTACGGTGAAGGAGATTCGCTGGATCAAATTCTTTCTCTTTGTCCAGGCTACTGTTTCGGGTGCTTATCCACCGTTGGTGCTCGTCGCCATCTCCCGTATGTTCGGCAGCGAGACCAGAGGCCAAGCTACAGGCTTCATCATCACCCTCGGCATGGCCGGCTCCGGCATCATACCCTACCTGCTAGGCTTCACCGGGGATATGATAAGCTTCAGGCTGGGAATCTTCCTTCTCGGCCTCTGCACAGTGCTCGCTAGCGGCTTACTTTATTTTCTGAAGGAACTCCGCTAGATAATGTACCATACTATTTTTTTCTATTAAATATTATTTCACAATATACCACATATGGCATTGCTTCACCTGCGCACACCGTAGCACGAGACTGTTAACAGGCGAACTGTAACGCATAGGAGCAATAGTCAGCCCGGCTAACCTGACTCAAGGAGTTGCCACGGAGTCGGCCTGTAACGCTTCCTAGCTCGTTTCTTTAGAAGTTACAATTACTTTAATAAATTTGTTTATGTTAATACTCCTTGATGTGCGTTCCATGCGGGATATAATTTCGTACTATTTTGTATCAGGATATAACTTCAAATTACTATTGCCAGCTTTACCCTTTTTGATAATTTGACCTTGCATTTTACAATGTGAGAGGTTATGATTAACAGATATGGAAGAAGCGAGCAGATTACTCACAGTCAAGGAGACGTGCAGCTATCTCAGAATCTCTCCCCCTACGCTTTACAGGATGATAGACAGACGCGAACTCGTTCCTGTCAAGATAGGTAAACGCACCCTCTTCGACAGAAAAGACCTCGACAAGTATATTGACGCCGCTAAAGGTCCCCTGGATAGAAATGTGCCGAAGAAGCCACGGAGGAAGCGCAAGAGCAAAGTACTCCCGGATCGATTGTTCTGATCTCATCCGCAAAAGTCGAAACAGGGGTCCCCGGTACAACAAGCAAGGTCGGGCACAAGACAGCAGAGACGTCAGATAACCTGCTGCAGTTTTCTCTTGATCAGCTTCTCCCCCCGGGTCATATGCTTGCGTATCAGACTTTCCACCTGGCGTGCCTTACGTGCTTCAAGCCCTTGTACCAATTTCTTGTGGTCCTCGACGGCCACGCCGGGCTTCGGATGATAACGCAGGATAATAACCCGATAGCGGTACATGTGGTCCTTGAGACCCTGGAGAAGTGTATAAAGACGTCTGTTCTTGGCGGCCTTATGGAGCACGTCGTGGAATTCAGCATCAAGCTCTATGAACTTTTCAGCGTCCATTTCCTTCAGGCGTGCCTCTTGCTGCCGCACGATATCTTTGAGCCCCTTCAGCTCGTCTCTAGTTATCCTTGAGGCGGCGAGGAATCCGGCGTACCCTTCGAGAATGCTCCGAAGGCCAAAAATCTCGTCTACTTCATCTTCCGTCAGCCCCTTGACCGCATAGCCTCCACGCGGACGCCTGTACACCAAACCCTCTTCTTCAAGCTTCCGGAAGGCCTCGCGCACGGGCGTTCGGCTCGCCTGCATAGCTTCTGCGAGGGTTTCCTCAATAAGCCTTTTACGCGGCTCAAGCTCACCGCTGATAATAGAGTTCTTTATACCCGTGTAAACGCGATCCCTCAAGAACTTCTTCTTTTTCTTTTCCCTGCTGTCCGTCATATCCATGGTTGCTCCTTCCGATCTCCGCGGTCTCTCAGAATGGCGGGTTACGGTCTTAGTTTATCTCGTACGAGGTTTGCCCGATTTCCTGTCCAAGCTCAAATCACCTGCTCCCCGAGCAAAGATAATAAGGAATCCTCCTGCAATGGAAATGTCTTTCATGAACATGATCGATTGGGTTTGATCGGCGAAGTTCCGGTGAAACAGGAGGGCGGCCAGAATGCAAAATCCGGCCAGAGCAAAAGCAAAGGGGCGGGCTTTCAAACCCAGAATTATGGCTATGGACCCAGCGACCTCAAGGACAATCACCAGAGGCAACAGCATGGTGGGGACACCTCTTGCTGCCATGTAGTGACCGGTAGCTGTATAGTTCCCTATCTTGCCTAATCCCGACTGAAGGAACATGAGTGCGAGGAAAATGCGTCCCAGCAACTCGAACAAGCTATAGATACCACCCATCATGCTCTCCTTACGGTATGCCTACAGGTGAATTTTTGCCCTTGTGTGCGGCACCGCCAGGGACCCCCATATAGTATGGTAATACAGTATACAAAGCTTATATCCAGACAGCCGACAAATGCAACTGAGAAATCACCACAGCCAAGCACCAACCACCTGCTTCACTGCTGTCTACCGCCGACAATGATCTCCGGGATGCGCAGCGTCGGTTGCGCGTCAGCCACGGGCACGCCCTGGCCATCTTTGCCGCATGTGCCGATGCCAAATCCGAGGTCAGTCCCTATCATATCGATGTCACGCAGCACCTTAGGCCCGTTGCCCATCATGGTAGCGTTCTTGATCATGGGGCCGATTTGTCCACGTTCAATGAGGTATCCTTCTTGTATTTCGAAAACGAAATCGCCACGCACCGTATCGACCTGCCCTCCCCCCATCTTCTTCACGAGCACTCCGTGATCCACCGACGCGATGATTTTATCGGGATCAGTTGTGCCCGGCAGGATCATTGTATTGCTCATCCTGGGTATCGGCTTGTGCCTGAAGGATTCGCGCCTCCCGTTGGCTGTCGGTTTCATCCCGTACTTGAGAGCGTGGAACCGGTCGAACAGATAATTTTTGAGAACGCCGTTCTCTACGAGAAGGGTCCTCTCCGAGGGGATTCCCTCGTCATCGTAAGCGTAGGTCCCGCGCATGTGCGGAATCGTTTTATCATCCACGATGTTGATGAGGTGACCGGCCATCTGAGCACCGAGCATACCCTTGTAACACGAAAGGCCTTCCATCGCCAGATCAGCCTCCAGCCCATGGCCTATGGCCTCGTGAATCATAGTACCCCCCGCTTCAGACGCCAGAACCACGGTCTTCGTGCCCATGGGTGCCTCAATCGCGTCGAGAAGACCGGCAAGCCTTTTCACCGTTGCTGACACAAACACCTCCAGCCGTTCGTTGCTAAAGAAATCGAATCCGTAAAAGCCCCCTATCGCCTCGTACGCAGTCTGCGTCTGGTTGTTCGCCTCTCCGATGACCAGCAAGGTCATGATCAACTGAGTTCTGTCATCAACGACCGGGGAGCCTTCGCTGGGTGTGATCTTTACAGTCTGCCTCGTGTCGCGGTACATCACCCTCACCTGTTTGATGCGCTTCTCCATTTTTCTGGCTGCAACTTCTATCTTGCGCACCATCGCTACCTTCTTCTCCGTCTCCACGTCTTTCGGGTCCAGCGCGATAGAAAAGGCATAGTGCCCTTTAAGGGACGGCTCTTCTCTGATCTCTCCTGCAGCTTTCTCCCCTGAGATGCGCCCGAGGTCACGGGCAAGGTCGAGGAGGTGCGCTTCATCCTGAGAAGTGGTGGATGCAAGAAACATCTTCCACGGGGAAATCACCCGCAGGCCCACACCCTGATCCAACCCCTTCTCAAGCTTCTCAATCTTTTCCGATTCTACCTGGATGTGCGTGTAGGTCCTTCTCTCCGCGAAGATATCCGCATATACCGCACTTCCCCTGAGCATAGCATCAAGTATCTCGGCCTCATTCCGCATGCCTTACCTCCTGGAACACGATATCATACCTTGCCATATCTTCCATGATTCCCCTCAGGGTATCTTCAGCACTTGAGGGATAGATCAGCTCCACTTCGCCTTTCTTGCCGTCAAGCACCGTAAGCAAAGCAATCTCTTCGTACGACTCCAGTATCCACTTGAAAAAGCCTATCCCGTCCCTTCTCATGACCACGCGCTTAGTTTTTTCCACTGTCATCCCTTAACATAAGCATGGGTGCCGCCGCACCACTGGGGTTTCTCTGGTTTATTTAGTTTATCTGGTTTCTCTGGTCTATTTGGTCTCTCTAGTCTATCTGGTCATCTAGCCCATCTCGTCTATTCAGGTATCCCCTTGACCCATGACCCTTGCCCCGTGACCCCTCTTCTCACAAATGCGTGCATCCGTTCGAAGACTTCCGGTCCTAGCTCCTCTGCACGCACTGAAGGCTCAAAACCCATGAACGCATACAGAGCATGCACGCGATCCTTGCCAAACAAAGGCTCCAATGAATGTCTCAGGTATTTTCTCTTATACCGGAAACAGGCTTTGATAAAATCGATCAGGCCTTGATCCGGCTTTATTCTTTCGTGATTGAAGATAATTGCAACGAATGCACTTTCCACTTCAGGCGGAGGGATGAAGACGGCGGGCTTGAGCTTAAGGAGAAGGCTCACCGACGCATGCAGTTGGAAGATCACAGAGAGCGCGCCGTAGCTCCGCGAACAAGGCGCACTCACAAGCCTTTCAGCCACCTCCTTTTGCATCGTTAGATGGGCGCTCTCGATAACGTCCATTTCAGAGAGCAGCTTGAAGAGTATGGGTCCCGTGATATTATAAGGTATGTTCCCCATCACTTTTATCCTTTCCTCTTTCATGAAAGAGCGAAAGGGTAGATTCAGAATACTGTCAAAACTCACCCTGACGTTTGGAAAGAGGTGCTCCAGAAGCTTGAGAGATTCCTTAAAATGCCTGTCCAATTCAACCGCGTGGACAAAATGGGCATGCGGGATGATGCAGCGGGTGAGGTCGCCCTCGCCTGCACCGATTTCCACAACGACATCATCCGGACCGATGCGCGTCAGCTTCACCAGTTTATTGAGCAGGTTCTTGTCTTTCAGCAGGTGCTGCGACAGGCTCTTCTTCAGTGCCACTCTAGCCCCGCGCCATGCGTGAAAAGCCCCTTACTGTTTCGGGCGAAAAAAGATTCCTTGCCGCATAGAAGGATCCTGTGATGGCTACCATGGCTGCATTGTCAGTGCAAAGATCACGTGAAGGGAAGAGCACAGAACGCTTATCGCGAACGGCCCACTCCTCGAATAGTGCCCTCAGGCGCCAATTCGACGCTACACCTCCACCCACCACTATGCTGCTGATACCGCAATCCCTCGAAGCCTTGATTGTCTTTCGGCAGAGGACATCGCAGATCGCTTCCTGGAAGGAGGCAATGAGATCCGGACGACTACTCTCCGTGATGCCATGCTTCTTGACGTGGTTGATAAATGCCGTCTTCAGGCCGCTGAAAGAAAAATCATAGTTGTTTTCATCAAGCATCGGCCGCGGAAAAGAAATCGTCTCCGGCCGGCCGTCTGCTGCAATCTCTTCTATGGCTCTGCCACCGGGATAGCCAAGTCCAAGATACTTCGCGATCTTGTCGAAGGCCTCACCAGCCGCGTCGTCCCGCGTACTCCCGATGAGGCGGTAGCGACACGGTTCCTCAAAGAGAAGAAGCACGGTATGCCCCCCGGAAACAATAAGCGCGATGAAGGGAAACTGAACTTCTCGCTCCAGAAAAATGCTCATTGCGTGCGCCTCGACGTGGTTAACTGCCACCATCGGCATCGATGCTGACAGACAGAGGCCCTTCGCAAACATAAGACCGACAAGTAACGACCCGATCAGCCCCGGGCCATTTGTCACAGCTACGCACTCTATCTCCTCAAGTGCCACATGGGCGTCGGAGAGAGCCCGCTCATAAATACGGTTTATGAGCTCCACATGCTTTCGCGACGCAAGTTCGGGTACGACCCCGCCGAACAGGCTATGCAATTGAACCTGGCTGGAAACGACATTTGAAAGAATTTCGGTGCCGTTCCGAAGGACGGCCATTGACGTATCATCGCAGGATGTGTCTATGCCGAGAATGAGCATGAGAGCGGTGAGCCGTCAGCAGTGAGCAGTGAGCAGTGTTCAGAAACAGGCGAACAGATTTCTTCGGAGTCCAAATTGTCTTTCATAATGGATTTCCACAGCTTACTGCTTACTGCTCACTGATCACGGGTTTTTAGAACGTCTCCCACTCAACCTTGACTTTAACCTGCTTTTTCATATCTTCTCTGAAAGAAGTAAGGAATTCAGCCCTCTTCTTGGCCGCGTAGGTCTGTTTGTAGGCATCCTTCTCTTTCACCCACTGCGCCTCATCAGGTTGCTTTTCCCCTATAAAAGAGAAGACGTAATAGCGACCGCCAAAATCCACCGGTTTCTCGTAGACCTTTCGATCGGGAGAAAGCTGGAGAAGATCGGAATTCTCCTTTGGTATCGGGCCGAGGCCGGGGATTTCGGGGCTCTGGCGTGACATCATACCGGTCTCCTTTGCGTAGCTCGTCGACTTGTCTCTGACGGCCTCTTCAGCCTTTGCTTTCGCCAGCATCTTTGCCCGCTCACCCACTATTCTTGTCCTGACAATCTTCAACGCTTCCTCTTTGGTAAGCGGTTTACCCTCTTCCTTCTCGACCACCTGAAAGATGTAAGACTTTGTATTATCTCTCACAGGGAGCGAGATGTCACCCTGGCTCATCCCCTTCAGCCAGGTATCAATCTTCAGCCGGGATAGTCTCGACAGGGCGTCACTTTCCTTCATGTTCCCGAGATCCACGACCTCCAGACCTTTCGATTTTGCGTAAGTCGTCAGATCCTTTATCTTCAGGAGTTCCATGTAAGCCTGATCGTCCTTTATCGAACTCTTCTCATCGATAACGATATATTTGAGATGGTATGAATTCTCGCTTCTGTACATTGCCTTTTCTTTCTCGTACGCGTCTTCTATCTCTTTCTCCTGCACACGCACCTGGTCCTTGTAGTCGACCGGATCAAAAACCGTATAGCCCAGCCGCACCTGCCCCCGTTCTTTCATGTAACTGTCGCGCACATCGCGATCATTGAAAATGACCCCATTGTCCTGGAGAATGGCCAGCATTTTTGACACGAGAAGGGACTGCTTCTCGCTCTCTTCGAACGCCTTGGGATCAACTCCATTCCTCTTGAGGATCTCCATGTACAGATCCCTGTTGAATTTGCCATCCCGCTTGAAGGCCTCCATACCGGCAATATGCTCTGTAAATTCTCTGTCAGAAACCCGTACACCTAATTCCTCTGCTTTCACAAGCATCAGATATTTATCTACAAGCTGATTCATAACATTCTCTTTCAGCTTGAGCTGAGCCATCATCTTCTCATCGAGCTGTTCCCTGTAAATCATTCTGTAAAAATCGAGAAGCTTCTGGTAGTTCTTCTGATACTCTATGGCCGATATCTTGTAGGGGCCCACTTCCGCAAGGGTCTTCTCCCCTCCTCTGAATGACCCGACACCCCAGAAGATGAAAACGATGATGATCAGCATGAACATCGCCTTGATCATGTAGCCAGTTGCATGCTTCCGCATGAATCGTAACATTTGCGCTCCGGTTCTATTGATTTTGACTCCTTAACATAGTATATTAGGGCTGTTTTTTCAATAGCCTCCGTTTTTTCAAGAGGTTACAGAAGGGGTAACTGATGCTCAATTCATTTTTCGGCTGGCTCTCAAAGGACCTGGCAATAGATCTGGGCACCGCAAACACCCTCGTCTATCTCAAGGGCAAAGGGATCGTTACCAACGAGCCTTCGGTGGTGGCTGTCCATCGAGACCCGCGAGGCGTCAAACGGGTCATCGCCGTGGGTGAGGAAGCAAAGAGGATGCTCGGTAAAACGCCCGGAAGCATTGTGGCCATAAGGCCACTCAAGGATGGTGTTATAGCCGATTTCGAAATCACCGAGGCGATGCTCAAATATTTCATCCAGAAGATCCACAACAAAAAATCGTATGCTCGGCCGAGGATCGTGATCTCCATTCCCTCTGGCATCACGCCGGTCGAAAAAAGGGCGGTCAAGGAGTCCGCAGAATCTGCGGGTGCACGTGAAGTCTATCTGATAGAAGAACCAATGGCAGCGGCCATCGGCGTAGGCCTCCCCATCACCGAGCCGAGCGGCAATATGGTTGTTGACATAGGCGGTGGGACCACGGAAGTGGCAGTTATCAGCCTCGCCGGCATTGTTTACTGTAATTCGGTGCGCATAGCCGGTGACAAGATCGACGAGGCAATCATCCAGTACATCAAACGGAAGTATAATCTGTTGATTGGAGAGCGCACGGGCGAAATGATCAAGATAGAAATCGGCTCTGCCTACCCATTTCCAAATGAACATGAGATGAGCATGGAAATAAAAGGCCGCGACCTGGTGGGCGGCATACCGAAAACCCTGGAGATCTCTTCCAAAGACATCCGCGAGGCTATCGCTGAACCGGTCAATGCAATTGTTGATTCGGTGCGCATCGCCCTGGAGAGGACCCCGCCTGAGCTGGCCGCGGATATTGTTGACAAGGGTATCGTCCTTTCCGGCGGAGGTGCTCAGCTCAGGAATCTCGACCTGCTCATCAGGGAAGTGACAAGGCTGCCCGTGATCGTTGCTGAAAATCCTACTACTGCCGTGGTAGAAGGTGCTGGACGGGTTCTTGACGAAGTGACTCTCCTCAAAGAAATTGCGGCAAAGTTCTAAGTGGAGAATCCACCTAGCGAGCACGGCGAGCCGCGTACCCGCTTGCGGGTGTGGGAGGCTCCGGCGGCTTTGCCGGCGGAGGGGGCGACGCGAGCCCCATTTATAGCAGGGGAGATTTGAAGGGTACTCTTGTCGTCATAACAGCGGTCGTGATTCTCGCTGTATCATTTCTGCTTTTCTCTGATGTTGGCCCTGTTGCCAAAAGGTACTCCAAGGCAAAGGTTTACTTTGCCAACGTGGTGGGACCCGCGCTCAAAGGAGCGAGTGCGCCATTCCGTTTCACTCACGGCATCTTTGACGGATACATTAACCTTGTCGATGTCAAAAGAAAAAATGGCGAGCTTCAAAAAAAACTGGAAGCCCTGCAGCTCCAGAACCAAAAACTCTCCGAATTGGAAAAAGAGAATGAGCGGCTCCGGCGGCTTTTACACTTCATGGATCAACGACCGGGGACAACTATTGCGGCACGTGTCATCGGGGAAGACGTCACCAACTGGTTTAAGTGTATCATTATCGATAAAGGTCGTGGCAACGGTATCAGCGAAAAAATGCCTGTGATTACACCAGAAGGAGTGGTGGGGCAGGCTGTAGAGGTAAACCAGTGGCACACGAAGGTGATGATACTGATCGACACGAATTCGGCAGTAGACGTCTATGTCACTGGCAAACAGGCGCGGGGGATTCTAGCAGGCACGGGCAGAACTACCCTCAAGATGAAGTATGTGCTGAAGAACGATGACGTTGAGATAGGTGACAGGCTGATCACCTCCGGAAAGGACGGCGTCTACCCGAAAGGATTGCCTGTAGGAGTTGTCATTAGCGTGGACAAGAACGTGGTGGGTCTTTTCGCCGAAATAGAGGTCATGCCCTTTAATAACTTCAGAAAACTTGATGAAGTTCTGGTGTTAAGGAAATGACGAGAAAAGTTTTCGCGCTTGCTTTGGCAGTACTTTTAATGATTCTTCAGTCAGCACTATTCTCTTTTCTTCCTATCGAATTTTCGAAGCCCGATGTTGGGGTACCGTACGTTATTTACGCAACATTTTTTCTGAGTCCGGCAGACGGGCTTATCACAGCTTTCCTCGTTGGGTTTTCTCAGGAAATACTTTCTGTGGGACCTCACGGTGCCCTCCTCTTCACCAAGGTCTTCCTCTTTCTCTCCTGTATCTTTTTAAGGAGCAGACTTTACATCGAGTCTCAGTACCTATTTGCCTCCATATCATCAGCCTTTGTGCTTCTCGAATCGGTCCTCTTCGTAGCGCTTGCATTCTTCGGAAAAGGTGAAGCAGGGACTATTATGACCGTTCTGAAATTCTGTGTCCCCGATGCTGTGGTTACCGGGATTCTGGCGCTCTTCCTCTTTCCTGTGTTCGAGCGGCTGAAGCTGCGACCGTACGGGGTGGCGTGACGCATGGAACCCATTAACGACGGTAAATACAAGTGGTGTAAACGGGTGGTTCTGCTCGCGCTCATAGTCCTCTGCATGCGGCTATTCGACCTGCAAGTCCTCAAGGTCGATGAGATGAGGAGGCTGTCGGAGCAGAACAGGGTCCGTGTCAAAAAGATTCTCGCTCCGAGAGGCATGATTTACGACCGGAAGGGAAAGGTGGTTGCAGACACGCGGCCATCTTTCAACCTCTATCTCATAAGGGAAGACATACGCGACTTCAACCAGACTGTCGACGGATTGGCTAGACTCCTGGAACTCGACAGAGAGGATATTATAGCCAGGCTGAAAGAAGCCAGGGATTATCCTTCCTCTTTTCCGGTCAAGATCGAGTCTGACCTGAACAAAGACCAGGTGGGAAAGGTGGAAACAAACAAGTTTTACCTTCCGGGTGTGATCATACAGATCGAGCCTAAGAGAAACTATCCTTACGGAATCATGCTGGCTCACGTGCTCGGTTATGTCTCGGAAATAAGTAGTGAAGAGCTCGCAGCCAAAGAGAACAAAAGATATACACCCGGGGATTACATTGGCAAATTCGGTCTGGAGAAGGCTTATGAGTCGTATCTTAGAGGCATTGACGGGGAACAGCGCGTCGAGGTGGATGCGACAGGGCGAGAGGTGCGTGTGCTAGACACGAAAGAGCCTATCGCCGGGAACAGCCTTCACCTGAATATCGATATGGACCTGCAAGTGGCCGTTGAAAAGGCGTTTGAAGGCAAGAAGGGTGGTTGCGTGGTGACCGATCCGCGAAATGGCGGTGTACTTGTCCTTCTGAGCCGCCCGGCGTTCGACCCGAATCAGCTTTCCTCAGGCGCTACGAAGGAGTACTGGGCCAAGATTGCCACGGATAAGACTCACCCGCTTCAGAACAGGGTGACGCAAGGCAGGTTTCCGCCGGGCTCTACCTTCAAGCCGGTGCTCGCCCTTAAAGGCTTGGAAAAAGGTATCATCAACGAAAACACCTCGTTCTCCTGTCATGGCGGTTTTCCTTATGGAAACAGGGTCTTTAAATGCTGGCGGAAGGAAGGTCATGGATCCATTGCAGTGCACAGAGGCATAGTCGAATCGTGTGATGTCTTTTTTTACAACTTGGGTTTAAAGCTCGGTATAGATAACATACACGAGATGGCTGAAACCATAGGACTTACAAAGGTGACCGGCATAGACCTTCCGGGAGAGAAGGCCGGGATGGTGCCGTCAACCGCGTGGAAGCTCAAAACGTACGGTGAGAAATGGTATGAGGGTGAAACGGTTTCGGTTTCCATAGGCCAGGGGGCTGTCTGGCTCACCCCGATGCAACTGCAGCAGCTTTCGTCATTCATCGCTAACGAGGGTGTTACCTTCAAACCGCAGATCGTAAACAAGATCGTATCTCCCCAAGGAAAGGTAATCAAGGTCTATGAACCGGCGATGTTGACCAACGCCAAGTTGAATAAACAGGCGATAGCAATCGTTAAAGATGGGATGAAGGGTGTGGTGAACGAACCACGGGGCACCGCATACGCCTCTCGCCCGGCAAGTGTGAGCATGAGCGGCAAAACGGGTACGGCTCAGTCAGCTTCCCTCGGAACCGGCAAAGGTGACCATGCTTGGTTCCTGGCCTTCGCGCCGAGCGACGACCCGGTGCTTTCAATGGCCATTCTCGTCGAGTTTGGAGGACACGGAGCATCCATGTCCGCTCCCATCGCAAAGATCGTGACCGAGAGCTATTTCAAAGAGCAGAAAGAGATTAAGTCGGCCCAATTGAGGTCCAACTAAAT
>Ga0335070_10004505_pt1 | contig 16305 bp, 13 predicted proteins | sample Lox_Sample_13_FD_206722 | JGI IMG/M metagenome (GOLD analysis project Ga0335070, IMG submission 206722) | Soil microbial communities from Loxahatchee National Wildlife Refuge, Florida, United States - Lox_Sample_1.3 | ecosystem: Environmental > Terrestrial > Soil > Wetlands | place: USA... | reverse complement strand
GAGACCGCGTCTTAGCCACACGGCACGTCACGCGGTACGTACATCCGGCGCATCAATCTGAAAGCACGGATCGGCCTTGCGTCGCTTGCGCGGGCCAATGAACTCTGCGACTGCGCGCAAGGGCACATCGGCCGCGCCGGAAATCGGCGCGATCCGGTTGTCCTTTCGCATAAATCCGGAAACGCCCCATAGCAGGCTTCCCTCCAAAGGAAGCGGCTCGAGGCCGGTACAACGATTATTCCTGACCAGTAAGTAATCTAATGGATGCCCGTACCGCGGCCACTGCGGCTACCTTTCGCGTGGACATCGGTGCAACGCGGAGACGTGGGCCGGCAGGCTCGATTTGGTTCGGCGTTTCACGCAACCCGTTTGTGCCCGAAATGATCGTGGCCGATACGGCTTCGCCAATCAGAAGAACCGCATGATGAACGAATTTGACACGATTACGCGGATCTTGCCGCGCGGGTCACCCGCCGAATGTTCCGGCTACGCGGATATGATCCGGATTCCCGGCGGCACGTTCCGCATGGGTTCGAACAAGCACTATCCGGAAGAGGCACCCGTCCACCGCGTGACAGTCGATGCGTTCTGGATCGATCGCACGCCAGTCACGAACCGGGAATTCCGCAAGTTTGTCGACGAGACCGGCCACGTCACCTTCGCCGAGCTCCCGCCCGATCCGAAGGATTATCCAGGCGCACTCCCACACATGCTCAAAGCTGGTTCGCTGGTCTTTAGTCCGCCAAATCGCCCGGTCGATACACGGGACTGGAGCCAATGGTGGTCGTTCAAGTTCGGCGCCGATTGGAAGCAACCAACCGGTCCAGGGAGCAGTATCAACGGCCTTGACGATCACCCGGTCGTACACGTCGCCTATCGAGATGCTGAAGCCTACGCAAAATGGGCCGGCAAGGAATTGCCGACCGAAGCGGAGTTCGAATTCGCAGCTCGTGGCGGTCTTGACGGTGCCGAGTACGCATGGGGCGACGATCTTACGCCTGGTGGTAAATACATGGCGAATACGTGGCAGGGCGAGTTCCCGCACGAAAACGTCGCGCTCGACGGCTATGAGCGCACATCGCCAGTGACCGCGTTTCCACCGAATGGTTACGGCGTCTACGACATGATCGGTAACGTCTGGGAATGGACGTCCGATTGGTACTCAGCGAAGCACAAGGCGGATGCTCAGAAAGCGTGCTGCATCCCCAAAAATCCGCGTGGCGGTCCTGAGGAAGCAAGTTACGACCCACGCCTGCCGAAGATTCGAATCCCGCGCAAGGTGCTCAAGGGTGGCTCGTATTTGTGTGCACCAAGTTATTGCCGCCGTTACCGCCCGGCGGCACGTCACGCGGAGCCGATCGATACGTCCACCAATCATGTCGGATTTAGGTGTGTCGTGCGAGACAAGAAGCCCGTGTGATGACGGAGACTGCCTCAAAAACTCAAAGTCGTCTGGCCATATTGGCCGTCGTTCTGGTGATCGGTTTTATCGTCGCCGGCTCGATCTGGTACGGCTTCTCGGGGGATGTGCGCGAGCGCGTCTGGCAGAACTTGCTCGATCGTCCGGGCGGGCCGATGACCTTCCGGATCATCCTGCAACCCACCATGGCATCGGTTGCCGCACTGCTCGACGGCATTACGGACGCGAAAACGGGCCGCTCTCCTTATTTGTGGACGCTGCTCACCAACCCGGCGGAGCGCGTGGGACGGCTGCGCGAAGGATTGATCGCGACCGCACGGACCATTCTTTTGGGCTTGGGTATCGACGCCATCTATCAGCTCATCGTGCTCAAGACGTTCTATCCCGGTGAGGCGGTGATCGTCGCAATCGTACTTTGCTTTTTACCGTACCTATTTTTGCGCGGCCCATTCGCCCGGGTCGCGCGCTGGTGGTACGGCGATAAACGCACGGGCAACGTCCGGTGAAGGTGCGGATATGAAACTAGTACGCACTGAAGCCATGGCAGCTTGCTGCGTGAGACGTCAGCGCGAACAAGTCCAGCCAAACAGACGATTCAATTTCCGAAAATGGTCGACTACTTCGCTTCCAGCGGCGGCTTGGCGTCGTCAATGGCGATTAGTTCAATATTGGTCGGCGCGCAAACTTCATCATCGCAATCGGTCGGCTTTCACTTGTCATCCTTACGCTTAGACAATCGGAAAGCCATCGAGAAACCCGGGAAAGACATGACACACAGGTTTGAGGTGAGGGCGACAGCTGAGAGCCACTTCTCTTGGCTGCGCACGCGGCTAAGCGTCGAACGCACCCTGATGTCATGGGTTCGTACGGCGGTCTCGCTGATCGGGTTCGGCTTTACAATCGTTCAGTTCTTCGAGCGCTTTAAGGATATGCCTGGCGTTGCTCCCGGGAAGCATCCAGAAGGCGCGCGATACTTGGGTCTAGCGCTGATTCTCATTGGCGTCATGGCGCTCATCATTTCGATTTGGCAGTACCGATGGACGCTTCGCTACCTGTGGAGCGGAGGTTTTTCGGTCATCGCAGGCGCGGAAAAAGAAGGAAAGAAAACGCCGCTGTACGCAGTTGCAATCGCACTCGCTTTCGTCGGCGCGTCCGCCTTCTTGGCAGTGTCGCTGCGTCTCGTGTAGCTGCGCGACCCAACAATTCCAGATTTGGCAGCGCGTCCTAGAAAATTCCAACTGCAAGTTTGATCTGCAACCACTCTAGCAACGAAGGGGGCTCGAAATGGCTAAATCGAAGAAACCAAACATCCTCATCATCTGGGGAGACGATATCGGCTGGTTCAACATCAGCGCCTACAACCATGGCATCATGGGCTACAAGACGCCCAACATCGACCGCATCGCCAAGGAAGGCGCGATGTTCACCGACTGGTACGGCCAGCAGAGCTGCACCGCCGGCCGCGCCGCTTTTATCACCGGCCAGTCGCCGATCCGCACCGGACTGACGAAGGTCGGCCTCCCCGGTGCGAAACTCGGACTCCAGAAAGAGGACCCGACGATCGCCGAACTGCTGAAACCGCACGGCTATGTCTGTGGCCAGTTCGGCAAGAACCATCTCGGCGACCGCGACGAGTTTCTGCCGACGGTGCACGGTTTCGACGAGTTCTTCGGCAACCTCTATCACCTCAACGCCGAGGAGGAGCCGGAAAACGAGGACTATCCGAAGGAATCGGAATACCCGAATTTCAAGAAGAAGTTCGGTCCGCGCGGCGTGCTGCACAGCAAGGCCGACGGCAAGGGCGGGCAGACCATCAAGGACACGGGCCCGCTGACCAAGAAACGCATGGAGACCATCGACGAAGAGGTCTCGAAATATGCCATCGATTTCATTGAGCGCAATGCCAAGGCCGATAAGCCATTCTTCTGCTGGTGGAATTCGAGCCGGATGCATATCAACACGCATCTGAAGAAGGAAAGCCAGGGTGTCACCGGCCTGGGCGTCTATCCCGACGGCATGGTGGAGCACGACAAGTCCGTCGGCGAGTTGCTCGACAAGCTCGACGAACTGGGCATCGCCGACAATACCATCGTCATGTACTCCACGGACAATGGCGCAGAGGAGTTGAGCTGGCCGGACGGCGGCACCACGCCGTTCCGCGGCGAGAAGGACACCAACTGGGAAGGCGGCTGGCGCGTGCCGACCGCGATCCGCTGGCCTGGCGTCATCAAGCCGGGCACGGTATCCAACGAGATCTTTTCGCACCAGGACATGCTGCCGACGCTTGTGGCTGCCGCCGGCGAACCGGATATCGTGGAAAAGTGCAAGAAGGGCTACAAGGCCGGCGACAAGACCTTCAAGGTCTATCTGGACGGCTTCAACCTCCTGCCGCATCTCAAGGGAGCGGCTAAGAACCCACGGCCAGGCTTTATGTATTGGAGCGATGAGGGCGACTTGATGGCGCTCCGCATGGGCAATTGGAAGGTCCACTTCGCGGAGCAACGGTCCGAGGGAGCCAATGCGTGGCAGGACCCGCTCGTGCAGTTGCGAATGCCGAAGCTCATGAACTTGCGTACGGACCCCTTCGAGTCCGCCGATATTTCAGGAACTATCTATTACTGGAAGTGGCGAGTCGACCGCATGTTCGTAATGGCTCCGTTCGGTGCGTTGGTTGGGCAATACATGGCGACAATGGCGGAGTTCCCACCGCGCCAGACGCCGGAGAGCTGGAGTCCTGCAGCTTTCCTGGAAAAGCTTCGTGCCAAACAGGAAGCGCTGGAAACCGGCAATGGTCTCGGAGTGAAGTAGCAACGGCTCCCCACGATACCGATGCATTGGGATGTGCCTTTGTCTCAACTGCGCGACTGAAAGCCAAATACCCCGGCGGACCGTGTGTCCGCCGGGGACTGCAACTTCAGGAGACCAAGGGTGAGCCGCCCCGACGATGTCCGGGATTTCTACGAAAGGACGCCGTATCCAGGGCCGGTAGCCAGTCTGGATCAGGAGCGGACGCGCTACGCCACGCCGGAACGCCGCCGAGCACATTTTCATCTGACGTGGCCGGCCGAGCCGTTACGCGAAAACCTGGAAATCCTCGTTGCCGGCTGTGGCACGTCGCAGGCCGCGCGGTATGTGCTCCGTGCGCCGGGAGCGCGAGTTAGGGCGATCGATATCAGCGAGACCAGTCTGCGCCACACCCGCGATCTTCAACTAAAATACGATCTGAGAAACCTCGAGCTCCATCAGGTCTCCATCGAGACGATCCAGGAGTTGGGCCGCTCATTCGACCTTATCGTTTGCATCGGCGTCCTCCATCACCTGCCTGATCCCGATCTCGGGCTGCGTGCCCTTCGCGAAGTCCTCCGTCCCCAGGGCGCCATGCGACTCATGGTCTATGCACAGTATGGCCGTGCAGGCATCTACATGATGCAGGGATATTGCCGCCTGCTCGGCATCAGCGCCACTGAGGACGACCTGCGAACTCTCGGCGCTATGCTAGCGGCGTTGCCGGCGGACCAACCGATCGCGAGCGTTCTTCGAAAGGCGAAGGACCTTCGGCGCCCGGAAGCGATGGCGGATGCCTTGCTTCATCCGCAGGACCGCGCCTACACCGTCCCGGAGCTGTACGCATGGCTCGATCGCTGCGGCATGTCATTTGGCCGCTGGATCGAGCAGGCTCCTTATCTCGCCCAGTACGGGACTATCGCGAGGTCACCACATGCCGCCCGTCTCGCCTCGCTGCATTCACGCGAGCAGCATGCCGCCGTTGAGCTGTTCCGTGGAACGATGGCCACACACAGCTTTACCGCGTACCGTGATGATCGTGCAGCACAGAGCCAGCCTATAGCGTTTACGGGCGATGACTGGCGTGGCAACGTCCCCATTGCGCTACCATGGACGGTGTGCGTCCGGGAACGTCTGCCCCCTGGTGCTGTCGCGGTGCAGATCAACCGGGCGCATACGTTTACCGATCTCATTTGCGCTGTCGATGCTTTTGAAGACCGGCTGCTCGGTGCCATCGACGGAAAGCGAACGCTGGCCGAAATTGTACAACCTGAAGCGAAGAACGACGAGCGCCGGGCCTTGGAGTTCTTCGAGCGCTTGTGGCGGTACGACCAGATCGTCTTTGACGCATCGCATGCCTCGAGGAACTCATGAAGGACTGGCTTATCCTCGTCACAGAGCCTGCTGTTGTCATCATCAACGCGGTGGCGCTGCTGATGATAACCGTGGGGACGATCGAGGCGTTCATTCGTGGCCTTCACGCCATGCTCAGGCTGTCGCCGGCGGGCCGGGCGATTCGAGATGGGTATTTGCGCTATGCGCGCTGGCTGATTGCCGGCCTGACGTTCCAGCTCGCAGCCGACATCATAGAGACGGCGATTGCGCCGAGCTGGGATGAAGTCGGAAAACTGGCAGCGATCGCCGTCATCCGGACCTTCCTCAACTATTTCCTCGAACGCGACATGACGGAAATTGCCGAGGTGCCAATCCGGCAAGAGAAAACCACTGCGGCGGCACAATAGACGTGGCCGGCGGTGTGAGCCCATTGCCGGTGCTAAGTAACGGAAGGGAAGAAGGTGCCCCATGACGCGCGTGACCCCTTCCCGTCGCGAGGTCTTGGCCGGCTCGGCGGCAGTCGGCGCCGCGCTCTTGACAGAGGCGCTTCCCGCGCTGGCACGGGAGAAGAGCATGAGGAAGACTTTCACCATCCTGCATACCAACGACATGCACTCCGCCTTTGTCGGGATGGGCCCGGCTTCGGACTATACGCCATTCGCGCTCAACGACGACCAGACCCGGGGAGGGTACGCGCGCCTGGCGAGCGTGATCGCGCTGCGCAGGAAGGCACGCGGCAGCCGTGGCCCCGTCCTCGTTCTCGACGCGGGCGACTTCAGCATGGGGACAGCATTCGCCGCCGCCGCCCGCGAGATTGGCGGCGAACTGCAGCTCATGGCCCGGATGGGTTACGACGCCACCACCTTCGGCAATCATGAATTCGATCTCGGGCCGGATGGCCTGGGCAAGGCCATCGCCGTCGCCGCCAAAGTGGCCCGAGTGCCGGCAGTGCTGGCCGCGAATACTGATATTTCGCGGCACGACGCTTCGCTGGCGGATCTGCAGCGTCTTTCCAGGGATGGCGTGATCCGCCGGCACCTTGTGATCGAACGCGGTGGCATTCGCTTCGGCGTCTTTGGCGTGATCGGCAAGGAAGCCATCTTCTACACCAGTCCTGGTGCGCACTCGTTCTCCGACGCGATCGATACTGCCAAGGAAATGGTCAAAATTTTGCGGGAGAAGGAGAGGGTAGACGTCGTTATCGCTCTTAGCCATGGCGGCGTGGAGAAAGGTAAGGACGGGCGCTACGTCGACGGCGACGATATCCGCCTGCCCAAGGCCGTGCCGGGTATCGATATCGTGATCGGTGGACACAGCCACACCGAGCTTGAGGAACCGATCTTGGTCAACGATCGAACGCCAGTGGTACAGACCGGATTGGAAGGGAGGAATTTAGGCGAGCTCGTAATCTCCGTTGATGGCGAAAAGTTGCATATCGAGTCATGTCGGCTCTACCCGATCGATGACGGCATTCTCGGCGACCACGCGATTGCTGGCGAGATCGAAAAGTTCAAGAAGACTGTCACCCCGGTCGTGTTCGCGTCGCGCGGCTACAGCGTCGATCAGCCGTTGGCGATGACGCCGCGAGATCTTCCCAATACATTTAACGACATCCCCGCCGGCACAATCCTCGCCAATCTCGTTACCGACGCCTTCCGAGCCGCCACCAAAGCGGACATCGGATTTACTGCCAACGGCATGATGCGCGCTCCCCTTCAGCGCGGGAAGACAGGGGTGCTGACGGTCTACGATGTTTTTTCCGTGGCGCCTCTCGGTTACGGCGTGGTGGATAGTACTGCTGGCAGCGCTCTGGTGACCGGGTATTTCACCGGTCTGGAGCTGAAAAATTTGCTTGAGTTCTTCCTCGTGGACAACCCGGCCCACCCCGGGGAGTATTTCCCTCGAGTCTCCGGCATACGGTTCCGTTACGACAAGTCGCGCCTGAAGTTCGATGTCGTGACAGCCATCGAGCTGGGAGATATCGACCGCGGTTACCGCACGATCGACATCAGCGGCAAGGACGAGCGCTTGTACAGCCTCACGTGCCCTCTGATGCTCGGCGTAATCCTGGTGGGAATTCCCAAGTTCACAAAGGGCAAGCTGCCGCTCGTCGCCAAGAACAAGGCAGGTCAGCCCCTGACTTCAAAGGTCGAGGCACTCGAAGCGCCTCACGAGAACTCTGGTTATATGCTTGCGCCGCCGGGCATGGTCGACAAGAGCAGTGTCGCCATTGGCACCGGGAACGGCGCTGTCCGTGAGATCAAGGAGTGGCAAGCGATCATGGATCATATGCGCAGCTTGCCGGTCAGGAACAAGGGCGAACTGCCCGTCATTCCGACGGATGACCGCGCCGCCGAGGTCCGGGCAATCAGGGCAGTCTGATCGACCTTATGACGTTTAGGGAAAACTCATGCTCGAACACGCGTTGGTCTGGCTTGCCGGGGGGAGCCTCCTGGCGTTCAGCGGGATCGCATTCGTATTGCTCGCCGCGGTCTGCGGGATCGGAATTCAAATCGGAGATCGTCGCATCCGGCGGCGTGCCAAAGGTGAGCGCGGACATGAGCGTGAGGGCGTTGCCACAATTGTTCAGGGCATGGTGGGGCTGGTGACATTTACGCTGGCTCTGTCGATCGGTTATGCACAGGACCGGGCGGAAACCCGCCGCGACCTCGTCGTTACTGAAGCCAACGCGATCGGGGCCGCCTGGCTCCGGACTAAGACGGTGGCCGGCGAGGAAGGGCCGGCGATCGCGAAATTGATCGAGGAGCTTGCCAAGGTCGAGCTTGCCTTCACGATCGCCACGTCGACCGAGCCGGAAGCGGCGCTGAATGCGCGCCGCAGCGCTTTGCAGGATCAGATCTGGACCTTGGCGCAAATCGTTGCGCGGCGTGATCCAAACGATATCACGAGCAACCTGATCAGTGCGCTGAATGATATGTTCAACGCGGAGTTGGCCCTGCGCTTCACTTTCGACAGCAGGCTACCGCTCAGTCTGTCGCTGATGCTACTTTCCGGAGCGCTGCTCGCGGTCGGGGCGATGGGTTACCATTTCGGCCTGACGGAAGCGCGGCATCCGGTCCTGGTGTCGCTGCTCCTCGTCATGTTGACGGGAGGGATTGCGTTCTTCTTGGATGTGAACCGGCCGCGCATCGGCATGACCCACGTCAATCCCGCGCCATTGGTCTGGACGATCGAAGCTTTTGCGGCGCCGTCGCCGCCACATTGATGCCCGTCATTCCTTCGTGGCACCACAGCCCACCTCAAAGGCATTGACCCAGCATCGCGCTTTGGTCGGTGTCCTGAGAGCGGCAAGTGGCACAATGATGGGCTCAACTACTTTTTCGTTAAACTACTTGAATGGCCTGAGATGGAGGCCACCAGAATGAAACGACAACGCTCCGCATTCCAGTTGCGAGCGTCTTTCCCCACGATCCAACGCGTTCCTTGGCGCATGGGATTCGGAAAGGCTGGCGCGTGCGCGCTCATTCTGACGGGATGATCGAGCGTGGAGCCGACCATTGACCGAGATCGGTTCGACTATGTGTCCGCCATTTCGGAATCCTGAAAGAGGCAAACGCTCCTAAACTTGCTGAAAGTCCTTTTCGCCGATACGCCCGTGTTTGACTTGCCCCTGCTCAGCGGTCCAGTCGCTGTCAGAGAGCCCGGACTGTTGCAGGTGTTGCGATCTGGCCCTTGGCGGCGAGGTCGCTGCTGGCGCGCCGGCAGTCGGTAGCCGAGTGAGCTTTGCGGCCTGATGGTGTTGTAGCGTTGCCACCAACGTTCGATCGGCACCGTCGTCTGGCAGGGCCTCGCTCTCAAGAGCCAATGATGGAACCTTTCAGCGGAGGGCGTTACTACAGCGATTTCTGTGCCGGACTAGGCAGTCCACCCGATGCCTCGGTCAAAGATATCCAGGTAAAGCTCGCCGTTCGGGCCCGCTTCACTGAGCTACCGTGGAGCACTGTGTGTCGACAATGAGGCAAAGTCGGGTTCTACCCATGGGAAAGTTCAAGTGCCGCCTTGAAGCCACGCGTGCACTTCGTTCACTGTCTCTCTTTGGGCGCCGTTGGTTGCAAGACCTTCGATGTTTATTAGAACAAAGCCATCGTGATCGCCCCCGCGAGTCGGGACCAACTGACGCTCGGCGAGGGCGTATACCGACTGACCGCGATGGAATGCCCAATAATGTCGCCCGAACTAATGTCGATGCTTGCCTTCTTCCGGTGGCGGCGAGTGGTCATTGGGATTTTCCTGCGGCGCGCTACGTGGACAATGCATAAGGTCGCCAACCGACGCAGTGTTACTGCCAACCCGATGCCCGATCGAGGAAAAGGATTTCCGCATGTTAGACCGTTCAACCGAAGCACAATCTGCGCCCAATCCCCGCACGCGCCGGGAAATCCTTCGCTTGACCATTGGTGGTGCCCTGGCGACCGCCCTCGCCGGCTGCTCGACACCCGAGCGGTTGTCTGCCGTTCCCCGCGGTCGGGCGGGGTCGCCGACCGTGCTCGGTCTTGCCAACGAACGCTACTATCCGTGGCTTCCTGCCCAGGGGGCGGCGCTGGAGCGGGAATTCCTCGCTTCGTTCGAGCGCCTCTATCCAAGCTATGAGGTATCCTCACGGGCAAAGTTGCCGCCATACCATGTGCTCTCGGTCTCGGGCGGCGGTGAGAATGGCGCTTTTGGCGCCGGCCTGCTCTGCGGCTGGACCGAGCAGGGGACGCGGCCAACCTTTCAATTGGTCACTGGCGTCAGTACCGGCGCGCTGACTGCACCCTTCGCCTTCCTGGGCTCGGCCTACGATCCACAGCTTCGCGCCGTCTATACGGACACCAAGCAGAGCGATGTATTGTCGGAGCGCGGCCTAGTCGCCGGTGTTCTGTTCGAAGACGCCCTTGCCGACAATTTGCCATTGTACAAAACGATCTCGCGCTATCTCAACGAAGAGATGATGGTCGCAATCGCCCGCGGCTACGACGAGGGGCGGATGTTGATGATTGGTACCTCCGATCTCGACGCCCAGCTTCCTGTGATGTGGAACATCGGCGCCATCGCGAAGAGTGGCCATCCGCGGGCGCTCGACACCGTGCGTCGCATCCTGCTCGCCTCGGCGGCGGTTCCTGGGGCATTTCCCCCGGTTATGTTCGATGTCACCCTAGATGGTCAGCCACACCAGGAAATGCATGTCGACGGCGGCGCCTTCGTCCAGGCATTCCTCTACCCGTCAGTGGTGACTCGCTCCCGGCGCGAGCTGATGCGTAAGGGGCAGGCGACGATACCGGCGCGTGCCTTCGTCCTCCGCAACGCTCGGCTCGACCCCGAATGGGCCGAGGTGGACCGGCGCACCATGGGCATCGCCGGTCGCGCCATCTCCACGATGATCGCCGCGAGCGGCTACAATGACGTTTTGCGAATGTACGCCGCCGCAAAGCGTGACGGCGTGGATTTCAATTTGGCGTTTATCGGTCCCGATTTCAAAGAGACGTTGAAGGAGCCGTTCGAGCAATCCTTTATGCGCGCTCTATTCGACTACGGATACCAGAGGGGTAAGCGCGGCTACGAATGGCAAAAGCAGCCGCCTGTCGTCTAGTCTACTGTTGTCAAAGACAAGAGCTTTCATGCACCTAGTCGTCCGCGGATTAGTGGGAACCGAATGCAGACCGGGCAGCTATTGTGCCAAGCGGAATGGTGGGGAAGTCAGAATCGCCTGCTTCGTAGGCACGACAGCGAACTCTGGCAGTTCCCGTAAGAAGATGAGCTGATCTGCCGACCGGACCGGAACTGGTAGTTCCCAAAAAGAGTCGACTTGTGATCGCCAAGCGTATCGAGTTGCCGAAATGGACGGTTTCTTCGACATCCCGCTCCCTCTGATCTTCTTGCTCAGTCTCATTACGCTTCTCGGTGCAATCGAGGTTGGTCGGCTCATCGGCATCCGCACCGTTGGGCGGGCCAAGAACAATCTCGCCACGATGGAGGCATCGTCTCTTGGCCTCCTGGCCCTCATGATCGGATTTACATTCTCGATTGCCTTGTCGAGCTTCGATTCGCGACGCATTGCCGTTCTTGAAGAGGCAAACACCATTACGACGACCGCGTTGCGCGCCCGCATGCTTCCGGCGCCTCACAATGCAGAGATCTTGAACCTGCTGCGCGAATACGCGCGGATTCGACTGGATGTGGCACAAAAACAATCCTCGCCATCGGAGCTCGAGGCGGTCATTGCGCGATCCAATGCGATCAACGAAATGCTTTGGCAACGAGCGAAAATGGTCGCGGCGAAGGATACCGCAATGGTCCCGACGGGACTGTTCATCCAATCATTGAACGATATGATTACAACCCAGGCTAAACGCCTGACAGCGGTATACGACCGTGTGCCCACCAGCGTGCTGTTGGCGCTCTATGGCATCGCCATCGTCGCGTGCGCCTTCGTTGGGTATGCCGATGCGCGGGAAGCACAGACACGTCCGTCACGCCTGCCGATGTACATTGTCGGCGTCACGATCGCGGCGGTTATCCTACTTATCCAGGATCTCGACAGGCCGCGGAGCGGCTTTATCACCGTGAACCAGCAGCCAATGATAGACGCCGCCGCAAGCTTGGCGAGCTACAAGGATTGACCGTGGCCTGAGCATGAATGACCTACTCACCGAGCGCGTGAATCGGGTAGCAGCGGCTTAAGGTGTTTCGTGCCGACCTAGAGCTCACTGAGAGAACAATGAAAACGCTCTTACGAACGTCGGCAGGCATCGCCTGCACCATTGCAACACTTGCCGTCACCGCTTGCGCCAGCGTAGGACCGACTACCGTACCGCGCGACCGTATCGACTATGGAACCGCGATTGGCGACTCGTGGAAACAACAAACACTGCTCAATATCGTAAAGCTCCGCTATGGCGACATGCCAATATTTCTCGAAATCGCACAAGTGATCGCCGGCTATCAATTTGAGAGCACGGTCGGGGCGGGATTCAACGCGGCCAACAACACGGCGGGCCTTGTCGGGCCATTCGCAACCGGGGGAAGCGTGGTCGCGCAAGGCAAGTATACCGACCGCCCAACTTTGATCTATGCCCCCCTAACGGGAAACGATTTTCTCAAGAAGCTGATGACGCCGATCCCGCCCAGCGCCATCCTGTTCGTGTTGCAGTCAGGATATGTCGCCGATATCGTCATGCCGATTGCGATTGATTCGATTAATGGCATCAATAACGCGTCCAGACGAAGCATAGATAGGCCCGGAGATCCCCGCTTTTTTCGCATCGCTGGCCTTCTTCGAGACCTGCAACGCGCAGGCGTAGTTCAGGTGCGAATTGAAAGGGCGAAACGCGAGGGAGAGACAACCTTGATCGTATTTGGACCAAGCAAAGACCCCAAAATTGCCGCAGAGAGCCGCGAGATCAGAAGCATCCTTGGTTTGAAGCCCGATCTCCGGGAACTCAAGGTCTTCTATGGCGGCTACTCCGAGAAGAACGATGAGATTGCAATGTTGACGCGGTCAATGCTGCAGATCATGGTTGAGCTTGCGGCAAATATTCAGGTGCCCGCGTCCGACGTTGCGGAGGGCAAAGCCGCGTCCGGGTCGGTAAGAGATCAGCCTTCTGAAACTCCGGGCTCAACTGCTCTGCAAATCATGAGCGGCGACGTGCCGCCGCAGGGCGCTTATGTCGCCGTGCCCTACAAAAACCATTGGTTCTGGATTGCCGAAACCGACATCCGCTCCAAATTTACATTCGCGTTCGTCATGCTCCTGTTTTCGATATCCGAGACCGGCGTTACCGGAAGTGCACCGGTTGTAACCGTGCCCGCGAGCCCGTGAAGGGCAGCGGCGCTTTCAATTTGGCTCCAATCGATGTCCGAAAGGTTCCGCATGATTGATTCACTCTTGCCGTTTGGCGGAAATTAATTCAATCACGACGTCGTCTGACGGCCGTCCGATTGCTTTCGAGCTCGTGACCATTCAATCTCTGTGGGGTTTGCCACTTGGAGAGATCATGAATGCAAGGTAACAAACGCCTTGCTGCAATGAGAACAGCGGCCGGCGCCTGCGCCAGCCCAGGAAAGTTGGTCAGGTATCCACCGTCAGCCCTTTGCGGGCACGTCGATGAGTTCCAACCAATGCGAGCGTTGAACGCCGTTGCCGGCCGACACTCCAGTGTTTGCCTGCGCTATTCCTCATAGTCGATGTTCTGCTTCTCGTCCTTCCACCAAGGAATCGTCAGTACGACCCCGTCTTCGATGACGACCGATTGCTCGGTTAACCTCTTTTTCTTTCGCCAGGGCGGCCGGGCCCTTTGCGCTGGGTCAAGGCCGACGCTGTCGTATCCGCGCTATCAAGGCGATCTTCGGGCCCGCACCGAGTGACGCCAAAATTATACAGATATCACGCGCGATTGGACGCAAACCCATTGACATGTATGGCGTCCTCTACGGGATTCGAACCCGTGTTTTCCCCTTGAAATGGCTATATCCAGACCATCGGCGCCCGCAGCAGGCCTCTAAGTGTGGCCCGAAGAATGAGTGGACTTCCGTCTCAAAGCAAGCGTTGCTGTGGTGATGAACTTGCCGGACGGGCTGCCTCCGGCCCGACGCCCTGACCGGCCGACCGGCGGGGCTGTGGGTGATGGGAGCGCCGCAATGATGCGGCGCAGGACACCCAGGAGGCTGCCATGGCCAGGCTTACCGATTCCGAACTCGTGATCCTGTCTGCCGCGGCCCGCCGCGACGGCGGCACCATCCTGCCCACGCCGAAATCTCTGAAGGTCAAAGGCCGAGCTCTCAACAGCATCTTCCAGGGGCTGCTCAAGAAGGGGCTCGTTGCAGAGCAACATGCGCCGCGCGGGTCGGCCGCGTGGCGCGAAGCCGAAGACGGCCAGCGCATGATGCTGGTCATCACCGATGCTGGCCTCAACGCCATCAATGTCGACGCCGATGAGCGATCCGAGGGTCAGGTTGCTGATGGCAAGGGCGCGCCGAAGAAACAGAAGCAACAGAAGTCCCGAACCACACCGAGCCGCAAGACTAAGGCAGTGGCTGGCAAGAACAGCATCCGACCCGGCACCAAGTTGGCCATGGTGGTCGAACTTCTGAGCCGGGGGGACGGCGCCACTATCGACGAGATCGTCAAGGCAACAGGCTGGCAGGCCCACTCAGTGCGAGGCGCCATCAGCGGCGCGCTCAAGAAGAAGCTCGGCTTGACAGTGACCTCCGAGAAGATCGACGGCCGCGGACGGGTCTACCGGATCGCCGCCGGTCGCTAAATTGGCTGCCCCCATTGGAGCACGAATCATGTCGCGCACAATGCAGGGCAGCGGACGAACGCGGGAGCCGGCTCGACCATATGGTCGAGCCGGTCGTCACTCGAGTTCGGCCCTGGGGCTAGGAGACGACGTCACGGTTCGTAGTATCGCGGACCTGTCGCGTGAAGCGCTGGTTGATGCCTGGGTCGAGGCCTATGGCCGGCCTCCGCCGAAGGGCATCAGCCGGCGTCTTCTCCAATACGCGGCGGCCTATCACGTCCAGGCGCGCGCATTCGGCGGCCTTAGCTCAGCGACACGGCGGAAGCTGGACCCAGCCTTGCAGCCATCCTCTGACGCGACGCCGGCGCCGGCTCGCGCAGAACGTGCCGCTCCCCTGCCCACCGGCTCGCGTCTGGTCCGGGAGTGGAACGGGCGGGTGCATACGGTCGACGTGGTCGACTCCAGCTTCCACTACAACGGCCGCTCCTACCGCTCGCTCTCGGAAATCGCCCGGTTCATCACCGGGACGCGGTGGTCCGGCCCACGGTTCTTCGGGCTATGAAGAAGCTCCGCTGCGCTGTCTATACCCGCAAGTCCACCGAGGAGGGCCTTGAGCAGGAGTTCAACTCCCTTCATGCCCAGCGGGAAGCCTGCGAGGCCTACATCAAGAGTCAGCAGCACGAGGGATGGCGTCTCGTACGGGATCACTACGATGATGGCGGCTACTCCGGTGGCAGCATGGATCGACCCGCCCTCACCCGGCTCCTCGACGCCATCACGGAAGGACTGGTCGATGTCGTCGTGGTCTATAAGGTCGATCGTCTGACGCGCTCGCTCGCCGACTTTGCGCGCATGGTCGAGCTGTTCGATAAGAGCGGCGTCTCCTTCGTCTCGGTGACCCAGCAGTTCAACACCACGACCTCGATGGGCCGGTTGACCCTCAACGTGCTCCTGTCCTTCGCCCAGTTCGAGCGGGAGGTCACCGGTGAACGCATCCGCGACAAGATTGCGGCCTCGAAGAAGAAAGGCCTCTGGATGGGCGGGCCCGTGCCTCTCGGCTACGACGTCCGGGACAAGCGACTGATCATTAACCCGCACGAGGCCGAGACAGTCCGAGCGATCTTCACCCTTTACACGGAACTGGGAACGGTCCGGCGGCTCAAGGAGGCGGTAGACCAGCGCAACCTGACGACCAAGCGGCGAGGAGACGCTCCGGGCAAACCGTTCACCCGCGGGCATCTCTATCAGCTTCTCGGCAACCCGCTATACGTTGGCGAGGTCGTGCACCGGGGCGCAACGCACCCTGGACAGCACGACGCGATTATTGACCGGTCGACCTGGGAGGCGGTCCAGAGCCAATTGAAGGCCAACAAGGTCGCCGAGCGGTCCAAGAAGAATACGAAGACCATAAGTCCACTCGCAGGACTTCTATACGACGAGACCGGCGATCGGCTCTGTCCGACGCACGCCAACAAGAAAGGACGACGCTACCGCTATTACATCTCGCGACGGCTGGCTCATGACGCG
>Ga0335070_10004504_pt1 | contig 16306 bp, 17 predicted proteins | sample Lox_Sample_13_FD_206722 | JGI IMG/M metagenome (GOLD analysis project Ga0335070, IMG submission 206722) | Soil microbial communities from Loxahatchee National Wildlife Refuge, Florida, United States - Lox_Sample_1.3 | ecosystem: Environmental > Terrestrial > Soil > Wetlands | place: USA... | reverse complement strand
TTTTCTCAAAGTCGAAAAGCCTCCTGTCTGTGCGTGCCGTCCCCTGGCACCTTAAACCAGTTTATTGCTATTTTATATTTCGAATTGGATAGACTTTGTGGTATTTTGTTGTATAATTCACATACTTTACTGGTCTCTTATCGTTAGGAGGAAAATTATGAACCGCTCTCATCTTTCCATGTACGTCTGGCTCGGCATGGTGATTTTGGTCGTGGCCAGTGCGTGCGGGCTGTTATCCAACGCCCCGCTCCCCTCGCTGGGCTCCAGCTCTTCCCCGGCGCAAAACTTTCCCCTCACCCCCAACCCGCTCAACGTACAGATCACGCTCGACACGCAGCATGTGATCAAGGGTGATATAGCGCAGGCCGGCGTGATTCGCCAGGAGTCGCTGGTCGGCAAGGACGCCAAGGGGAACAGCCTGGATGTCATCTTCCCGGGGGACTTTTTGACCCAGGAATCCGACGGGACGATCGACCCTGCCTTCGGCACCGCCGTGTCAGCCACCCCGGTCTCGGCCATCGGCGGCATTCCCTTCGCCAAGGGTTTTGTTGCCGCCTTCCAGTTCGGTCCGGAGGGGCTGCTGATGAGCGAGCCGGTGTATGTCTCGATGGACGTCCCGGGCAATTACAATGACCTGGTCGGTTTCGCCTCCAACGGGGATGGGACGGATTTTCACCTCATCCCGATCGATGCCGGCCCGTTGGGGAGCAGCGGCCAAACCAATGTGAGCTTTGACATCAGTCACTTCAGTATGTACGGGGTGGCCGAGGCGACTGCCGCGGAGGTAGTCGCCCAGCAAGCCCATCCGCCTTCCAACCCAGACTCCCAGGACGATGACCTGCTTGCGGCACCCAAGTCCAAGAAGCAGGTCCTGACCGAGGAACATGACCAGTTGCTCAAGTCGATGCAATCCCGCGGCAGCTGCAACGACGTCGTCGTTGGCGCCCGTTCTTACCTGAACTGGTATGGCCGTGTCCAGCAGGCCGGCCTGCAGGATACCTTCAAGTCTGCTATCACCACGGATACCAAAACCTTGATCACGTGGCTGAAGGATTGCCTGAAGGAGACTTGCGCGACCTGCCTGCAGACCCAGGACCAGGCCCAGAAACAGAATCCGGGCCAGAGCAAGAGCGAGATCCTGAAACAGAAACAGGCCACGGCCAAAACCGTCATGGTCCAGGCCAACTACATAGAAGCCTTTGACCTGATGCAAACCAACGCCTCGGATGCCAACTACTACCGGGAACTCTCTCGCAAGTGCGCGATGAATGCCGGGCTCAAAGATCCGTCTCCGCCCGTGGCAGATTGCGGCGGGACCAACTGTGGGCCGACCCCCACGGAGCTGGCCTGCCCGGCCCCTTAGGATGGCTGGCGGCGCGGACTCATCGATAGTATGAAAAGGACCTGCCGGCGAGCGTCAAAGCCGCCGGCAGGTTTTGGGTTTAAGACAGGGCCGGAAACCCGCCCGCCTCGCTACTGGCGCTTCTCCTGCACCAGCAGCAGCCAGGCATTCCAGCTGGCGGTGGCAAGCAATGCGGCGATGACCAGCACCAGGCCGAAGATCGATTCGGTGTCGCCGCGTACGACTTCGATGCCAACCGCCGCCAGTCCGAGGCAGGCGAGCGCCGGCAGGGCGTACTCGCGCAGGGCCTCCGCCGTGTTCAGCCGCCGGCGTGCATCCCGGGTCGACCGGAGGACTTGGCGAACCAGCCCCAGCAGCCTGGCACCCCCCAGCACGAACAGGGCGATCGCCAGCCCGATCGGGACCGGGTGCGGGACGAGAAACACGAGGGCGATCATCAACACGTAAAGGAAATCCTCGAAGCTCCTCTGTGCGGTGCGCAGCATGAGCGTCCCCTGGGGGGATTTGATCTTTTCCAGGTGGATGGAGAGCGAAACGAACAGCAGCCCGGTCAGCGTGGCCGAGGCGGCCGCCACCGTCGAATAGAAGAATTGCCAGTCGCGCAATTGGTCGATAAAGGAATTCATAAATTTACGGCTCCTCTTTTAAGATTTCTCCGGAAAGGTAAATTTCTCTCCGCGCTGATAGACTTCGGTCTTTCCACCTCGATATAACCTGACCCGGCCTTTCCCGTGGACGGTCCAGCTACCCTTGGCGCCATCCCGGATCATCCCGGTCTGTTCATCCACCCCGATCAGGACGTCTTCGGGGAGCAGGCGCCTCAACTCCGGAGCCCAGCCTTTCCCGAAGGTATCATGGTGCGGGATCAGGCAGGCATTGGGCACCCAATTCAATCCCGCCAGGATTTCTCCCGTTTCCGGACTGTAGTAATGCTGGCACAGGACCATCGCCCCGGCGCTGCTCCCGGCGATCACCGCGCCGGCCTGGTAGGCGTCCAGCATGGCCTGGGCGCTGAGGCTGCCCGCCAGGGTCTTGCCGAGGTATTGGGGGAACCCTCCCAGGAGATAGATCAGGTGGGAATCCCGGATCGCGGCGGCGATGGAGGTCTGATCCGCCGAGGCCCGGTCGATCAGCGGCAGGAGCCTGACCTGCCGGGCCCCCAAATGGGTGAACCAGCGGACGCCGTTCCTCCCGGCGCGCTCATGATTGTGGTCGGGAGCGGCCGCAGTGGGCAGGATGCAGACCGGGGCATCGAACCCCCCGGCCAGTTCGAGGGCGCGCAGGTCAGGCTCGGCCATCCGGCCGCCGAACTCCGCGCCGCCTTCCAAAAGGATGGAACCGCTCCGCGTGTTTGAATTCTCCGCCGATGGCATGGAAGACCGATCCGCAGGCTCCCGGCTACGCCGTAAACAATAGAAAGCGCATCACTTCGAAGTAGCTCTGGCTCTCGAACTGGACCGTGACGGGGTCTATCTGTTTCGCCCCGGGGAAGAACCCGTAGAGATAAGCCTTGAAATGATCCCGGTACTGAACCTCGACCGAAAAGTGGTCGGGGAGAGGCACCTGGCATTGGGAGAGATCCCCCTTCAAGGCCTTGGCCACCCCCTCGCGAATCCTGGTGGTTGCCAGGGCGGGATGAATGCTCACCGTCGAGTTTCCGATGCCCTCCTTCACTTCCACCGTTCCGATATGTGGATTGAACTGGATGCTTTCGGTACACAACCCCTTGTCTCCCGAAACAAAGGCCAGCGGTACCTTGAGAAAACCCGTCACATAGGCATGGATCAGAAATTCCGAGGCCTCCCGGCTGTTGATCGTCATGCGGGTGATCTGCCCGGTGATGGTGTGCGCCAGGGGACTCGTCCCGGCGCCGGCGCGCGAGTGGTAGCCGATCAGGAGCACGGCCTGGAAGCTGTCATCCAGTTCCTGCAGCATCAGGAACGGATGCCCGCTCCACCCGCGGATCAGGCGCGCCTCCTGCGGCAACCGGGAGGCGATGATATTCCTGCCGGTGTCATGGGCGTCCTTGACCCAGATTTCGGTTGCGCCCGCCTGCAGAGCCCCTTCGCAGGCGGCCGCGACTTCGGCGGTCATTTGCTCGCGGGGGATGTGGCTGTCTTCCTTGGGAAGCTCGGTTTCGTCCCAATGCGTGACCCCGGTGATGCCTTCGATATCCGCGCTGATATAGATTTTCATGCTTTCCTCATCGGGTCGGGCATGGCTGGAAAGAGGCTCTATCCCTTTCTCGAACGGATGGTTGCATATTCTGGGTTGGCAGGGGGTAAAATATCAGTGGAAAGAGTATAGCACGATTGCCACCCTCATGCCTGACCCCATCGTCTACCTCGCCCTCGGCACCAATCTTGGTCAGCGCCTGGAAAACCTGAAAACCGCAGTCGCCGCCTTGGGCGCAGCCTCCCCGCAGGGTGCCGCCGCCCTGACCGGTCTGGTTGCCTCGCCCGTCTACGAGACCCCTCCTTGGGGCTACACCGACCAGCCGGACTTCCTCAACATGGCCGTGCGCGGCGAAACTTCCCTGCCCCCGCTGGACTTACTTGCCCGCCTAAAACATTTGGAAACCCGCCTCGGCCGGGTCCCCTCGGTGCGCTACGGCCCGCGCCTGATCGACATCGACATCCTGTTTTACGGCGATCTGGTGCTGAACACCCCGCAGCTGACCATCCCGCATCCGCGCCTGCACGAGCGTGCCTTCGTGCTCGTGCCGCTGGCGGACGTGGCGCCTGAGCTCGTTCACCCGGCCTTTGGCAGACCCATCCGCGCCATGCTCGCCGCGCTGGATGCCACAGGAGTGAAACGTTATGGACAAATTGATTGAAGCCCTGCTCGCCGAGCCTGCCTTGGCCTGGAAGGTAGTGGTCGGGGTCTTGGGCGCGGACCCGGCTTCCGTGCAGGCGCGCCGCGCCGCCACCGCCGTCCGTGATTCGCCCCTGGTGCGCGCCCTGCTGGCAAACCCCCGTCGCGGTCGCGGGCCGTACAAGAAATGGGACGGGGAGCACTGGGTGCTTTCCCTGCTGGCCGACCTGGGCTACCCTGCCGGGGAGTCGGAGCTGGTGCCGCTGATGGAGGCGACCTATGCCTGTTGGCTGAGCAGTGAGCACGAGAAGTTCATCCGCATGATCGACGGGCGCGTGCGCCGTTGTGCCTCGCAGGAGGGCAACGCCCTCTGGTCGGCGCTGCGCCTGGGCCTGGCGGACGGCCGCGCCGAGGAGCTGGCCGGGCGCCTGATGCGCTGGCAGTGGCCGGACGGCGGCTGGAACTGCGACAAGCACCCCGAGGCGGACAGCTCCTCGTTCATGGAGACGCTCATCCCGCTGCGGGCGCTGGCGCTCTACGCCCGGACCACCGGCGACCGGCGCGCCGGGCAGACTGCCGAACGCGCCGCCGAGGTCTTCCTGACGCGCCGTCTGTTCCGGCGCCGTTCCGGCGGCCAGGTGATCAACCCGCATTTCGTCCACCTGCATTACCCCTGCTACTGGCACTACGACATCCTCTTCGGGCTGAAGGTGATGGCCGAGGCGGGGTTCCTCGCCGACCCGCGCTGCGCCGAGGCGCTCGACCTGCTCGAGTCCCGGCGGCTGCCGGACGGCGGCTTCCCGGCCGAGGAGACGTACGCCCGCACCACGCGGCCGTCCGCCACCGGCTACTCGCCCGTAGACTGGGGTGGGGTGAGCCGGAGGAAGATGAGCCCCTTCGTCACTGCCGACGCCCTGACCGTGCTGCGCCTGGCCAAAAGGAGTTAAGCTGCATCCCGGCAGGGGGATTTGCGTAGAAGGGGTTAAATCCCATACCGATAGGAGCATCCCATGGAAATCGAAATCCTGCACCGCCCGTCCTACTCCCTGGCCGTCGCCCACCTGGCCCCGGGCGAGAAAATCCGCGCCGAGTCGGGCGCCATGGTCTCCTTTTCGTCCGGCGTCGATGTCGAGACCAAGATGGAAGGCGGCCTGCTCAAGTCGCTCGGCCGCGCCGTGCTGGGCGGCGAGTCCTTCTTCCAGAACTTCTGGACGGCCGGCCCGCAGGGCGGCGAGGTCACCCTGGCCCCCGAGCTGCCCGGCGACATCGAGCTGATCGAGATGAAAGGTGAGAGCATCCTGGTCCAATCCGGCTCGTACATGGCCTCGGAGGCCGGCGTGGATCTCAGCGCCAAGCTGAGCGGCAAGGCCTTCCTCTCCGGCGAGGGCCTCTCCATCCTGGAAGCCAAAGGCAGCGGCAAACTGCTGGTCTCCTCCTACGGTGCCATCTTTCAGAAGACCATCGAGCAGGGCGAGAAATATGTGGTCGACTCCTTCCACCTGGTGGCCTTCGACAACACCATCGAGGTTAAACCCCGCCCGGTGGGCGGATTGAAGTCTACCGTCTTCTCGGGTGAGGGCCTGGTGATCGAGATGACCGGACCCGGGCGCATCTTCATCCAGACCCGCTCGCCGCAGGCGCTGATCAACTGGATCATCCCGCAGCTGCCCAAGCAGCACAACCACAATTAATCCTTCCTGCCGCCAGGGCCCGTTTTCCTGGGAAAACGGGCCTCTTTTTCGTTATAATCAAAGCAGGAGATTTTCATGGCCGAATTGAAACCTCTTAATTGGAAGCCCGAACCCGGCATCGGCTACACCGTCGTCCGCCGTCCGGACGGGGGCATGGCGCTCACCTTCACGAACCTCTCGGATGCCACCATCAGGCACTGGCACGACTTTTCCCTGGAGCACCTGCTCGGCTCCGACCGGCTGACGCGCAACCTGTACGACCTGCGCCAGGTCAGCGAGATTCCCGAGAAGGCCATCCGCACCGCCATCGAGGTCAACAGTGACCCGGCGGCGCGCAACATCCGCCTGGCGGTCGTGGTTGCCAATGAAAAAGTCGCCAACGCCATCCGCGAGATTGCCTCCCTGGCCCTGCCCGAGACCGCCGCGGCGATCAAGATCTTCACCGACCTCGACGCAGCCGAGGCGTGGCTGAGCCGCCCGCTGGACCAAATCGTCTGAGCGTGAAGCCCCTGACCGTTGGCAACCAGTCCCTGGCGTGGGGCACACGCACCTATGTCATGGGGATCCTCAACCTGACCTCGGACAGCTTCTCCGGGGATGGGCTGTTGCCCTCCCCCCTACCTCTGTCCCCTCCCCCCTCTCCTCGCGAAGCACCCCCGAAGGGGGCTGGGAGAAAGGGGAGGAAAAGCCGCGACGCGGACAGGGTGGGGGGAGAGGGCTGGGTGAGGGGGGCCCTCGCCCAAGCCCGCCGCTTCCTGGCCGCGGGTGCGGACATCCTCGACGTCGGCGGCGAGTCCACCCGGCCCGGATCGCAGCCGGTGGATGCCGACGAAGAGCTGCGCCGCGTCCTCCCCGTCATCCACGCCATCAAGGCCGGAGCCCCGCATGCGCTGATCTCGATCGACACCTACAAGGCGGCCGTCGCCGAGCAGGCTCTGCAAGCCGGAGCCGGCATGGTCAATGATGTGTGGGGCCTGCGCGCCGACCCCGGGCTGGCTGCCGTCGCCGCCCGCTTCGATGCCCCGGTCGTGCTGATGCACAACCGCTCGAAACCGGCCAATGTCGAGGTCCGGGAACGCCTCGGAGCTGCTTACCTCGGTGCAGAGTACCAGGACCTGCTGGGGGAGGTCAAGGCCGAGCTGCTCGCCTCCGTGCAGATCGCCCGCGCGGCAGGCATCCGCAACGAGGCCGTCATCCTGGACCCCGGCCTCGGCTTCGGCAAGACCGTCGCCCAGAACCTGGAGCTGATCGACCGCCTCGGGGAGCTGCGCGGCCTGGGGTACCCGATCCTGATCGGCCCATCGCGCAAGTCCTTCATCGGCTACACCCTCGACCTGCCGCCCGACCAGCGCCTGGAGGGGACCGCCGCCGCCGTGGCCGTCGCGATCACGCGCGGGGCGGACATCGTGCGCGTCCACGACGTCGAGGCCATGGTGCGCGTGGCGCGCATGACCGACGCCCTCGTCCGGAGGAAATGACCCGTGCCCTCCGACTTCGACAGCGATCTCCTGCAAGAAGGCATCTTACGCCCATAGTGGATAAGGCAGCTGCCTCTATGCCCTCTACCCTGACCATTGTCCGAGAACGGCGCCATCGGCGCCAGGCAAGCCGGCGCAGCGGACGGCAGCGCAGCCAGCGTCTTGTGCTCGGCCTGGGCTTCGTGCTCACCGCGCTGGTCCTGGTGGCGCTGCTCGCCGGCGCCCTGGCCTACGCCGGGCTGACCCGCGGCCTGCCGCCGGTCGAGCAGCTGCCCATCCTGCTCAATCCGCGCGACGGCCTGCTGCTCCAGCCGACGCGCTTCTACGACCGCAGCGGGGGCCACCTGCTGGCCAGCCTTTCCCCCGATCCGGGGCCGCGCACCTACATCCCCTATGACCAGTTCCCCAGGGTGTTGATCGACGCCACCGTGCTGTTGGCCGACCCGGAGTACTGGCGCGAGCCGGGCTTTCTCGTCGCCGGCTGGCAGGACCCGCAAAAGCACCCCACCCTGGCCCAGAAGCTGGTCTCCGATCTGCTGTTGTGGGACGAGCCGCCCTCGGTCGGCCGGGCCATCCACGAGCGCATGCTGGCGGCGCAGGCCACCGCCCGCTACGGCCGGCAGCAGGTGCTGGAATGGTACCTGAACAGCGCCGACTACGGCCGCTACGCCTATGGGGCGGAGGCCGCCGCCCGGCTGTATTTCGGCAAGTCTGTGACCCAGCTGGACCTGAGCGAGGCGGCCCTCCTGGCGGCGGTCGGCCAGGCCCCGGCGTTGAATCCGCTGGACGCCCCACAGGCTGCCGAGACGTTGCGCCTGGAGACGCTCCAGATCATGCACACGCTGGGAGTAATCACCGCCGCCCAGGCCGACCAGGCCAAGGTGGAAATCCCCTCGCTCCGGCCCGCCGCTTCGACCGGGGGCGGGCAGGTCGCCCCGGCGTTTGTGACCCTGGCCCTGGACCAGCTCGGCAAGCGCTTCGACCGCGCCCGCGTCGCCCGCGGCGGCCTGGAGATCGTCACGAGCCTCGACTACGACTTGCAGCTGCAGGCGGACTGCTTGGTGAAGACCCAGCTGGCGAGGCTGGCGGGCTCCGGCGCCGGGAATGTCTCCCAGGCGGTGCAAACGGTGCCCGCCGACGACGGCTCCGACTGCGCCGCGGCGCGGCTGCTGCCAGCCCTCCCGGCTGGCGCGAGGCTGCCTTCCGCCTCCGCCAGCGCCCTGATCCTCGACCCGCACACCGGGCAGGTCTTGGCCGCAGTCGGCGACCTGCACGGCGGGCAGGCAGGCAGCCTGCTGGCCTCCCATCCCGCCGGCACGCTCATCACCCCGTTCGTCTACCTGACCGGTTTCACGCACGGCCTCAACCCGGCGACCCTGGGCTGGGACATTCCCTCCGGCGCCCCGCTGCCCGGCGTCGAATACCACGGCCCCGTGCGGCTGCGTATTGCCCTAGTGAACGATTACCTGATCCCGGCTGCCCAGGTCCTCGACCAGATGGGCGCGGAGGCAGTGCGCGGCATTGACGCCTCTTTCGGCCTGGAGTTCCCGCCCGCGGCGCGCTTGCTCCAGGATGATTTCCCCCTGTCCCTCCTGGACATCGCCGGCGCCTACGGCATCTTCGCCGACCAGGGCATCCAGGCCGGGCAGGAGCTGTCCGGCCCGTCCCTGCATCCGGTGGCAGTGTTGAAGGTCACGGGCGTGGACCACTCGGTGTGGGCCGACTGGTCACTCCCGCAGACGCGCGCCGTGGTCAGCCCCCAGCTGGCCTACCTGATGAACCAGGTGCTGAGCGACGAGACCGCCCGCTGGCCCTCGCTCGGGCATCCCAACCCGCTGGAGATCGGCCGCCCGGCTGGGGCGAAGGCCGCCCGGACCCTCGACTCGTCCGCGGCGTGGGTGGCCGGGTACACGCCCCAGCGCGTCGTCGTGGCTTGGATGGGCTCCAGCGCTTCGCCGGCAGCAGCCGGCTCCGGGTCCGGGCAGGTTGCGCCGCGCCTGGTGACGGGGTTGTGGCACGGCTTGATGCAGTATGCCGTCAGCAACCTGCCGTCCGCCGGCTGGGAGATGCCCTCCGGCATGTCCACGGTCCAGGTCTGCGACCCGTCCGGCTTGCTGCCGACCTCCGCCTGCCCGAACGTGGTCAGCGAGGTCTTCCTGGCGGGCCGTGAGCCGGTCCAGGCGGACAGCCTCTACGCGACCATCCAGGTCAACCGCGAGACCGGCCTGCTGGCGACGGTCTTCACCCCGTCCGAGCTGGTCGAGGACCGGGTGTACATGGTCGTGCCGCCGGAAGCCCGGCAGTGGGCGCAGACCAAGAACATCCCCGCGCCGCCGACGACCTACGACACCATCCAGATGCCGCCGCCCCTGCCCGGAGCGCACATCACCTCCCCGGCCATGTTCGCCGATGGGCGCGGCGTAATCACGGTGACCGGCAGCGCTGCCGGGCCGGACTTCGTCTCCTACCGTCTGGAGTACGGCCAGGGCCTGAACCCGCAGGAGTGGATCCAGGTCGGCGCGGACGCAAAGACGGCGGTAGAGGAAGGTACGTTGGCCAGCTGGGACACGAGCAGCCTGAACGGGCTTTACGCCCTGCGCCTGCTGGTAGTGCGCGCCGACCAGCGCATCGACCAGGCGGTGGTCCAGGTGACGCTCGACAACACCTCGCCGCAGGTGACGGTGATCTATCCGCAGGACGGACAGGCGATCAGCGTGGCGCAGGAAGCGCAGGTGGCGCTGCAGGCCCAAGTCAGCGACCCGTTCCTGGCGCAGGTGGTATTCTTTATCGATGACGTCAAGGTGGGGGAATTTACGTCCGGGCCGTTCGGCCTGCTGTGGCCCCCGGTCGCCGGAGAGCACACCTTCCGGGTTACAGCGGCCGATCGGGCCGGGAACACGGCCGAGGCACAGATCCAGTTCAGCGTAAAACCGTAGGGGGAGGTGTCGTAGGGGCACGACATGTCGAGCCGCTAGCGGAGGCCTCCCGGTCCGGGGAGGTTCAGCCTTTCCCACAGGCCGGTCAGGCGGCTCCATCGGTCGACCAGTGCCTGGCCCGCCGGGGTGTTCCAATCCTTTTCAAGGTCGGCATGGCATTGGGGACCCTGGCCGGGGCGGTCGTGGTGGCAGAAGCGGCATTCCAGCGGCTGGTGGCCGGTCCCGTGCAGCTCGCACAGGTCCTTCTTCAGGAAGTTACAGCCGTGGGCCGCGTTATGCTCCATGGCGATGGTCATCTCGTTGCCGGCAAACGCCGGGGAGAGCACGCCAAAGGTGCGCTCCGGGGACAGCTCCAGCATCATGCGGTCGGCGTAGCCGGCCTCGACCGCCGCGACAGCCTCGGCGACGGTCCACCAACCCGGGCGCTTGCAAAAGCTCAGGCAGGTCTCGCAGCCGCACGGCTCGGAGGGCGGGTACTTCTCTGCCAGGGTTTTCGGTCGTTTTCCTTTGGTGCGGGGCATGCCTCTGCCTGTGCCGTACACCCGTGATATTTACGTCATTGGGACGCAGACAACAAAAACTCGCTCCAGGCGACGGGAGCAGGTTTCGTTCGGCGTTCTCAGCGCTCCTGGCGCATCCAGCGCCGCACCGCCTCGTCGGAAGGGCGATGGTTTTTCATGGCCTCCAGAAGGATCTGCGGGTCGGAGGCGCACAGTAGCCCGCGGCGGTGTTCGGGGAAGATGAAGCCCTCCGCCTCGGCCCGGTCGAGCATGGCGAGCAGCAGGTCGAAGTAGCCGTTCACGTTCAACAGCCCGACCGGCTTGCGGTGCTCACCGATCTGCGCCCAGGTGAGGGTTTCGAAGAGCTCGTCCAGCGTGCCGTAACCGCCGGGCAGGGCGACGTAGCCGTCGGCCAGGGCATACATGCGTGCCTTGCGCAGGTGGAGGGTCCCCAGGACTTCCATGCGGGTCAAGCCGGAATGTGCCAGCGCCTCCGTGTTCATGTTCTCGATGATCACCCCGACGACCTGTCCCTGGCATTCCAGGGTGCCGTCGGCCAGGGCGCCCATCAGCCCGGTGCGCCCTCCGCCGTAGACCACCGTCAGCCCGCGCCGGGCCAGGGTCTGGCCCATCTGGCGGGCAGCCTGGAGGTAGAGGTCGGGTACTTGGTCGGCGGAGCCGCAGTAGACGCAAACGGAATTCATCTGGGCCTCATCTTTGATCGGTAGGATTAGTCCGTACGATCCGGTTAGTATACTTCCGGAAGCAGGATTCGCCAACCGCCAGCCGCTGTGGATGCGTTAGAGTTGTATAAGACCCACCGCGTTGCGCTTGACTCCGCCCCTCCTCGGGGTCTAGAATAAGAGTAGAGAAAGCAGGTGGTGCGGTATGGAATACCGGGATTACTACAAGGATCTGGGCGTGGAGCGCAATGCCAGCGCGGACGAGGTCAAGCGTGCCTACCGCAAGCTGGCGATGCAATACCACCCCGACCGCAATCCGGGGAACAAGCAGTCCGAAGAGCGGTTCAAGGAAATCAACGAGGCGTATCAGGTGCTCAGCGACCCGCAGAAACGCGCCCGTTACGACCAACTGGGCCAGTCGTATTCCCAGTGGCGGCAGAACGGCGCCCCGGGCGACTTCAACTGGGGCGATTGGACCGCCTCCTCCGGCACCACACCGGTGGACCTCAACGACCTGTTCGGCGAAGGCATGTTCTCGGACTTTTTTCGCAGCATCTTCGGCGGGATGGGAGGCATGAGCCCGGCCACGCGCACGCGTTCACGCGCCGCCCGATCCTTCCAGCAGCCTGTCGGCATCAGCCTGCGCGAAGCCTACGCCGGCACGGCCCGCCAGCTGCAAATCGGCAGCCGGCGGGTCGAGGTGAAGATCCCCGCCGGGGCACGCACCGGCACCAAGATCCGCGTGCCGGCTCCGGACGGGAGCGGGGAGGTCTACCTCGTCCTGGAAGTGGCCGAGGACCCGGTCTTCGAGCGCGACGGCAACGACCTGCATACCCGGGTCAGCGTGGACGTGTTCAAAGCCATGCTGGGCGGCGAAGTGGAGGTCAAGACCCTGTCTGGCAAAGTGCTCCTGACCATCCCACCCGGGACACAGCCGGAACAGGTCTTCCGCCTCGCCGGACGCGGCATGCCCCAGCTGAAGCGTGCGGAGGTCAAGGGCGATCTCTACGTGCGGGTGAAAGTGCAAATTCCCAAGCAGCTGACCGCCAGGCAGAAATCCCTGCTGGAAGAAGCTGCTCGAGCGAAATAAAAAAGGTTGGAGGCATTTCATGAAGAAGTCAGTATCTTTAACGGTAGCCGTACTCGTCGCCGCCAGCGCGCTGGTGGCGTGCCAGTTCACCAGCCTCGTCCCGACCGCCCTGCCAGCACTTCCCACACAGGCACCCGCAGCGCCAACCCCGGGGAACCCCTCGTCCGCGCCTCAAACCATTGTCAACATGGTCGACCAGCAGGACAGGCTCGTCGCCATCTACGAGCAGATCAGCCCCAGCGTGGTGACGATCAAGACCTCCACCGGTCTGGGCTCGGGCTGGGTCTACAGCGGCGACGGGTACGTTGTGACCAATGAGCATGTCGTACAGGGCGAGGCGCGCGTGGAAGTGGACTTTGTCAGCGGACAGAAAGTCTACGGGGACGTCAAGGCCACGGATCAATACTCCGACCTGGCCGTCGTCAAAATTGACCCCACCGGCATGACCTTGCAGCCGCTGCCTCTGGGGGATCCCAACGCCATCAAGGTCGGGCAGATCGTGGTCGCCATCGGCAACCCCTGGGGCCTGAACGGGACGATGACGACCGGCATCATTTCCGCCTTGGGACGGGAACTGCAGTCCGGGTCCCAATCCTCCACGGGCGGCACGTTCGGCTCGGGCGACATCATCCAGACCGACGCCGCCCTGAACCCCGGCAACTCCGGCGGCCCGCTGCTGAACCTGAGCGGCGAGGTGATCGGCATCAACGACGCCATCCGTTCGGAAACGACCACCGCCACCAACGAGCCGGTCAATGCCGGGGTCGGGTTTGCCATCTCGGTCAACACGATCAAGCGGATCATCCCCAGCCTGATTTCCAAGGGGAAATACGATTACCCGTACCTGGGCATCTCGGCCTATTCCAACCTGGATTCGCCGGACATGCCGCTCGACCTGATCAACGCCCTAGGCCTGAAGGCGACCTATGGCGCATACATCATGGCCGTCTTTTCCGGCGGCCCGGCGGACCGGGCCGGCCTGCGCGCCGGGACCACTCCGCTTACCGCCCCCGGCTATGGGGGCATCGATTCAGGCGGCGACCTGGTGATTGCCGCCGACGGACAGACGATCTACAACTACGACAGCTTGATCACCTTCCTCGCCACGCATAAGTCACCCGGTGACACCGTCACCCTGACCGTGCTGCGCGGCGATCAGAAGTTGGATATCCCGGTCGTCTTGGGCACCCGGCCGACGCAACCCTAGGCCGGGCCCCAGGACCCTGGGGTTTGAATAAAATCACAAAACGAAAATGAAGGAGGTGGATGAACCAGGCGACTACAGCCCAATAGTTTCGGCCAGACCGGTTGTTTTTGTTTAAAACCGGGAAGATCCATGAGGAGGTTAACATGTTAACTGACCGTGATCTGAAGGAAATCCTGAATTTCTCCTGCCCGGGGTCGGTCCTGAGCGTCTATCTGGACACCGACCCGAAGGAGAGGAAGGCGGAGGCGCTCAAGCTGCGCCTGCGCCGTCTGGTCGAGGAGGTTAACCTGCCTGAAGATCGTACGATCGTGCTCGAATACTTTGAACACGCCCGCGAATGGAAAGGACGCAGCATGGCGATCTTTTCCTGCGCGCGGCGGCTTTTTTTCCGGGCTTATCCCCTCGCCGTGCCGGTGCACAGCCAGGCCCGTCTCGGGGATCATCCTTACGTCAAGCCGCTGGCGGACCTGCTGGACTCCTATGGCGGCTACGGCGTCGTGCTGGTGGACAAACAGGGCGCCCGCCTGTTCCTCATCCACCTGGGAGAGCTGATCGAACAGGAGGGTGTGTTGGGAGAAAATATCCGCCGCACCAAGCGCGGCGGGGCTTCCAGCCTCCCCGGGCGGCGGGGCGGGAGCGCGGGCCAGACCCGCTACACGGACGAGATCGCCAACCGCAACATCAAGGGCACGGTCGAGTTTGCCGTGCATTTCTTCGAGCAGAGTCGTGTGCGCCGCATCCTGATCGGCGGCACGGACGAGAATGTGGCTCATTTCCGCCACCACCTGCCCAAAGCCTGGCAGAGCCTGGTCGTGGGGACCTTCCCGATGGAAATGACCGCCAAGGCGACCGAAGTGCTGGCACGCGCCATGGAAGCCGGGCGGCAGGCTGAAGCGGCGCGCGCCTCCCGCCTGGTCCAGAAGATCATCACCCGCGCGGCCAAGGGCGCCGACGGCGTCGTCCGCCTGGATGAGACGCTGGATGCGGTCCATGCCGGGCGGGTAAAGACGCTGGCCGTCTGTGAGGGTTACCATGCCCCGGGATATGCCTGCCGGGGTTGCGGTTACTTGACGACCCAGGAACTGAAGACCTGTCCTTTTTGCGGAAAAGGCTTTGGGCGCATTGACGACGCGGTGGAGCTGGTCGTGCGCGAAGTGATGCAGGCCGGCGGGGATGTGGAAGTGGTGCACAGCAATCCGGCTTTGGAACAGGTGGGAGTGGGAGCGTTGCTGAGGTATTAATGAGAACCTGCCCGGCAGCTACAAGCTACCGGGCAGGTTTTTTTAAACGAACCTCTCCTCTTTCCACACGTCGGCGCTGTTGCTGTAGCCGGCCTGCTCCCAGAACCCAAGCCGGTCACGGCTCATGAACTCCAGGCCGCGCAGCCACTTGGCGCCCTTCCAGAAGTAAGGGGTCTGGAGTTCGCCGCGGCCGGGGATGGCGCCGACCACTCCCCGCAGGGGATAGCCGTGGTCAGGGGTGAGCGGCTCGCCGTTGAAGTGCGTCGCCAGCAGGAAGTTGTCCTGCAGGGCCACCTCCAGAGGGATGTTGACCGTGAAACCGTACTCGGCGTGCTGCATGACGTACTGCGCCGCGGGCTTGAGCTGGACCAGGCCCTGATCCACCAGCGCCCGGATGGACACGCCCTCCCAGAGGGTGTCGGCCTTGCTCCAGCGCGTGACGCAGTGGATGTCCATGGTGACCCGGGTGCGCGGCAGCCGGTTGAACTCCTCCCACGTCCAGCGCACTTCGTTCTCCACCTCGCCCCAGATGCGCAAGTCCCAGGTCGCCGGGTTGAACGGCGGCACCGGCCCGTAGTGCAGCACCGGGAATTTGAGCGTCAGCGCCTGTCCGGGCGGCAGGCGGTTTTCCCTGCGGATGCGTTCTTCTTGCTTGCGTCGATCGGTGCCTTCGAAGAGGGTCATTCCAGACAACTCCTGTCCAAAATTATAACACCTTCCCCATACGGTATAATCTTCCGTATGCGTCGTGACGTCTACACCTCCCTGGTCTATGCCCGGCGCTCCCGTTTGTTTGGCAGGGCGGCGTATCTCCTGCTCAAACTGCTCGGCGCCGAGATCCCCCGCCCGGTGCAGATCGGGCGGGACTTCCTCCTGCTTCACGGCGGGTTTGGGGTGGTCATCCATCCCAGCACGACCATCGGCGACCGGGTGCGCATCTACCCGGGCGTGACCCTCGGCCGCGCCGACGTCCAGCGCCCGATCGAGAAATCCGCCTTCCGCGGCTTCGAGGTCGGGGATGACGTGATCCTGTCCTCGGGCGCCAAGGTGCTGTGCAAGGAGGGCGTCCTGCGCATCGGCCGCGGCACGATCATCGCCGCCAACGCCGTGCTGCTCGAGTCGACCGGCGAGGAGGAGGTCTGGGCCGGCATCCCGGCGCGCTGCGTGGGAAAAAGAGAGGATTAACCGCGAAGGAGCGAAGTTCTTGTAGTTTAGACTAAAAGTTCGAACCCGGCAAAGCTGGGCGGAGCAAATCGAACCTTACCAATCCAATTTCAAGCAGCCATTTGCGATTTTTTGGCTC
>Ga0335070_10004503_pt1 | contig 16306 bp, 14 predicted proteins | sample Lox_Sample_13_FD_206722 | JGI IMG/M metagenome (GOLD analysis project Ga0335070, IMG submission 206722) | Soil microbial communities from Loxahatchee National Wildlife Refuge, Florida, United States - Lox_Sample_1.3 | ecosystem: Environmental > Terrestrial > Soil > Wetlands | place: USA... | reverse complement strand
AGGCCGCGCAGTGCTTGAGCGAAACGCTCGCGCGCATGAGCGGCTTCAAGCGCACCTGGGGCGTGTTCTCGATGCTCAAGGACAAGGACATCGCCGGGGTTGCCAGGCTGGTGGCGCCGCATGTGACGCACTGGCTGGTCGCGCCGCTGCGCAGCCCACGGGCGGCCAGCCCGGATGTGTTGCAGTCGGCGTTGCGCGACGCGGGGGTGTCCGCGCGCATCGAGATCTGCGCCAGCCCCGCGCAGGCCTTCGTATCAGCGCGGGCGCGCGCGGATGCGGATGATAGAATTCTCGTGTTCGGATCCTTCTACACCGTGGCCGACGTCCTCGCTTCCTCGAGCACCCCGCCGACCTGAATGGCCGCGCAGCGCAACACCAACGTCGTCCCCGAAGAAGAACTGCAGTTGCGCAAGCGTGCGAGACGTCGCCTCGTCGGCGCGATTGCGCTGGTGCTGCTGGCCGTGATCGTCCTGCCGCTGGTGCTCGACCACCGGCCGCGGCAGCAGCCACGCAATGTGCAGGTGGACATGCCAGCCGCAACACCGTCGCAGAGCAGCGTGCCAGCGCCTGCGTCCGGCCCACCGCTCGCGGCACACGAGCCGGCGGCCGCGCCCGCGACCGCCGCCGCATCCGCACCGCAGCCAGCAGTCGCAGAGCCGCCGCCAACGCCGCCGCGGGCCGCTGCCGCACCATCGCAGCGTCCGCCGCCAGCGTCGACACCGTCCGGGCAAAGCGAGGCGCGGCCCTTCGGCATGGCGCCCAAGCCGGTGCAGGCCGGGGAGTTCGTCATCCAGCTGGGCGCATTCGCCGATCCGGCCCGAGCGCGCGCGCTCGAACAGCGCCTCAGGAAGGCTGGTTTCCCGGCCTATCTCGAGCGCGTGCCGCAAGCCAATCGCACGCGCGTACGAGCCGGCCCCTATGCCTCGCGCGAGGCCGCGCAGAAGGCCTTCGAGTCGATGAAGAAGCGCCAGCTGACGGTCGGCGGAGCGGAGGGCCAGATCGTGCCCAAGGGGCAGTAGCTCGACAGGGCCGGCTTCGATGACCGGGTTCGACTACTTCGCTCTGGGTGTGGTGGCGATCTCGATCGCCGTCGGTGCATTCCGCGGCGCCTTGCGCGAGGTGTTGTCGGTGTTGGGATGGGTGGCGGCCATCTTCCTCGCATGGCGCTTCTCGCACGCCATCGCCGAGTTCTTGCCTTCGTCCTGGAGCAGCCCCACATTGCGTACTGCATTGGCCTTCGTGGGCGTGCTGGTCGGCTGCCTGATGCTGTTCGGCCTGGCGGCGCTGGCGCTGGGTACGCTGGTGCGCAAAGGCGGGATGACCGGTACCGACCGCGTCCTGGGTGCGTTATTCGGCTTTATGCGCGGCGTGGTCATTCTGGTGGCGCTGGTGCTGTTCGCCGGCCTGACGCCGCTGCCTCGCGAGCGGGCGTGGCGCAACGCGGTGCTGCGCCAGCCGCTGGAGAGCGCGGCGATCCTCATCAGGACCTACCTGCCGGGCCCGCTCGCGAGCCGCATCCGTTATGAGTGAAGGGGTATAAAATCTGCTTTGCAGCTCGCTTTCGGCCGCCGGGCGGCGCGGTCAGGGCTGTGCGAGCCCGCTCTTAGGAGAGTCCGAGCATGTGCGGAATCATCGGCGTGGTTGCCCAATCCCCGGCCAACCAGCTGCTGTACGACGGCCTGCAGGTATTGCAGCATCGCGGCCAGGACGCCGCCGGCATCGTCACCGCCGAGGGCAGCACTTTCCACATGCACAAGGGGAGCGGCATGGTGCGCGACGTATTCCGCACGCGCGATATGCGCAACCTGGCCGGCTTCAGCGGGATCGCGCACTGCCGCTATCCCACCGCCGGGTCGGCGGAGAACTCGGCCGAGGCTCAGCCGCTCTATGTGAACTCGCCGTTCGGCATCGTGCTAGGGCACAACGGCAACCTCACCAACTCCGACGCGCTCAAGCGCGAGCTGTTCCGCCAGGACCTGCGGCACGTCAACACCAATTCCGATTCCGAGGTCCTGCTCAACGTCCTGGCGCACGAGTTGCAGGAGGCCGCGCGCAGCTACGCGTTGGATCCGGACACGATCTTTCGTGCGGTGGCCGGCGTGCACCGCCGTTGTCGCGGCGCCTACGCGGTGGTAGCGCAGATCGCGGGTTACGGCCTGCTCGCGTTCCGCGATCCGTACGGCATCCGCCCGCTGGTGGTGGGCTGCGCGCACACCGAGCACGGCAAGGAGTACCTGGTGGCCTCCGAGAGCGTGGCGCTCGACGTGCTGGGCTTCAAGCTGGTGCGCGACGTGGCGCCCGGCGAGGCCATCTTCATCGACGACGAGGGCAACTTCTTCAGCGAGCAGTGCGCGCTCAACCCGTCGCTCAACCCCTGCATCTTCGAATTCGTCTACCTGGCCCGGCCCGACTCGGTGATCGACGGCATCTCGGTGTACGAGACGCGCTTGCGCATGGGCGAGAGCCTGGCGCGCAAGATCGCGCGCGATCACCGCGCGCTGGATATCGACGTGGTGATTCCGATCCCCGACTCGAGCCGGCCGGCGGCGATGGAGCTGGCCAAGCATCTGGGCGTGCCTTACCGCGAAGGCTTCATCAAGAACCGCTATATCGGCCGCACCTTCATCATGCCCGGCCAGGCGGTGCGCAAGAAGTCGGTGCGCCAGAAGCTCAACGCGATCGGCATGGAGTTCAAGGGCAAGAACGTGCTGCTGGTCGACGATTCGATCGTGCGCGGCACCACCAGCCGCGAGATCGTCCAGATGGCCCGCGACGCAGGCGCCAACCGGGTGTTCTTCGCCTCCGCCTCGCCGCCGGTGCGCTTCCCCAACGTGTACGGCATCGACATGCCCACCGCGAAGGAGCTCATCGCCAACGGCCGCAGCGACGAGGAGATCGCGCGCGAGATCGGCGCCGACGCGTTGATCTACCAGGACCTCGACGCGCTGGTGCAAGACTGCCATTCGGTCAACCCGGCAGTGACCAGCTTCGAAACCTCCTGCTTCAGCGGCATCTATATCACCGGCGATGTGACCCAGGAATACTTGGCCGGTGTCGAAGCCAACCGCAGCAACGGCGAACTGGGGCGGCGCTCGGCGGCGGCCACAAGCCAGCTGGACCTCAATCTCGCCACGACGGACTAGCTAGCGCACGATGTGGCGCCGCGCAAGAGCTTGCACCAGCGTCGCCACCGCCAGAGCCAGGGTGAAGGCCGCAACGATCGTCAGCCGAGGCAGCGCGAGGGCAAGCACCAGGCAGAACGAGGTGAACGCGTAATAGCCCAGCGTCATGCTGCGCAGCAGGCTGACCGCGAACGGCGCGCCGGCATGCCGGTGGGAGAACACGGCGAGCACGGTGCCCAGAACCGGGAACATCGCGAACAGGCCGCTTAGGCGTGGGCCGAGATCGCTGGCGAAATACGTCACCGCAAGCACCAATGCGGCTCCCGCCGCCATGCGCATCGCGAGCTCGGGGTAGCCAGAGATCGGTGCTCGGGATGCAGCCGCTGCGGCTGGAAACGCGCGCGGCCCCAACGCGACGGCGGCATACACCACCGGAGCCGAAAGCCAGACGGGTGGGCCCACCAGACTGAGGACTCCAACCGCGGCAAAGTAGCCGAACAGGCCCGCGATCAAGCTGGGGAGCCAGTGCGTACGCGTAGCGGTCCAAGCATAGCCGAGGGCGAACAAGAAGACCGCCAGCACCGCCGACAGGGTGGCCGCTGCGGCCACGGCAGCGAACTGCGCTCCCTGATCGGTCGCCAGGAAGAACAGCACCGGCGCGGACACGACGGGAAAGCCCGAGATCCATCCGGCCACGGCCGGACCCCAGCGGCGACCCGCCAGCGTGATCACGCAGATCAGGGACGGAACCAGGAACAGCTTCAGGGCCAGCATCGGGTCGTGTCCGTGAGCATAGATCAGAACCTGCCGGGGCGGGCCTGGCTGCCCCCTGCACCGGCGCAGGGGCGCAACGCGAGAGTTGACGCACCCTGCGCCGCCCCGTACACTTCGCTCTTTCGCGCCGATTTGAGCACAGCTTGCGGGCGCGTAACAAATCCGGCTAAAGCGTGAGCGACCCCGTCTCATGCATCCGCTGGACGGGGTCTTTCGTTGGAGCGCGCAATTTGCACGCCGCGCGTGTCCTGCCTCGTCCGGCCTCCCGGAATGCCCGCAGCCTGCCAGCGCGCGTCGACCGGAGGGACCCATGTCGGATTTCGAGTTCGAAACGCTGGCCATTCGCGCCGGCATCCATCGCAGCCAGTTCAACGAGCATTCCGAGGCGCTGTATCTGACCTCGAGCTACGTGTTCGAGAACGCGGCGCAGGCCGCCGCGCGCTTCGCCAACGAAGAGCCGGGAATGGTGTACTCGCGCTACACCAACCCGACCGTGCAGATGTTCCAGGAGCGCCTGGCCGCGCTGGAAGGCGCGCAATGCTGTGTGGCGACCGCGTCGGGCATGTCCGCGATTCTGGCCTGCACGCTCGGGCTGCTGCGCAGTGGCGACCACATCGTCGCTTCGCGCAGCCTGTTTGGCGCCACCGTGCAGCTGCTCAACAACTGGCTGTCGCGCTATGGCATCGCCACCACCTTCGTCTCGCCGGTCGATCTCGCGCAGTGGCAAGCGGCGATCACGCCCAAGACCCGCATGCTGTTCCTGGAGACGCCGTCCAACCCGCTGACCGAGATCTCCGATATCGCCGCGCTGGCCGAGCTCGCGCACGCTCACGGCGCATGGCTGGCGGTGGACAACTGCTTCTGCACGCCGGCGCTGCAGCGGCCGCTCGAGCTGGGCGCGGACTTGGTGATCCACTCCGCGACCAAGTATCTCGACGGGCAGGGCCGGGTGCTGGGCGGCGCGGTGCTGGGCAAGCGCGCCTTGATCGAGGAGCCGCTCACGGCGTTCCTGCGCAATGCCGGGCCGACGCTCTCGCCGTTCAACGCCTGGGTCATCCTCAAGGGGCTGGAGACGCTCAAGCTGAGAATGGACGCGCACAGCGCGGCCGCGCTCGAGCTCGCGCGCTGGCTGCAGGAGCATCCGCGGGTGGAGCGGGTGTACTACCCGGGGTTGCGCTCGCATCCGCAGCACGCGCTCGCGCGGCGCCAGCAGCGCACCGGCGGCGGTGTGGTCTCGTTCGTGGTGAGGGGCGGCCGCGAAGCGGCGTGGCGCCTAGTGGACAGTTGCAAGGTGATCTCGATCACCGCCAACCTGGGCGACGCCAAGAGCACCATCACGCATCCGGCCAGCACCACTCACGGCCGACTCTCGCCGCAGGCGCGCGCCGAGGCGGGCGTAGAGGAAGGGCTGCTGCGCGTGGCCGCGGGGCTCGAAGCGCTGAAGGACCTGCAGGAGGACTTGGCGCGCGGGCTGGGATGATCCGGGCGGGCCTGCTGCCGGGCGACAGGCTCACGCGCCCGGTGCGACTCCGCCCACCACGACGTGGCTTTGCTCGTCTTCCACCCACACCCAGAATTTGTTGTTGCCGTTGAGCTTCTCCCTGGCTTTGACCAGGTAGCTGCGGCCCGGCTCGGTGCGGAACGCGATCTGCGTGGTCGTCACGGCGTAGCAACGCTTGTAGGTGCCGTCCGGGCACACGTTCACGGCGAAGGCTCCGTGTTGTTCGCCGGGCGGCGCGGCGACATCGTGCCGATTGCGAAAGCTCGGTTCGTAACCGTTGACGCTGAGCACCTGCACGTAGCCGCCACGATAGACCTTGCCCCACGGGGCCGAGCGCACGACCGACGTGTCGGGTGTCGGATCGAGGCGGGCAGGCTGGAGCAGCGCACACCCGCTCAGCACTAGCGCCGCTGCCGGCCCCAGGCTAACTCTGGAAAGCAATCTCGACCGCTTCGCAGCCATCGGCAGCCGCCTTCAGGTATTGCCCGCGGGTGTACCAGTCGGACAGGACCCAGCGCTCGCGGGGTGTCCCGTCGACCTCGTGCAGATGTCTCGCGGGACGGTGCGTGTGGCCGTGGATGATGCGCTGTGCGCCCTGTTCGCGGAAGGTGTGCGCCACCGCCTGCGCGTTCACGTCCATGATGTCCGTCTTCTTGACACGTTTCTCCAGCTCGCTCACGCGGCGCGTGCGCTCGATCAGTCTGCGCCGGAAAGACAGTGGCGTGAGCAGCAGCAATCTCTGGAACCACGGGCGACGCACGCGGCGCCGGAACGCCTGATAGCGCTTGTCGTCGGTGCACAGCGTGTCGCCGTGCAGGAGGACGGTGCGCGTGCCGTACAGGTCCACTACCGTCGGATCGCTGATCAGCGTGACGCCGGCCGCACGCGCGAACATGCGCTGCACCAGGAAGTCTCTATTGCCCTGCAGAAAGTACACCGCGATGCCGGCGTTCGCCAGACTGCGCAGCGCGGCCGCCACGCTGGCGTTGAACGGTTCGCCCAGGTCGTCGTCGCCGGCCCAGTACTCGAACAGATCGCCAAGGATGTACAGCGCATCGGCCTCGCGCGCCGGGCCGGCCAGCAGCCAGAAGAACGCCTGCGTCGCCGCCGGCCGCTCGGCGGTCAGGTGCAGATCGGAGACGAACAGTGTGAACCCGGGCACGACGTCCTAGGGACGAGGCGCGAAGCCCGAGACACGAGGTGTAGGCTGCCGAGACGTCGGACGCGACGGGAGGTCTTGCTCGCGTTTCGTGGCTCGTTGCTCTTGCCTGGCGCCCCGCGCCTCGCTCCTCACTCCTACACCACCTCGGCCTGCGTGATCACGACGTCCTCCAGCGGCACGTCGCGGTGAAAGCCTTTGCTGCCGGTCGGCACCTTCTTGATCTGATCGACCACGTCGCGCCCTTCGATCACGCGGCCGAAGACGCAGTAGCCGTATTCCTGCGTGGTGGGCGCGCGGAAGTCGAGGAAGTCGTTGTCGGCGACGTTGATGAAGAACTGCGATGACGCGGAATGAGGGTCCGGCGTGCGCGCCATGGCGATGCTATAGGCCAGATTCTTCAGGCCATTGTCGGCCTCGTTCTTGATGGTCGGGCGCGTAGGCTTTTGCTTCATGCCCGGCTCGAACCCGCCGCCCTGGATCATGAAGCCGTCGATCACGCGGTGGAACACCGTGTTGGCGTAGTGCCCGCTGTTGACGTACTCGAGGAAGTTGCGCACGGTCTCCGGCGCCTTGGCCTCGTCCAGCTCCAGAGTGATCACGCCCAGCGACGTGTGCAGCTTGACCATAGTCCGTCTCCTGTAGAAATGCGAGGCAGGGGTCGTGCCCGGCCCGTCGTCGTCGGTGAGCGCCGTGCCCATCCGCGCAGATGAGTCGCCAGCATCGCCGGCGAAACCTTCCGCAGCCCTGAGGTCCCTGGTGTTTGCCGACAGTCGGAAAAAGGCGTCGGCATGCGAAAGTGTACCGGAGACGCGCTTGGGTTTGGACGGCTTGGCAGTCACGCTCCGGCGCGAACCCGCCGATTCGGTTAACCTGAGAATGCTGCGACTCGCGAGCGAGGTCCACAGATGGTCGCCACGTTCAAGCCCGCCTTCAAGCAGATCGCCTCTGGCTTGCGCTTTCCCGAGGGCCCGGTCGCGATGCCGGACGGCTCGGTAATCCTGGTCGAGATCGAGCGGCGCACGCTGTCGCGCGTCACTCCCGATGGCAGGATTCACGTGATCGCCACGCTCGGCGGCGGGCCCAACGGCGCCGCGATGGGGCCAGGGGGCAAGATCTACGTCACCAACAACGGCGGGCTCAAGTTCGTGGAGCGGCCGGGCAAGCTCTTCCCGGTGCTGCAGGCCGAGGACTACGTCGGCGGCAGCATCCAAGTGGTGGATCCGCAGACCGGCCGGTTCGACACGCTATACGACCGCTGCGACGGGCGGCGGCTGTGCGGGCCCAACGACCTCGTGTTCGACGGGGCGGGCGGGTTCTGGTTTACCGACCTGGGCAAGACGCGCGAGCGCGACGCCGACCGTGGCGCGGTGTACTACGCCAAGGCGGACGGCTCCCGCATTCAAGAGGCGATCTTCCCGCTCGAGCGACCGAACGGCATCGGCCTGTCCCCGGACGAGCGCACGCTCTACGTGGTCGAAACGCCAACCGCGCGCTGCTGGTCCTTCCGGCTCTCCGCGCCGGGCCAGATCGAGTCAGCCAACGGCCCGTACCGGGGCGAGAAGGGCAAGGTGGTCGCGGGGCTCGGAGGCTATCAGATGTTCGACTCGCTCGCGGTGGACGGCGAGGGCCATATTTGCGTCGCGACGCTGATCACCGGCGCGGTGAGCGACATTTGGCCGGACGGAAGCCGGGTCGACCAGTACCTGCTTCCTGACATGATGGTCACCAACGTCTGCTTCGGGGGTCCGCAACTGCGCACGGCCTACGCTACGCTCTCGATGGGCGGCACGCTGGTGTCGTTCGAGTGGCCGCGTCCCGGTCTGTCGTTGCGGTACTTGAACCGCTGAGGGGAGTCGGCCTGCGACACCCCGAGTGTCCGGCGCGGAGCTCATCGGCAACGCCACGGCTCGCGTCGGGCTGCGTGGCCTCGAACCCAGTCAGGCCGCGCCCTCGTAGGCGATCTTCCAGGCGCCGTTCTCCTGCAGCCAGTACTGGCGCTTGCGCGTCTCGTTTGCCACACGACCGGCGCTGTAGCTCTGCGTGAAGTCCACCACTGCCAGGTCGCCGCGGCCTGGATACAAATAGATCGCCACGTCGGTAACTTGCACCTTCACCGCGGCCTTGCCGACGAACGCCGCCTGTTTCTGCCGGGACCAGCGTCGCAGGTTCGCGCGCCCATCGAAGAAGTTCGCTGCGTAGTGCGCCAGGTACCGATCGAGATCGCGGTTTTCCCAGTCCTGACGCCAGCGCTCCAGCTGCTGCGACAACGCGCCGCGCAGCGCTGCGGTTTGCGCGGCCGGCACCCAATCGACGCCGTTGGCGATGACCACCGGCGTGAGCCCGGGCTGCACCAGCTGGCCCAGTGCGGCTAAGTCGTCGTTGGCCAGCACCAGGCAGCCGTCGCTCGCTCGCGGCGGCCGGCTGTAGGTGTCGCGCGGCGTGCCGTGCAGCCAGATGCCATGGCCCCTGCGGCCCTCGCGCTGATCCCATTCGTTCGGGTAGTCGATGGGGTAGGCGCCCGCACCGTAAAAGTCCGTCAGCTTCTTCTGCGGCAGCTGCGCGGTCACGTGATACACGCCCAGCGGGGTCTTCTTGTCGCCTTCGCGCAGCTTGTCGATGCCATTGCGTCCCACGGTGACGTAGAAGTCTGTCGCGTAGCGCAAGTGCCCGTTATCGTTCTCCAGCACGTATAACGTCGACTTGGCAGTGTCCGCCACCAGGGCGTACTTCTGCTGCGGCAGCAGTTGCACGAGGTAGCTGGGCACCGCGTCCCGCGGGGGGTCCATGTGATAGCGCTGCAACCGGGTCAGGGCTTCGGCGCGCAGGTCGCTCAGGCGCGCGCTCGGCGCTCGTGCAACGTCTCCCAGCGTAGACAGCGGCCGGGCACGCGCCAGCAGGAGGTCGCCCTTGATCAGCTGTGCCAGGCGGAAGTTGGGCGCGATCTGCAGTACCGCGTCGACCTGCATCAGCGCGTCGTGTAGGCGGTTCTCGCGGATGCTGATCAGGCTCTGCACCAGCATTGCTTCGGAGCTGCGCAGCGTGCGCGTGACGATTCCCTTCACCGTCGGCTGCCGGCCCATGGCCGCGACATCGCCGGCTATCGTGGCCGCGGCTGCAACGCAAACCGTCAGCGCTCGCCAGGCGGCCCACTGCGCGCTGCGTGGTACGGGGGTCTGCGTCATTTTCCGGCGACCAGTTCCTGCTGGATCAGCCAGCGCTCGCCGTGCTTGACGAGCACCAGCGTCTTGCGTCCCGTGGTCTTCAGGTTGTCCGAGGTGTAATTCTGCCGAAAGTTGACGCGGGCCGTGGTCGCGTCGGTGAACGTGACGCGTGGTCCCACCACGCTCACCTGGATCTTGCGCGGCTTGGCCAGACGGTCGCGCCGCTCCGCTTCCCACTTCGCCCGCGATTCGCCCTTGGGCGGCTTGAACTCCGGAGCATAGAAGGCAAGGTAGGTGTCCGGGTCGTTATCCGACCAGGCGCGGGCCCAATCATCGAGCGTCCTGAGCACCGCCTTGGTCTCGTCTACTGCGGTGGGGCCGCTTGGCGGAGACGCTGCCGCCTTAGGAACGGGCCCCGCTTCTGCGGGCTTGGTCGCGGCCGGCGCTTTGGGCGGCTCCGCGGGCTTCGCTGGGCTCGGTGCGACGGGCGCCGTCTGTGCCGGCTGGGCCGCCTCCGCCGGTTTGGCCTGTGCGGCGAGTGCAGCGGACTTCGCCGCATCGGGCGTCGCGGGTGCGGTCGCCGCCGTGCGCGGCGGGAACAGCTCGCGGATCAGCGCGAGCTTCGCCTTCGCTGTGGTATTGCTCTTATCCAGTTGCAGGGCCTTGTCGTACGCACGGCTAGCAAGCGTTGCATAGACGTCGCCGAGGTTCTCGTGCGCCACGGCGTAGCTCGGATGCGTGCGGATCGCCATCTCCAGGGCCTGCCGGGCCTTCTCGTAATCGCCCTGGCCGGCGTAGAGCACCGCGAGATTGTTGTACGGCTCGGGCATCTCCGGGAAGTCGATGGTGAGATCAGTGAAGACTTTGATTGCGTCCTGCGTCTTGTTCTGTTCGGTGAGTATGACGCCCTTGAGGAACCGGGCGCGCGAGTCCCGTGGATTCGCGCCGAGGAAGCGCTCCAGCCGGTCCAGTGCCTCGACGCGCTTGCCCTGTTTGTAAAGCTTGCTGATCTCGGGGAATTCGTCTGCCGCCAGCGACACCGGCGGCAGCGCGGGGCCCACAGCGAGACACACGATCAGGATTGCCCAGCGGGCCGCGCACATCGGTGCTATACTCGATTCGAAAAAAACTGCGCTACGTTCTTGTATAACGAGCGGATTTTAACAACAAGCGCGCGCGCTCGACAGTCTGCGCGGCGAATAATCGGTCGTCGCAGCCGCCTCTGCGCGCTGCCGGCATAGTAGCCCGGCGTGACCATGCTACGCATCCACAACTCGCTCACGCGCCAGAAAGAAGCGTTCCAGCCCATCGAGCCGGGCAAGGTGCGCATGTACGTCTGCGGCATCACCGCATACGACTACTGCCACATCGGGCACGCGCGCGTCATGGTGGTCTTCGACGTCATCCGCCGCTGGCTGCAGGCGTCGGGCTATGCGGTGACCTACGTGCGCAACATCACCGACATCGACGACAAGATCATCAAGCGCGCTGCCGAGAACAAGGAGGATATCGGCGCGCTCACCGCCCGCTTTATCCGCTTCATGGAGGAGGACGCGGCGGCGCTGGGCGTGGCCAGCCCAGACTTCGAGCCGCGCGCCACCCAGCATGTGCCCGGCATGCTTCGGCTGATCGCTGCGCTCGTCGAGCGCGGGCTTGCGTATCAGGCGCCGAACGGAGACGTCTACTACGCGGTGCGCGGGTTCCCGGGCTACGGCAAGCTCTCCGGAAAATCGCTGGAAGACTTGCGCGCGGGCGAGCGCGTGGACGTCGATCCCGACAAGCGCGACCCGATGGACTTCGTGCTGTGGAAGTCGGCCAAGCCGGGGGAGCCGGCGTGGGACTCGCCGTACGGCCCCGGCCGGCCGGGCTGGCATATCGAGTGTTCCGCGATGAGCGAGGAGTTGCTCGGCACGCATTTCGACCTGCACGGGGGTGGCCAGGACCTGCTGTTCCCGCACCACGAGAACGAGATCGCGCAGTCCGAGGGTGCGCACGGCCATACCGACGAAGAGAAGATGTCGAAGTCGCTGGGCAACTTCTTCACCGTGCGCGAGGTTCTCGCCCGGTACGACGCGGAGGTGGTGCGGTTCTTCATCCTGCGCGCGCACTACCGCAGTCCGCTCAACTACTCCGACCAGCATCTCGAGGATTCGCGCGCGGGCCTCACGCGCCTGTACACCACGCTGCGCGACACCGCTCCCGCCGCAACGGCGGTCGACTGGAGCAACCCGTTCGCCGCGTGCTTCAAGGAGGCGATGGACGACGATTTCAACACCGCCGAGGCCTGCGCGGCGTTGTTCGATCTGGCGACCGAGGTGAACCGTTCGCGCTCCACTGCGGATGCCGGGTTGCTCAAGGCGCTTGCAGGGCTGCTTGGGTTGCTCCAGCGCGACCCGGTGGCGTATCTGCAAGGCGGCAGGGAAAGGGCGGGCGAATACTCCGCGCAGCACATCGAGGCGCTGATCGCGCAGCGCAATGCCGCACGCAAGGCGAAGAACTTCGCCGAGGCCGACCGGATACGCAAGGAGCTGGAGGCGGCGGGCGTGCTGCTTGAGGATACGTCCGCGGGCACGATCTGGCGGCGCAAGTAGCGCGCACCCCACCAACGTTCAGGCCGAGGCGTCAGGATGGCGCAAGCAGCTCTGGAGAGTACGAGCACCGCCTTCCCGGCGCTTCTGGTCTCGCTGCAGCAGCATCACGCTTTCCTTCGCGACTTGGCGCGCTCCCTGTTGGACGGCGCTGCGCCCCCCGTGCTGCCGACTCTGGACTACTACGACGCACAAAGCGCACGAACCGCCACGCGCCTCACGGATGCGCGGTTGATGCAGGACTGGGAACGTGCCGGGCGGCTGCAGAGCGAGTTCATCGAGGCGGCTCATGATTGCATCGAGGCGGCGGGGCATGGAGACCGCGCCGCCGCGCGCGACAGGCTCGATCGGCTGTTCGGGTTGAGCGCCGCGCTGACCGACCTGGTTCTATCGGGCAGCCTGAAGGAGATCACGCAGGCGTTCCGGTCGCGCGAGCGCGAGCTTGCCGCGCGCTACGAGGAGGACTTCCTGCAGGCGGCGCGTATCGGCCGGCTGAGTGCCAGGCTGTCGGATCATACCGTCGTCGACAGCGACGCCAGCTTCGCCGAGCTGTTCGGCAGCCGGCCGGCTGCGCTGCGCGGAAGGGATGCGCGCGACCTGATCAGCGAGGAAGCGTGGCGCACCCTCACCGAAGGAGCGCGCGTGCGGGAGACGCGGCGCGCGTCGGTCCGTGTTGCGCGCGAGGACATGTCGGCGCTGAGCCTCGAGCTGGTCGGCTACATCCAGACCTCGGGCGGGCGCAGCACGCTGCACTGCTTCGTAGTCAACCGCTCGCAGGCCGAGGCCGAGGCCGAGCAGCGACGGCTGCTGTCGGCCGCGATCGAGGCTTCGGACCAGATGGTGATGATCACCAACGCGCGCCAGGAGATCGTCTATGTCAACCCGGCGTTCACCCGCATCACAGGTTACCAGGCGAGCGAAGCGATCGGACGCACTCCGCGCCTGCTGCAGGGTCCTGAAACCAGTCAAGCCACCCGCCTGGGCTTGCGCGAGGCGCTGGCGCGCGGCCAGCAGGCTGATGCGGAGATCCTCAACTATCGCAAGTCCGGCGAGCCCTTCTGGGTGGAGACGTCGATTGTTCCCGTGCGCAACCAGGCCGGCGAGCTGACCCACTGGATCGCGATCACCCGTGACATCAGCGAGCGCAAGGAGCAGGAGCGTGAGATCACAAAGCTGGCGATGGAGGATCACCTCACCGGCCTGCCCAACCGCCGAGCCGCGGAGGTACGGCTGGCCGTCGAATGGAACCGGGCCCGCCGCGACGGGGTGACCTTTGCGGTGGCCCTGGTGGACATCGACCGCTTCAAGCTGATCAACGATCAGTATGGGCACCATATCGGCGACCGGGCGCTGACGCACGTCGCCCGCACCTTGAGCCGCAATATGCGCGGCGGCGACTGGATCGCGCGCTGGGGCGGCGAAGAGTTCCTGATCTGCTTTCACGACCTCGACGCGAAGGGTGCACTGACCGCGGGGGAGCGAGTGCGCAAGCTGGTCAAGGGAAAACCGCTCAAGTTGTCGCAGGGCGATGCCCAACTGACGGTAAGCATCGGTGTGGCGCTCTACCACAAGGACGTGCAGTCGCTCGATGCGCAGGTCGCGCAGGCCGACTCGCTGCTCTACGAAGCCAAGCGCAGCGGCCGCGACAAGGTGCTCGCCGCGGGGGTCGCGCAGGCCCGGCGCGGAGGCCTGGTGTGGGAGGGCTCCCAGGTGCAGAGCGCGCTGCGCGAGGAGCGAGTGGTGGCAGCGTATCAGCCCATCGTCGACCTGCGCACCGGTCAGACAGTCGCAGAAGAGGCGCTGGCGCGCATCGTGGCGCGCGACCGCGCTTTGATTCCTGCACAGCAATTCATCCTCGCTGCCGAAGCACTGCACCTGATCTCCGCGATCGACCGCACGGTGTCGCATCAGGCCATCGAGCGCAGTGCCCGCGCGATCAAGCAGGGCGCTGGCGCGCGGACCCGCTTCATCAACCTGTCGACGCAATTCTTGGCGGAGAAAGAACGGGTCAACGCCCTGCTCGAGCTGGCCACGGCGCGCCAGGTGCGTACCGCACTGAACGAAGGCAACGCGATGGTGATCGAGCTGACCGAGCGGCAGACCGGGGACATGACGCGCCTCAAGCAGCATCTGCGGCCGCTGCTCGACGCCGGCTTCCAGCTGGCCCTGGACGACTTCGGCAGCGGCTACTCGTCGTTCATGTACCTGACCGATCTGCCGGTGAGCTATTTGAAGATCGAAGGCTGGATGGTGCACCGGGTCGCGAGCGACCCGCGCACGCGCCAGCTGGTCCAGACCATCGTCAACACCGCTCGCACCTTCGAGCTGAAGACCGTCGCGGAGTGCGTGGAGGATGCGCCGAGCGCGCAAGTCCTGTGCGACCTCGGTGTCGACTGGGCGCAGGGCTACTTCTTCGCAAAGCCGGAGATGGGTGGGCCGGAGGCGGCGGCGGCCTCCCCTCCGGCGCACGGGAATACCGAGAGCTAGCCGCCGTTCCTTTGTGGCTCCGGCCGCTCGCTATAGCTCGCTTAACCTAGCCGCCAGCGGCTAGGTTAGCCTGCGCCGCAAGGTCAAGGAGTTCTTCGCCTCAGGGGGCGAAGAGATGTGGACTTGTGGCTCCGGCCGCTCGCTATGGCGCGCTTAACCTAGCCGCCAGCGGCTAGGTTAGCCTGTGCCACAAGGTCAAGGAGTTCTTCGCCTCAGGGGGCGAAGAGATGTGGACTTGTGGCTCCGGCCGCCCGGCCAGAAGGCCGGGCTTAACTTGCTGAAGCAGGTTAGCCTCCGCCGCAAAGTAAAGGAGTTCTTTACTCTATGGAGCAAAAAACTCCTTCACTTTGTCCATCCAGCTCTTGGCGCGGGGGTTGTGCTTGCCCGCGTCGCGCTCGTTGATCGATTCCAGTTCCTGCAGCAGCTCGCGTTGCCGCGCGTTCAGGTTCACCGGTGTTTCCACCACCACGTGGCAGAACAGATCGCCGTACTCGTTGCTGCGTACCGCCTTGATGCCCTTGCCACGCAGCCGGAAGATCTTCCCGGTCTGGGTTTCCGGCGGTACCTTGATCTTCGCGCTGCCGTCGAGCGTCGGGATCTCCAGCTCCCCGCCGAGCGCGGCCATGGTGAAGCTGATCGGCATCTCGCAATGCAGGTCGCTGTTCTCGCGCGAGAACACTGCGTGCTGCCTGAGGCGGATCACCACGTACAGGTCGCCAGGAGGGCCGCCGTTGACGCCGGCTTCGCCTTCCCCCGCGAGGCGGATGCGGTCGCCTTCGTCCACCCCGGGTGGGATCTTCACCGCCAGCGTCTTCTGCTTCTTGACCCTCCCCTGACCCGAGCAGGTGCCGCAGGGGTCCTTCACCACCTTGCCGGTTCCGCTGCAGCGCGGGCACGTCTGCGCGAGCGAGAAGAAGCCCTGTTGGATGCGCACCTGGCCCTGGCCGTTGCAGGTCGGGCATTGGACCGGCTGCGTGCCCGGTTTGGCGCCGCTGCCGTGGCAGGTGTCGCACGGATCGAGCGTGGGGATGCGGATCTTGGTTTCACTGCCGCGCGCGGCCTCCTCGAGCGTGATCTCCAGGTTGTAGCGCAGATCCGCGCCGCGATACACGTTGGAGCGAGCGCGGCCGCCGGCGCCGCCGAAGATCTCGCTGAAGATGTCGCCGAACACGTCGCCGAAGTTGCCGCCGAAACCGGCAGCTCCGGCGCCTGCCGCTGCGCTCGCATCGACGCCGGCATGGCCGAAACGATCGTAGGCGGCGCGCTTGTCCGGCGTGGAGAGGACCTCGTAGGCCTCCTTGGCTTCCTTGAATTTCTCCTCGGCCTTGGGGTTGTCCGGATTGCGGTCCGGATGGAACTGCATGGCCAGCTTGCGGTAGGCCTTCTTGATGTCGTCGTCCGAGGCGTCGCGGTTGACGCCGAGCACCTCGTAGTAGTCCCTCTTTGCCATAGCTGGCCGACTCTCCAGGCAAACGAACGGCCGAATTGAGCGTCAGCGCATCCGCTGACGC
>Ga0335070_10004502_pt1 | contig 16307 bp, 13 predicted proteins | sample Lox_Sample_13_FD_206722 | JGI IMG/M metagenome (GOLD analysis project Ga0335070, IMG submission 206722) | Soil microbial communities from Loxahatchee National Wildlife Refuge, Florida, United States - Lox_Sample_1.3 | ecosystem: Environmental > Terrestrial > Soil > Wetlands | place: USA... | reverse complement strand
GCTGAGCGGCCGGCGCAGCCGCGGATACCCTTGCTCGCCGTGGGCCGCTACGTGGTCAAGCTGGGGTCGAACATCGTCGCGCGCGACGACGGGTCGCTGCGCGAGGATGTGCTGCGCCACATCTGCTGGGAGATCGCCGAGCGCCATCGCGCGGGTGACGACGTCGTCGTGGTCACCAGCGGCGCGATCGCGCGCGGGATCGGGGTGATGGGCCTGGACGGCAGGCCCGGGGCGATCGCGGACCTGCAGGCGGCGAGCGCGGTCGGGCAGGGCAAGCTCTACCGCGCCTACGACGAGCTGCTGCGCGCGCAGGGCGTGACGAGCGCACAGGTGCTGCTGACCTTCTTCGACCTCAGCGAGCGCGGGCACTACCTCAACGCGCGGCGCACGCTGGTCCGGCTCCTCGACTGGCGCGTGGTGCCGGTGGTCAACGAGAACGACACCACGGCGACCGAGGAGATCACCTTCGGCGACAACGACTTCCTCGCAGCGCAGGTCGCGATCCTCGTCGGCGCCGCGCGCCTCGTCCTGTTGACGAACCAGGATGGCCTGCACGAGCGCGACCCGCGAGCCGACGCGAGCGCGCCGCTCGTGCGCGAGGTGACCGACGTCGCCGAGCTCGCCGGGTTCCAGATCGGGCAGAGCCCGTCGACCCTCGGCTCCGGCGGGATGCGCTCGAAGGTCGTGGCCGCCGAGATGGCAACCGCTGCGGGGATCCCGACGACGATCTGCAGCGGGCTGCGCCATGGGGTGCTGGCGCGGGCGCTCGCCGGCGAGCCCGAGGGAACGGGCTTCGCCCCACAGGCGCAGCGCTACAGCTCGTTCGAGCTGTGGCTGAAGTACGCCAAGCCCGCGCACGGCACGCTCGTCGTCGACGCCGGGGCCGCGCGCGCCCTGCGCGAGGGCGGCGCGTCGCTGCTGCCCGTCGGCGTCGTCGAGGTGCAGGGGGGCTTCGGGCCGGGCGACGCGGTCGAGGTCAGCGACGGGACGTCGGTCATCGGCAAGGGCATCTCGAGCTACAGCGCGGCCGACCTGCGGCGCGTCATCGGCAAGAAGAGCGAGGAGGTGCGCAGGCTCCTGCCGCGCGCAGCCGACGAGACGGTCCACCGCGACTACTTCGTGCTCGCGTAGGCGGCACGTCCGCGCGCCGATCTGCCGCTTCGCGGCGCGACGCGCCCACCACCGCGGACTACCCTTCACGCCATGGCCACCACCGCCCAATCGGTCGCGGACATCTGCCGCTCCGCGCGCGCCGCATCGCGCGCGCTCGCGCAGACCGATTCCGCCACCAAGGACGCAGCACTGCACGCGATCGCGGACGCGCTCGAGGCGCGCACGCCCGAGATCCTCGAGGCCAACGCGCGCGACATGGAGGCGGGCCGCGAGTCGGGGCTGTCGGCGGCGCTGCTCGACCGCCTCGAGCTGAGTGCCGAGCGCATCCGCGCGATCGCCGACGGAGCGCGCAAGGTCGCCGCGCTCGAGGACCCGGTGGGCGAGCTCGTCGGCGGCGGTCGTCTCGCCAACGGCCTGGAGCTGCGCAAGGTCCGCGTGCCGCTGGGCGTCGTCGCGATCGTCTACGAGGCGCGGCCGAACGTCACGATCGACGCCGCGGCGCTGTGCCTGAAGTCCGGGAACGCCTGTGTTCTGCGCGGCTCCTCCTCGGCGGCGCACTCGAACGCGGTGCTCGCCGCGATCGCCGCCCAGGCCGCCGAGGGCGCCGGGCTCCCGGCCGGATCGGTCGCGCTCGTGGCCGGGGGCGGCCGCGACGAGCTGGCCGAGCTCGCCACGCAGGAGGGCGTCGTCGACCTCATCATCCCGCGCGGCGGAGAGGGCCTGAAGGCCGCGCTCAAGGGCGTGGCGACCGTCCCCGTGATCTACGCGGCCTCCGGCAACTGCCACGTGTACGTCGACCGTGACGCCGACCTGGACCGCGCGTTGGCAATCGTGCTCAACGCCAAGACGCAGCGTCCCGGCGTCTGCAACGCCGCCGAGACGCTGCTCGTCCACGCCGCCGTCGCAGCGGAGTTCCTCCCGCGCGCGCTCGAGGCGCTGCGCGACGCCGGAGTCGAGCTGCGGGTGGACGCGCGCAGCCGCGCCCTCGCGGGCCCGGCGCTGGCGCGGGTGCTCGCCGACGCGAGCGCGGAGGACTGGGACACCGAGTTCCTCGCGCTCGTGCTGGCGGTCGGCGTCGTCGACTCGGTCGACGAGGCGATCGAGCACGTCAACGCGCACGGCAGCGGGCACTCGGAGGCGATCGTGACGGGCGACCTCGATGCGGCGCGAGCCTTCGAGCACGGCGTCGACGCCGCGTGCGTCTACATCAACGCGTCGACGCGGTTCACCGACGGCGCCGAGTTCGGGATGGGCGCCGAGATCGGCAACTCGACCCAGAAGCTCCACGCGCGCGGCCCGATCGGCCTGCGCGAGCTGTGCACGTTCAAGTACGTCGTCACCGGCGACGGGCACGTGCGGAGCTGACCGCGGCCGTGTCGCGGATCGGGATCCTCGGCGGCACGTTCAACCCGCCGCACATCGGCCATCTCGTGTGCGCCCAGGACGCGTGCGACCAGCTCGGGCTCGGCACGGTGCTGCTCGTGCCGGTGCACAGCCCGCCGCACAAGGACGCTGCGGACGACCCGGGGCCGGCCGCGCGGCTGCTCATGTGCCGCCTTGCCGCCGCCGGCGATGAGCACCTCGAGGTCTCGCCGCTCGAGGTCGATCGCGGCGGACCGTCGTACACGGTGGCTACGCTGAGGGCTCTGCACGATCGATCACCTGAGGATGAGCTGACGTTCATCGTCGGCGCCGACATGGCGATGAGCTTCGCCGACTGGCGCGAGCCGGCGGAGATCCTGCGCCTCGCGCGCCTCGGGGTCGCCGGCCGCGAAGGGGTGGACGACGCGGCCGTCACACGGGCGGTCGCACCATTCCACGACGGCACGCGGCTCGCGAGATTCGCCATGCCCCGGCTCGACGTCTCGTCCTCGATGCTGCGTCGGCGCATCGCCGAGGGCCGGCCGGTGCGCCACCTCATCCCGGATGCGGTGCTCGCAGCGATCGAGGAGCACGGGTGGTATCGCGACGCCGCGGTTGGCGCGGCGAGCGCTCGACAGGAGGTTCAGGGATGACGCCGGAGGGACCGGCCGCAGCGGTGGCCGAGCAGCTGACGACTGACGAGCTGTGCGACCTCGTCGCCGGGTACGCGCTCGACAAGAAGGCGCGGGACGTCGTCGTGCTCGATTTGCGCGGCGTCTCGGGGTTCACCGACGCGTTCGTCATCTGCTCGGGCACGAGCGACCGCCAGGCCAAGGCGATCCACGACGGCATCCACTTGGCTCTCAAGAAGGAGCACGGCCTGCTCCCGCGGCGCGTCGAGGGGCTCGCCGAGGCGCGCTGGATCCTGATGGACTACCTCGACGTGGTCGTCCACATCTTCACGCCGGAGACACGCGACTTCTACCGCCTTGAGACCCTCTGGGGCGATGTCCCGCGCAGGACGTTCGCCGACGCGCCCGAGGACGCGGCCCCGGCGGGCGAGGACGCGGCGTAGAACACCGGCTCTCCAAACGCCGTCCAAGCGAACGGCGAAGGCCGCCCGGTCAGGCGGCCTCCTGCGGTACCTCGATGGAGCTAGCCGGGCTCGAACCGGCGACCTCCTGCATGCCATGCAGGCGCTCTCCCAGCTGAGCTATAGCCCCAAGCTCGTAGTCGCTCGCGCAGTGTACAAGCCTGGACTGGTTGTTCCGCGCGCGCTTGACCCGCAGCCGGAGCAGCCGCCGGCCCTCGAACTCGGTGATCGGGATCGCGTAGACGGAGTCGAGCTCGGCGCAGTACGCGGCGACCAGGTCGACGTCCCCCGCGACGTACGTTGTGCGCACGTAGCCGCGCACCGGCGAGTGCCTGCACGTCTGTCCGCGAACCTCGACCGCGCCGTCGACGAGGGGTGCCCACTTGCACTGCACGCGGATGATGCGCTCCCCGACGTCGAAGCCCAGGTCGTACCGGAGTCCGTCCGCGAGAGGCCTAAGCACCGGAATCCGGAGCGCGGCTGCGCGGGCAGCGATCGCGAGTTCCGCGATCGCGCCCTTCTCCAACGGCGTCAAGCCCGAGGCCGACATGCGAGTCAGCTCGTTCCCCGCTCGCTATTGGCGCTATCGCACTCAGCCCAGCAGGTCGCGGCAGAACGCGGCCAGCGTCGCGTTGAGCAGATCCGCGCGCTCCCACTGCAGGAAGTGCCCCGCCCGCGGCACCACGAACGGGCCGACGAGATCCGGGAAGGCAACCTCGCAGCGCTCGGGGAAGTCGCGGAACAGGACGTGGTCCTCGGGTCCGTACAGGGCGACGGTCGGAACCGGGCTGGGCTCGAAGAACCGCGGGGTCTCGGAGAGCGGCCGCGTCCCGAGCGCGCTCTCGTAGTTGCCGAACGAGGCGCGCAGCTTCGCCGCATCGCCGAACGGCTCGGCCATGAACGCCGCTTCCTCAGCCGAGAACGTGCCGGGTGCGGCCCAGAAGCGATGGCCGTAGAACTCGCGCACGTAGCGCCGGCGGCGCGCAGGGTCGTCGAGCTCGGCGGCCAGGGCGTCGGCGTCGCGGCCCTGGCGCACGTAGTAGTCCGCGGCCTGGCGCACCTCGCCCGAGGGCGCGGGATCGATCCCCGCCGCGGTATAGGCCTCCGGGAGGATCGGCAGCACGCAGTTGAAGAGCACCTGGCGCGCCACAAAGCCGGGAAAGCGCAGCCCGAGGTCGACGATGACCCCGCCGCCCAGGTCTCCCCCGGCCGCCACGCAGCGCTCATGGCCGAGCACGTCGCCGAGGGCGTGGAGGTCGCGCGCGTGGGCGGCCAGGTCGTAGCAGCCGTCGGCGGCCAGGCCCGAGCCGCCGAACCCGCGCAGGTCCGGCGCGATGACCTCGAACCCGGCTCGCGCGAGCGGCTCGATGTTGCGCCACCAGATGCGGCTGGTTTCGGGCCAGCCGTGCACGAGCAGCAGGGGAAACCCGCCGCGCCCTTCGTGCACGTATGCAAGCTCGAGATCGTCGCGCACGACCGCCCGGTGGACCGCGAACCGCGCCGGGTCGGGCGGCGGCGCGGGGGAGGGACCCGACATTGCGTGGACACTATCCTCCGCCCGGACCGATGGCCGAGCACCGCTACGACCCCCAGGAGATCGAACCGCGCTGGCAGCAGGTGTGGGCCGATGAGCGGACCTGGGAGGTGGCCAACCCGCTCCCCGGAGTGTCGCCGGAGCGCGCAGAGCCGAAGTCCTACGTCCTGGAGATGCTGCCCTACCCGAGCGGCGAGCCGCACATCGGGCACCTGAAGGTCTACTCGGTCGGCGATGCGGTGGCGCACTTCCACCGTCGCAGCGGCCGGCGCGTCCTGCACCCGATGGGCTACGACGCCTTCGGGCTGCCCGCGGAGAACCACGCGATCAAGACCGGCCAGCACCCGCGGGACTCCACCGAGGCGGCGATCGCCGAGTTCCAGCGCCAGTTCCGCACCTGGGGCATCTCGATCGACTGGTCGCGCGAGTTCGCGACCTGCGACCCCTCGTACTACCGCTGGACGCAGTGGATCTTCAACGAGCTGTACCGCCACGGCCTCGCCTATCGCAAGGAGGCGGTGGTCAAGTGGTGCCCGAACGACCAGACCGTGCTCGCGAACGAGCAGGTCATCGACGGGCATTGCGAGCGCTGTGGCTTCGAGGTCGAGGCCCGGCAACTCGAGCAGTGGATGTTCCGCATCACCGACTACGCCGACCGGCTGCTCGACGACCTCGACGCGATCGACTGGCCCGAGCACGTCAAGACGATGCAGCGCAACTGGATCGGGCGCTCGGAGGGCGCCGAGGTCACCTTCCGCTGCGAGGAGCTCGGCATCGACTACCCGGTCTTCACGACGCGGCCCGACACGCTGTTCGGGGCGACGTTCTTCGTCATGGCGCCCGAGCATCCCGACGTCGAGCGCCTGGCAGCGGGCACCGGCAACGAGGAGGCCGTGCGCGAGTACGTCAACCACGCGCTGACCGAGTCCAGCGAGCAGCGCGGCGCGACCGACAAGACGAAGACCGGCGTCTTTCTGGGACGGCACGTCGTCAATCCCGTCAACGGTGAGCCGATCCCGATGTACGTGGCCGACTACGTGCTCATGGAGTACGGCACCGGCGCGATCATGGCGGTCCCGGCGCACGACGAGCGCGACCACGCCTTCGCCACGACGTTCGGGCTTTCGATCCGGCGCGTCATCGAAGGGGTGAACCCCGACGGCGACGCCGACGGGCTGCCGTACACGGGCGACGGCCCGCTCGTGAACTCGGCGCCCGAGTTCGACGGGATGCCCAACCGCGAGGCGCTGCAGGCGATCGTCGCGTGGCTCGATCGTGAGGGCAAGGGGCACGCCTCCGTGAACTACCGCCTGCGCGACTGGCTGCTCTCGCGCCAGCGCTACTGGGGCTGTCCGATCCCGGTTGTGCACTGCGGCGCCTGCGGCATCGTCCCGGTCCCCGACGACGAGCTCCCGGTCCTCCTCCCTGACATCAGCGACTACGCGCCGAAGGGCCGCTCGCCGCTCGCGGCCGCCGAGGACTGGGTGAGCACCACGTGTCCGGGATGTGGGGGACCCGCCCGCCGCGAGACCGACACGATGGACACCTTCGTCGACTCCTCGTGGTACTTCCTGCGCTACTGCGACGCGCGCAACGAGCAGGCGGCGTGGGACCCGGCCGTGCTGCGCGAGTGGATGCCGGTGGACCAGTACATCGGCGGCGTCGAGCACGCGATCCTGCACCTGATGTACGCGCGCTTCTTCTGCAAGGCGCTCTGCGACCTCGGGCACCTCGACGCGCAGGAGCCGTTCGCTCGGCTCTTCACGCAGGGGATGATCACGAAGGACGGCGCGAAGATGTCCAAGTCGCGCGGGAATGTCGTCTCCCCGCGCGAGATCGTCGAGCGCTACGGCGCGGACACCGCGCGCGCCTACATCCTGTTCATCGGGCCGCCCGACCAGGACGCCGACTGGTCGGATGAGGGGCTCGAGGGGGTCCACCGCTTCCTGAGCCGCCTCTGGCGGCTGAGCGCCGAGGCCGCGGAGCGCCGCGCCGGGGTCCTGCCCGCGCCGGCCGAGGGCGTGGACCTCGACCTTCTGCGCAAGGCGCACTGGGCGATCGAGAAGGTCACGAACGACCTGGCCGGGCGCTTTGCGTTCAACACGGCGATCGCCGCCGTGATGGAGCTCACGAACGAGATCTCGCGCCTGCGCGAGCAGACGTCGCCCGAGGCGCAGCGCTTCGCGCTCGAGACGGCCAACTCGCTGCTGTTCCCGTTCGCGCCTCACGCCGCCGCCGACGGCTACCACCTGCTGACCGGGCGGCGGGTGTGGGAGGAGGCCTGGCCGCAAGCCGACCCGGCCTTGCTCGAGCGCGACACGTACGAGCTGGTCTGCCAGGTCAACGGCCGCGTGCGCGACCGCGTGCAGGTGCCGGCGGACGCGGACCGCGCGGCGCTCGAGGCGGCCGCGCTCGCCGCACCCAACGTCGTCGCGCACGTCGACGGCCACGACGTGGTCAAGGTCGTCGTCGTCCCCGGCAGGCTGGTCAACGTCGTGGTGCGCTGAGCGATGCGCCATCCCGATGTCATCGCCGTCGTCGGGGCGGCCGCGGCCGATCCGCCGGTGCTGGCCGCGGCCGAGGAGGTCGGCGCCGCGCTCGCCGAGGCCGGGTTCACGGTCGTCACCGGCGGACTCGGGGGCGTCATGGAGGCCGCCTCGCGCGGCGCGCGCTCGAAGCTTGGCGCGACGATCGGGATCCTCCCCGGGGAGGACCCCGACGATGCGAACGGCTGGGTCGGGCTCGCGATACCGACCGGGATGGGCGCCGCGCGCAACGCGCTCGTGGTCGCGGCGGCACGCGCCTGCGTGGCGGTCGGCGGCGAGTACGGGACGCTTTCGGAGATCGCGCTCGCGCTGCGCGCCGGAAAGGCGGTTGTCGGTCTGTGGACCTGGGACGTGCAAGGCGTCGAGCAGGTCAGCACACCGGCGGAGGCGGCCGAGCGCATCAAGGTCCTCCTGGCAGAGAGCTGGCACAGGTCCGCCTGAATCCGGGCGCCCGCCGTTACGCGCCGCCACCTACCGTCGGCGCATGCCCCCGGTTCCCCTGCGCACCCTCGCGCCCTACGCGGTCGCCGCGCTGCTGATCCTGCTGCTCGGCGGGCGCTGGCTCGCCGGTCATCACGGCGCCGGAGCGCCCGCGGCATCGGATGCGGCCGGCGGCGCGGGGGCGCCCGAGAACGGGGCCGCTCCCGCCGTCCGCATCACGACCGGCGCAGCGTCGTCGCTCGTCGACGTTGCCGGGGCGGTGCGCCGGCCGGGCGTCTACCGGCTGCGGGCCGGCGCGCGCGTCGGCGATGCGCTCTCGCGCGCCGGCGGACCAACGAGGCGCGCGGACACCACCGCGGTGAACTTGGCGGCGAAGCTCGTCGACGGGCAGCAGATCGTCGTTCCGTTGCGCGTCGCGGTGGCGGCGGGCGCCGCGGCACAGCAACCGGCCGGGGGTGCCGGGGCGCCGCAGGCCGGACCGCCGGTGAGCCTGAACGGCGCCACGCTCGAGCAGCTCGATGCGCTCCAGGGTGTCGGGCCCGCGACGGCGCAGAAGATCCTCGACTGGCGCAGCCGCAACGGGGGCTTTCGCTCCGTCGACGACCTCGCCGAGATCCCCGGAATCGGGCCGAAGAAGCTCGAGGCGCTGCGACCGCAGGTGACGCCGTGACCACCGTCGCACGGGCGATCGCCGACGCGCGGGCGCGGCCGGTGCACGTCGTGACCGCCGCGTGCGTGGCGGGGCTGGCCGCAGGGCCGCGGGCGCCGCAGCTGCTGGTGGCGGCGATCGTCGTCGTGCCGCTCGTCTGCCCCGGGCCGCTCGCGGCCCTCGCCGCGCTGGCGGCGCTCGCCGGCGGTGCCGGGCTCGCCCACGCCCGACTCGCGGCGCTCGAGCACTCATCGCTCACCCCGCGCATCGGCCACGCGGTGCGTGCGCGCGTGGTGGTGCTCGAGACGCCGCGGGCCATTCGCGGTGGATGGCGCGCGACCTCGTCGCTCGCCGGCGCGAGGGTGCTGCTGCGCGGCGGTGGCGGGACGCCGCACCTTGCCACCGGGGACCTCGCAGCCATCACCGGCGGGCTGCGACCGCCCGGCCCCCGTGACGACTGGCTGCGCACACGCCACGTGGGAGCGATCCTCCGCGTCAGGACCTTGCGGCGGGTGGGCGTTCGCGGCGGGCTGTCGGCCCCGGTCGACGCGATCCGTCGACGCGCGCAGCGGTCGCTGTCCGCCGGGATCCCGGCGCAGCAGGCGGCGCTCCTGCGCGGCATGGTGCTGGGCGACGACGGGACGATGGCCATCGCCGATCGCGACGAGCTGCGCCGGGCCGGCCTGGGCCACCTCGTTGCGGCCAGCGGCGCGAACGTCGCGCTCCTGGCATCCCTTGCGCTCGGTGCCGGGGCACTTCTCGGGCTGGGGCGCCGAGCACGGCTGCTGGCGGTGCTCTGCCTGATCTGCCTGTACGTGCCGCTCGCGGGGTCCGGCGCGTCGATCGAGCGCGCGGGCATCATGGGCGCGGCGGCGGTCGTCGCCACGCTGGCCTCGCGGCCCGCCGCACGCTGGCACGCCCTGCTGCTGGCCGCCGCAGTGACGCTTGGCCTGGATCCCGACGCGCTCGCGGACCCCGGCTGGGAGCTCAGCTTCGCCGCGGTCGTCGCGATCGCGATCCTCGCCCACCCGGTCGCGGCCGCGCTCGAGCGCCGCGGCGTGCCGCGCGTCGCAGCCGAGGCGACGGCCGTCACGGCGGCGGCGACACTCGGCGCCGCGCCGGCGGGGGCCGCCGTGTTCGGCACGGTCTCGCTGGTCGCGCTTCCGGCGAATCTGCTCGCCGCACCGGCCGTCGCCCCGGCGACCTGGCTCGGCATGCTCGCGGCGGCCGCCGGTCAGGTCGCGCTCCCGCTCGCTCGGCCCCTGACCGCACTGGCCGCCTATCCGGCCGCCTACGTGCAGGCGATCGGACACCTCGCTGCCTCGATGCCCTCGGCGCAGGTCGCGGCGCGGCCGGTTCCCGTCGCGGTCGCGTGCCTGGCGCTCGCCGGGGCGCTCGGCGGCGGGCGCCGGCTGCGGCGGCTCGCGCTCGCGGGCGGGACCGCGCTGCTCGCCGGCGCCCTGCTGTGGCCCGTGCCGGCGGGTCGTCGTGGGGCGACGGCGGAACCGCTGCCCGGGCGGACGCGTGCGACCTTCCTCGACGTCGGACAGGGCGATGCGACGCTGCTGCAGGCCGCGGGGCGCGCGATCCTCGTCGACAGCGGGCCGCCCGGCGACCGGATCGTCGGCATGCTCCATCGTGCGGGGATCACGCGCCTGGACGTCCTGGTGGTCACGCACGCGCAGGCCGATCACGACGGCGGCGCCGCCCAGGTTCTCCGGCGCTTCTCCGTTGGGCTGGTCCTCGACGGGCGCGATGGCGTCCGCGAGCCCCAGGGGACCCAGCTGGCAGCGGCCGCGGTGCGGCGCGGCGTGCGGATGGCTGTGCCGCTCGCGGGCGATGTGGTGCGCGCTGGGTCCCTGGCGCTTCGGGTCCTCTCACCGCAGCGCAGGGACGGCCCGCCGGTCGCCGGCGCCGACCCCAACGCACGCGCGGTCGTCGCCGTCGGGAGCGGACCCGGGCTGCGCGTGCTGCTCACGGCCGACGCCGAGTCGGACGTGCTCACCCACCTGGACCCCGGGCCGGTCGACGTGCTCAAGGTCAGCCACCACGGCAGCGCCGATCCGGGTCTTCCTGCGCTGCTCGCGCGGCTGCGGCCGCGTCTGGCGGTGATCGAGGTCGGCGCGCCGAACCCATACGGACATCCAGCTCCGGCGACGCTCGCGGCGCTGCGGGCGGCGCAGGTGCCGCTGCGCCGGACCGACCGCGACGGGAGCGTCCGCGTTGACGCGGGGCCCGGCTGGCTGCGTGTCCAGGACCATGCCTAGACTCGTGCGCCGTGGCCGCGTTCAAGCCCGCCTACCTCATCCACGGCGACGATCACGGTCGCATCGCCGAGCGTCGCGCCCGGCTGCGGGCGCTCGCCGAGGCCCAGTCGGGCCCAGGCGGGGTGGAGGTTCTCGAGGGCGAGGCCGCCACGCCCTCGGCGGTCGCGCAGGCGCTGAATGCGATGACGTTCGCCGTCGGCCGGCGGTTCATCGTGGTCGACGGGGTCGAGCGCTGGAAGGACGCCGACGTGGAGGGCGAGCTCGCAGCGGCGCTCGCGCAGTCGCCCGACGAGACGACCATTGCCTTCTTCGCGCGCGAGGACGGCCGCCAGCAGGCCCCGAAGGCCCTCCACGCGGCGGTGCGGACGGCGGGGGGAGACATCGCGACCGAGCGGGTGCTCCGAGGCCGCGACCTGCCGCGGTGGACGGCCGCAGAGGCGCAGCGGCTAGGCCTGCAGATGGACGGTGCAGCGATCCAGGCGCTGATCGCGCAGGTCGGCGAGCGCCAGCAGCGGCTGCTGCGCGAGCTTGAGAAGCTCGCGCTCGAGTACGGGAGCGGCGCGCGTGTCGGGGTCCAGGAGGTCGAGGAGTCGGCTGCATCGTCCGCGGAGCGTCAGGTCTGGGGGCTCGTCGACGCGATGGTCGCCGGCGACCGGGCCGGATGCATGGCGCGCTACCTCGAGCTGCGCGCGCAGGGCGAGGATCCCGCCGGGCTCATTCCTCGGATGGCGGCCCGCCTGCGAGACGTGCTCGCGATCGCCGAGCGGCTCGACGCCGGGGCGTCGCCGGCGGAGATCAAGACGTCGCTGCGGATGAGCCCGTATGCCGCCGACCGTCGGATCCGCGAGGCGCGGGCGAGCGAGCCCGCGACGCTGCGCGGCGAGGTGGAGGCGCTCGCGGCCCTCGAGGTCGCGACGCGCGGAGGCAGTGCGCTCGACGCCGACACGGAGGCGCTGCTCACGCTTGCCGCGGCGGGACGCTGAGATTGCGCAGCGCGGACGCCGGCGGGGACTCGTCGCGGCGCCAGCGCTGTGCGGGCCGGTCTGGCGGCTCAGTCGCCGGTGTGCCCGGCGCGCACGCGTGCGGCGCGGGCCTTCTTGCGCGCGCCGGAGTTGCGGTGCAGGGCGCCGCGCTTGACGGCCTTGTCGATCGTCGAGACGAGCCGACGGTGCTCGCCGTCGGCCGCGGCGTCATCGCCGCCGGCGACGGCGGCGCCGAGGCGGCGGAAGTACGTCTTGATCGTCGAGGTGTAGCGCCGGTTCTCGAGGCGCTCGCGCTCGGCGCGCAGGATGCGCTTCTTCTGGGAGTGGATGTTGGCCATGTGCGGCGCAGAAGTGTAGCGACCGGCGCTCGTCCGGCGGCCGGCGTTGCGGTCAGACGGTCCGAGAAGGGCCACTAGCATGGCCACCTCGTGAGCTCGACGCCTGGAAGCCCCGATCAGGGGTCCGAGGACCCGGGGGCGCTCGTCGACCTGGAGCACCGCGCGGGGGCGCAGGACACGTCTGCGTCGGCGGACGCGACGGGTGACGGCGGCCGATCCGAGGACTCGGCGGCGCTCGTCGACGCCGAGAGCATCGGCGGCCCCTCGCCGGACATGGACGCACTCGCCGGGGCGGTCGCGGCGCGGCGGGCCGTCGAAGTCGTCGACGCCGAGCAGGTCGCCCGCGCACGGGAGGCGGGGGAGGAGGGCCCCGCGGCGCCGCCCGCCCGCGCCGGCATGGCGCGCAACACGGCGATCTTCTCCGTGGCGACGGGCCTGTCGCGCATCGCGGGACTCGCGCGCGAGATCGTCGCCGCGAGCTACTTCGGCACGAGCGGGCCGGCGTCGGCCTTCACGATCGCCTTTCAGGTGCCGAACCTCGTGCGCGGGCTGTTCGCCGACGCCGCCCTGAGCGCCGCGTTCGTGCCGATCTTCGCGGAGTACCTCGAGCAGCGCCGCCGCCGTGAGGCGATCCTGCTCGCCTCCACGCTCTTCTGGATCATCCTGCTCGTGCTCGGGGCGCTGACGGCGCTCTTCATCGTCGGGGCGGGCGTGATCATGCCGATCTTCATCCCCGGCGATCAGTTCACGCAGCAGCTCGTGGACCTCACCGTGGGGCTGAGCCAGGTCCTGTTCCCCGTCGTCGTGCTGCTCGGCATCAACGGCCTGCTGGTCGGGATCGCCAACTCCTACCACCACTTCACGATCCCGGCGCTCGCGCCGCTGGTCTGGAACATCGTGATCATCGGCGGCCTGATCGTCCTGCGGCCGCTGTTCACCGGCGACGACCAGATCTACGCCTACGCGATCGGGGTCCTGATCGGCACGATCGTGCAGCTCCTGATGGTCGTGCCCGTGCTCGCGCGCATCGACTTCCGGCTCAAGCTGCACCTGGACTGGCGCAACCCCGACGTCGTCCGCGTCTTCCGCCTGATGCTGCCGGTCACCATCGGGCTCGGCGTCATCAACATCGACCTGCTCATCAACTCGGTCGTCGGTGCGCTGATCTCGGAGAGCGCGCCGCGCGCGATCGACGCGGCGTTCCGCATCTACATGCTCCCGCAGGGGGTCTTCAGCGTCGCGCTCGCAACCGTGCTCTTCCCCTCGCTCAGCCGCCTGGTGGCCCGCCACGACACCGACGGGCTGCGAGCGCTCGTGGGCACGGGCACGCGCCAGAACCTGCTGCTGCTCATCCCCGCCGCGGTGGCGACGATGGTGCTGGCCAAGCCGATCGTGCAGCTCATCTACCAGTACGGGGCGTTCGGCAGCTCGTCGACCGACGAGGTGGCGACGGCCCTGCTGTGGTTCTCGTTCTCGCTGCCGTTCGCGGGGCTGAACCTGCTGCTGACGCGCACGTTCTTCTCGTTGCAGCGACCGTGGATCCCCACGGCGCTCGCCGCCGCGAACCTCGTCGTGAACCTGGCGCTCTCGCTGCTGCTCTACAAGCCGTTCGGGATCGCCGGGCCGGTGATCGGCACCGCCGTCGCCAGCGCCGGCATGACCTTCTCGCAGGTGCGCTACCTGCGCCCCCAGCTCGACGGCTCGCTCCAGGGGCACGAGACCCTGCGCGCCACCGGCAAGATCCTGCTCGCCTCAGCGCTGCTCGCGGTCGTCCTGTACGGCGTCTGGTGGCCGGTCGACCGGGCCGTCGGCGACGCGACCGCGACGGCGCGGCTGCTCGCCGTGAGCCTCGCGCTCGCCGCCGGGGCGGCGGCGTACGTCGCCGCCATCCGCTTCCTGCGGGTGCCGGAGGCCGAGCAGATCGGTGCCTTTCTGCACCGCTGGCGCCGGCGCGCCGCCTGACCGCGCGGCTGCGCGGGCGCCCGCTGCGGGACTCCGCCGGACGGCGCCGCGCCCTACGACATCCGTCGAACGCGGCAGGAACCCGCGGGCGCCTGGGGGAACCGCGGAGGCATGAGCGTCGTCGTGGAGCTGCGCAGACCTGCCCGCTGGACCGCCCGCGCAGCGGTGAGCGGCGCGTCTCGCGCGCCGGACGGCGCGGAGCGCCCGCAGGACGGCGAACGCGCCATTGCGACACCGCCCGCACGCGCCGTTACCGTTGCGCGCGTGGACAGCCGAACCATCCGCTCGGCGCTGGCCCAGGCACGCGATCCCGCGGCGGCCTGCCAGGCCGCCGTGACGTCGCTCGCCGCGGCGGGTCGCCTCAGCGCGACAGCCTATGTGGCGCGGGCCGGACGCCTGCGCAGCATGGCGGTCGCCGGCTCGAGTCACGTGCTCGACGGCGTGCCGCTCGCGAGCGGACCCGTCGGCAGGGCGTTGCGCTCGGGTGTCGAGCAGCAGGAGGTCGCCATCGCCGACGAACGCGTCGTCGCGTTGTGCGTCCCGGTGCTCGCCGGGGGACATCCCGTCGGCGTGCTGCTCGTCGGCGCGGACGACGGCCTGGACCCGGTCGCGCAGAACGCCGCGCGGCTCACCGCCGTCGCGCTCGGACGACGGATCGACGAGCTCGGCGGGATCCCGGCCGACGCGCCTGCGAGCCGGCTGGCCCAGCACGCGGCGGCGCTCGCCGGCCTCGAGGATCCGGAGCGGATCGAGCGGGCCGCGCTCGTGGCGGCGCTCGACCTCGCCGAGATGCAGAGCGCGCTGCTGCTGCGCCGGTCGGCGGCCGGCGGCCTGCGCGCCGCCTGCGCCGCCGGGCCGCTGTCGCGCGCGCTGCTCGGCGTGCAGCCGGCAGAGCTCTCCACGCTCGAGCCGCTCGTCGCGGACGGCGCGTCGTGCGCCACGCTCACCGGAGGCGCCAGGCCCGACCGGCGCCTGCCTGCCGGGCTGGCGGCGCTGCGGGCGGCGGGAGCGGCGACCGTCGTGGTCGCTCCGCTGCTCTCGCGCGGCGAGGCGCTCGGCCTGCTGATCGTCGCCGACGCGCGCGAGCTCGCGCCGTCGACCGACCGCGTGGAGCTGCTCGAGCTCGTCGCGGCGCAGGCGGCGAGCTGCCTGCGGACGGCCGCGGCGGTCACGGAGCTGCGCCACCGCGCGGCGACCGACCCGCTGACGGGGCTTGGGCACCGCGGGACCTTCGAGGAGACCCTCGCCGCCTCGCACCGCCGGCCGGTCGCCACGGCGGTCGCCCTGATCGACCTGGACGAGTTCAAGGAGCTCAACGACCGCGCCGGCCACCAGGAGGGCGACCGTGCGCTGCGCGCAGTGGCGACGGCGCTGCACGGCGCGCTGCGCCGCGGCGACACGCTCTACCGCCTGGGCGGGGACGAGTTCGCGGCGCTGCTCGCGGTGCGCGACGACGCCGAGGCGATGCGCGCCGCGCACCGCATGCGCGACGCGGTGCGCGCGAGCGAGGCGGGGGTCACGGTGTCGATCGGCGTCGCGGTCTCCGGCGCCGAGGAGCCGGACGAGATGCTCGTCGGCCGCGCGGACCGCGCGCTCTACCGGGCGAAGGCCGCCGGCCGTGACGGGGTGGCGCTCGCGCCGCCCGACGCGCCCGCCGCCGCGGCGCCCGGCGCGTAGGTCGGCGGCGGGCGAGCGCGCCGTGCGCCCGCGCCCGTGCGCCCTACCCTCTGACCTCGCATGGATCAGGCGCACATCCGCAACTTCTGCATCATCGCCCACATCGACCACGGGAAGTCGACGCTGGCCGACCGCATCCTGGAGCTGACGCAGACGGTGCACGCCCGCGACATGCGCGCGCAGGTGCTCGACTCGATGGACCTGGAGCGCGAGCGCGGGATCACGATCAAGGCGCAGGCCGTGCGGGTCTTCTACACCGCGCGTGACGGCGAGACCTACCAGCTGCACCTCATCGACACGCCCGGGCACGTCGACTTCACCTACGAGGTCTCGCGCTCGCTG
>Ga0335070_10004501_pt1 | contig 16311 bp, 18 predicted proteins | sample Lox_Sample_13_FD_206722 | JGI IMG/M metagenome (GOLD analysis project Ga0335070, IMG submission 206722) | Soil microbial communities from Loxahatchee National Wildlife Refuge, Florida, United States - Lox_Sample_1.3 | ecosystem: Environmental > Terrestrial > Soil > Wetlands | place: USA... | reverse complement strand
ATGACGCCGCGCGAGAGCATGCCGGTGGCCGTGCAGAACATCATGCTGGCCGCCCCGACCACCCACTTCGTGAGCCTCGCGCAGGCGATCCTCTACCGCGGCGCCGGCCTTGACGTGGTCTGGCGACCGTTCTGCGCATTGATCGCGATCGGCACCCTGGCCTTCATGGCCTCGCTTGCGCGCTTCCGCCGGTCGGTGAGCCTCGCGTGACCGCCCGGAATCTCCATAGGCCTACGCCCGAGGGTCGGCCGCGATCGGCGCATCGACCGCGAGCACAGAAGGGAGGGATGTTTCACATGCGTCCGCATCTTGCCTGGGCGATCGTCATCGCGGCATTCGCCTTGATGCCGGTTCATGCACGCGCCGTGCAGCAACCCTGGGACCAGCAGAAGGTCACCCACATCGTCAGCGATCTGGCTCAGGCCGTCTCGGGAATCCTCGATGAATACAACAAGCAGCCACCCGCCACGATCGCTTCCATGCAGACGAATGCCCGCTATCGCCTGGGGGATGATCTGCGCCTGCTCGAGAGCGAGACGCACGTTCTCCACGGCATGCTCGAGCTGGGCAAGGATCGGGATGCGACGCTGCCGATCTACGAACGGATCGGCTCGCCGGCGCAAGACGCGCGCGACGACGCGCGCAAGCAGTCGGCGACGGAGGCGGTCCAGAAGCGCGTCGAGCGCGCCGAGGCGCTGTGGGCTCAGCTCACGCCCTACTACGAAAGCGATCGATGAGGAAGCACATGCACCGCTCGTGCGGACTCTCGAGCGAGGCTACGGTTCGTCGGAATGCGGGGCGCAGAGGGTTGAGACGCCATCCTCGTCCAGCGAGAACGGAAGCCGTCGTGAGAGGGTCCTTCGCTACGATCGGGATCCTGTTCCTGCTTGCAGCGAGCGCCCGCGCAGAGAGGCCGGTCTGTTCGGGTCGAGCCGAGTACATTCGCTACTGCAGCGCCTGTCATGGCGAGGAGGCCGACGGAAACGGTCCTGTCGCGAACGTCCTCAACCCCCGCCCGCCGGCGCTCACCTCGCTTCGCAAGAAGTTCGGGAAACCCCTCTCCACCGACCTCGTCGTATTCGTGAGCGGAACCTCGATGCCGCGAGCGCACGGGACGAGCGACATGCCGGTCTGGGGGAAGGTGTTGCGCGAGGAGGCCGGTGATGATCGGGCGGCAATCGATCTTCTCTGGACGATCGTGAACTATGTGGATTGCATCCAGACCGAGAAGTAGCATTCACACCGGGAGAGCGACGGGAGGCCTGACAGCGGATCGCGCAGCCGTCCTTGCTGTCTCATTCGCTCGGAGCAGGCGATGAAGTCGATGTATGTCGCAGGTGGACTCGTCATCGTCGGAGCGAGTCTAGGCCTCGCGGCCACGGGCGTACGCGCGCAGTCCCACGAGGATCCCGGCGCCAGGTCTCTCTTCATCCGTTACTGCGCCGACTGCCATGGGCCGAGCGGTCGCGGCGATGGTCCCGCCGCCGCTGGGTTGCGACCCCCGCCGGCCGATCTCACGCGCAGCACGCTGAGTCGGAGCGACTTGATTCGGGTGATCGACGGTCGACGCCCTGTGAAGGGCCACGGGGCGCCGTCCATGCCGGCGTGGGGTTCGATCTTTTCGAATCAGGCTGGCGCCTCCGGGCAGCGAGCCAGCGAGATCCGCGTGGAAGCGCTCGCAGACGAGGTCCTGCTGCTGCGACAGCGATCCAGCAAGCCAGAAGCTCCTTGATCGCTGGGTCCTGCGTTTCCCCGTTGCCCCGAACCAGATCAGGAGACCGTGTCGACAAGCCTCTCGCATCGCGCCCGGGGTCGGCGCGTACGTTGTTCCGGCTGTCGCTGGCTCCGACGCCTTCGGTCGCCGGCGGCGCCCCGTCGGCCGGGTGAGCGGCCGTGACACAGGCGATGAGCGCTGCGCGCGTCGCCCTCGATCGCGACGGGGGCATCTTGCGGATCGTCCTGCGCGGGAGCTGGCGCCGCGGGACGGACACCCCGTCCCCCGCCGGCGTCGACGCCGCGCTCGCCTCCGGCGTTACACGCGTGACCTTCGACGCGCACGAACTGACCGACTGGGACACGCGGCTCGTGAGCTATATCCGGAGCGCACTCCGCGCCTGTGAGGCCCGCAACGTCCCGACCGATCGCTCGGCGCTTCCCGCCGGCGTGCAGCAGCTGCTCGCCCTGGCCGCCGCGGTGCCCGAGACGAAGACAGCGGCGGGCGCGCGCACGGAGCCGCTGCTCACGCGTGTCGGCAACCGCGCGCTGGCCGCCGTCGCGAGCGTACAGAGCTTCTCGGCGTTTCTCGGCGAGGTGCTGATTGCCCTCGGCCGCCTGCTCACGGGACGCGCGCGCTTTCCAAGCCGCGATTTTCTGCTCGTGACGCAGGACTGCGGCGCACGGGCGCTTCCCATCGTCGCGCTGGTGAGCTTGCTCGTCGGCCTGATCCTCGCCTTTATGGGCGCCATCCAGCTGCGAACCTTTGGCGCCCAGATCTTCGTCGCCGACCTCGTGGCGATCGGGATGGCGCATGACATGGGCGCGATCATGGTCGGCATCATCATGGCCGGCCGCACCGGCGCCGCCTTCGCAGCGCAGCTCGGCACCATGACCGTGAACGAGGAGATCGATGCGCTGCGCACCATGGCCATCTCGCCGATCGAGTACCTGGTGCTGCCGCGGATGCTCGCGCTGGTGTTGATGATGCCGCTGCTCTGCTTGTACGGAATCGTCCTCGGCATCGTCGGCGGAATGCTGGTCGGGGTCGGGCCCCTCGGGCTCGGCGTCCACCAGTACGTGGATCGCTCCCTGTCCTCGATCTCCCTCACGATGCTGGCCGGCGGCCTCTTCAAGGGCTCCGTCTACGGAGCGATCGTCGCGTGCGCCGGCTGCATGCAGGGAATGCGCTGCGGCCGCAGCGCCGAGGCGGTGGGCGGCGCTACCACGTCTGCCGTGGTGCTCTCGATCGTCTTCATCATTGTCGCCTGCGGCCTGCTCACCGTCGTGTACGACGTGCTCGGGATCAAGTAGATGGCAACTGCGCCGGTTGCGAGCCCGTCGGCGCAGATCGCGGTCCGGAATCTCACGATGGCCTATGGGAGCTTCGTGGTCCAGCGAAATCTCGACTTCGACATCCGGCAGGGTGAGATCTTCGTCATCATGGGCGACAGCGGCTGCGGGAAGAGCACGCTGCTGCGGCACATGATCGGACTCCAGTCGCCGGCGGAGGGTGACGTGCTTGTCTCGGGTCGCAGCCTCTGGCACGCAGAACCCGACGAGCGCGAGGCGATGATGCGGCGCTTTGGCGTTCTCTACCAGAGTGGCGCGCTCTGGAGCTCGCTCACGCTCGCGGAGAACGTGTCCCTGCCCATGCAGCAGTTCACCGACCTCTCGGCCACTGAGATGCGCGATCTCGTCGCGCTCAAGCTGGCGCTCGTCGGGCTCGCAGGCTTCGAGGCGTTCTACCCGTCCGAGATCAGCGGCGGGATGCGCAAACGCGCCGGTCTCGCCAGGGCCATGGCGCTCGATCCCGAGGTGCTGTTCTTCGACGAGCCCTCCGCCGGCCTCGATCCGCTGAGCTCGAGGCGCCTCGACGACCTGATCCTCGAGCTGCGCCAAAGCCTCGGCACGACCTTCGTCGTGGTGACCCATGAGCTCGCGAGCATCTTCACGATCGCCGACCGCGCGGTCTTCCTCGACGCCGAGGCGCGCACCCAGGTGGCGCTCGGCGATCCAAAGCAGCTCCGCGACTCGTCTGACAACCCCAAGGTGCGCGCGTTCCTGCAGCGGGGGAGGACATGAGCCGTCGCGCCAACCCGGCCATCGTGGGCGGTTTTATCCTGGCGGGCCTGGCGATCCTCGTCGCCGGCGTCCTCGTGCTCGGCGGGGGTCGGCTCTTCAAGCGGACCGTGCGCTTCATCGTCTTCTTCGAGGGCTCGGTGAACGGTCTCGCGGTGGGCTCTCCGGTGAAGGTCGCCGGCGTCCCGGTGGGCCAAGTGATCGAAATCGACGCGATTGTCGACGCGGAGTCGTGGATCGTGCGGACGAAGACCGTGATCGAGATCGATCCGGTCCGCCTGACGCAGCGCGGCCTGCGCGCCGGTGAGCAGCACATTCCGTATCAAGAGCTGGTCGAGCACGGCATCCGGGCGCGCCTCGAGATGCAGAGCTTGCTCACCGGCCAGCTCTACGTCGAGCTGAGCTTCCGTCCGGACACGGAGGCGAGGCTGATCGGCGGCGACACGCGCTATCCAGAGATCCCATCGCTGCCGACGACAGTGCAGGAGATCGAGGCAGAGGTCCGTCGGACGCTCGCGAAGATCGCCGAGCTGCCGCTCGACGAGATCATGAAGAACCTGAACGGGGCGCTGGCCGGTGTCGACCGCCTCGTCAACGATCCGTCGATCCCGCGAGCGCTCGCGAACCTGGACGCAGCACTGGCCGACGCCCAGAAGGCGATGCAGGGCATCGCGCAGCTGTCGCAGCGGGCGACCGGCGAGATCGACCCGGTCGCGAAGGCGGCGACGGCCACGCTCGACGACGCCCGGCGCAGCATCGAGGAGGTGCGCGCCGCCCTGGGTGCCCGTTCGCCGCTTGCCTACCAGGTCACGAGCACGCTCCGGGAGCTCGATCGCACCCTCGAGGCAGTGCGGCTCATGGCGCAGGAGATCGAGCGCAATCCGCGCTCGCTGGTCTTCGGCCGATCGGGAGACCAGTGAGCAAGACCGGCGTGCGGGCAGTGATGCTCCTGCTCGGAGGGTGCATTACGGCCTGCGCGTCACGCGGCCTGCAGATCCAGCAGTACATCCTCGCATCCACCGCCGTGACGGTGGCGGCCCCGGTGGCCGGCGCACCGCTCGACCCGATGATCGGTATCGGGCCGATCGACGTGCCAGCCTACCTGCAGAGGCCGGAGATCGTGTCGAGGGGCGCGGACGGCCGCTTGCAGGTTCGCGCAAGCGAGCGTTGGGGAGAGAGTCTCCAGGCAGGCATCGGGCGAGCGCTCGCCAACGATCTCGCGCGCCTCGTGCCTTCGGCGCAAGTCTTCCGAGAGCCCTTCCCAACTGAGTTGCAGCCAGCCTTCACGGTCGCCCTCCAGGTCCAACGCTTCGAGCCCGTGGTGGACGGAACCGTCGAGCTCGATGCGCACTGGATGGTCACGTATGGCGCCCAGCGACCCCACGCTGCGCCGACCCTTCGGCTCGAGTCGATCCGCGAGCCGATTTCCGACGCCACGACGGAAGCTCGGGTCGCAGCGATGAGTCGCGCGATTGCGCAGCTCGCGTCCCAAATCGCGATGGAGATCCGCGATGGGCTGGCAGCCCGGACTGCGATCCCGCAGGGATCGCCGCCATCGCGATGACGAAGCTGCATCCTGCGGGCTCGGCGAGGCGCCGGTCGCTACGTCCTCACGTGACCGTCGAGCACGAGAGCCCTGCGCGGCAGCATCTGGGATCGTTCAGATCTCGATCGTCCCGCGCGGCCCCTACTTCCTAGGCGGTGCCGCCTTCGCGCCAGACGCGCTTAGCGCGGCAGGCTCCACCCGCAGTGCCACCGACTGGGTGTAGGTCGCGACGAGCTGGTCGCCGACCTTGGCCTTTTCGAGATGTACCCCGGGCGCGGCCTTCACCTGGTAGAGCTCGCCGCCGGGCGCTTTGAAGACGACCATCCGGTTCTTCGGGTCGATGGCCGTGATGGTGACGGTTCCTTCGACCGTGGCGGCGAGGCCGCCACCCGGCTCCGCGCCGGGCTTCGATCTGGTGGCTTCGATGGCGACCTTCGGCGCCACCGGCACCGCGCCCGGCGCCTGCATCTGCATCATGAGGCCTTCGGAATACTCCAACACGACCCGGTCGCCGATGTGCACCTGATCGAGGTTTCGCACGTCGGGGTCGACCAAGAAGGTCACGGGCCGGCCCTCGACGGCCTCGATCACGATCTCGCGCTTCGCGACGTCGAGGGCGGTGACGTTCGCGGTGATCTTGTGGGTACGCGAGCCGACCACCTTCCCCGGCGTTCCGCTCGCCTTCATCTCCATCGGAGGGTTCCCGAGCGTGGCCTCTTCGGCACTTCCAGCCGTAGCGAGAAACAACGTCACGGCGCTCGCGATCACGACTCTGCTCAAATTCATGGCGCTCCCTGTTCATTGTGAAGCCGAATCATGGTGTAGAGAACGATCGGGGCAACTGCCTCGACGTGACGCGGCTCCGCAGGCCGGGGAGCGCTCGTCTCACCGCTGCCGGCGTCCTCCAGTCAAGCCGCCTGCGGCACCGCCTGCCCCCCCAGCTCCCGCTCGGCCATGAGCCAATCCTCCACGTCGTGGCCGTGCTCGCATCCCCGCTGCTCGTAGAGCTGGTACGCGCGCTGGCGAATCTGCTCCTCCCGCGGCCGCCGGCGCGAGCTGAGCGACGGGCTTCTCGGCGATCATCGGTTGCTGTGCTCCCATGCTGAGTTCCCTCCTCTAAAGTGCTTTCTGGGGCCATGCCGTAGCTGTTCACAATGCATTGTCCGTGCCCAGGAGTCGGCGCTCAGTCGAAGACCATGACGGGCGGGGCCGCGCGCCACGGCTCGGGTCGCGCGGCCGGGCGCGGCTTGCCATGGCTGTCTGCGAAGAAACGAGGCGGCAGGCGGAACTGCTCAACGCGCTGGCCCGCGAATGGAGGCCGCCTTCCACGAACTCCGCGGCGCGGCGGCGGCGCGCCCCCCACAGCTGGACCCTGCGCCCGAACGCAAACGCCCGAGGCGCGGCCGCGAGGGGGCCGGCTCGAAGCGTCGGCCGACGCGCGGCGAGCCGAAGGCGAGCGGACCACGATAACGGCCGAGGCCGGGGGGCGACCGACGTGCGGTCGCCCCCGACCCTAGCCACTACGCGACCCGCCGCGCCTCGGCAAGCTGCACCAAGGCAGGGCGCGCCTTCAGCCTCGCGAGATCGTGATGCGCCGAGGCTGATGCGGCTTCGCCTTCGGCAGGTGGATCTCGAGGACGCCGTCGCGCATGCTCGCCGAGATCGCCTTCGCGTCGATCGCCTCGCTCATCGCGAACTCGCGGTGATAGGCTCCGATTCGATACTCGGCGTGGATCGGCTGCCATCCATCCGCAGGGCGTACGGAGGGCTGCGCGTCGATGGTAAGCACGCCCTTGTCGAGATGGATCTGGAGATCCGCCTCCCCGACGCCCGGGAGGTCCGCCGTGACCATGTACTCCTCGGGCTGCTCCACGAGGTATTCATCTCCAGGCATCTGTCAAGACTCTCCGGGCCTACGCCTTGCGGCGCTTCCGCAGCCCGGGAGTCGACCGGCTGACCGGAAAAGTCGAGGCGGCCGCCCGCTGCTCGGAATACCGCTCCCGCACCCGCCACGGGCTTCGCTCGCGAGGACCTTCAGAGGCCGCCGGGAGGCGCCCTTCGCTGAAACCCCTCCATGTCTGGGCGACATGGGCCGAGATCCTGCAGCCGCTTAGCGTGGCCGCTCTGTGGCGCGAACTTCCCTACCCGAAGCCCGTGATTCGAGGTCCTACGCCGTTGACTCACTCTTCTTCTCGCGCAGCCGCTTGAGCGCCGAGGTGATCGTCGCCGGCTCGAGCTTCGCGTACTTCTCGATCGACCGAGGGTCGCGGTGGCCGGCGAGCGCCGAGAGCACGCGGTCGTCGGCGCCGAGCGCCTTGAGGCGCGTCGCCGTCGAGTGCCCACGCGTACGAGAGCGCCGACTTCGACCACTACCGCCCTCGCGGCCGTCCTCGCTCGGACGAACAGCGTCTGCGCTATGCAGCAGAAGATCCCTGCCTTGGGCCAGGGAATCGCGAGCAGGATCTTGGGCAAGAAGGAGTGGAAGCCCGAGGGCACGTTCTTCCGGGCGCTCCCCGCGGGTCCGAAGCGCATGCGAGCGGACGGCGAGCTAGCTTCCACCGGTCATGAAGCAGTACTGGGCGCGACATGAGGGCCGAAACCGCTGGGGCGTGCGCACGCCGCTCGAGATCGGCGACGAGTTCTACAAGACGGATGCGGGCATCGTGTTCGTCTGGTCCGACAAGGTCGTGCTGGACCGGGACACTCTCGTCTTCGTGAACGACGATGGCGAGATCCGGGGAGCGCTGGCCGCCGGCCGCTGGGACGCGGTCTTCGAAGCGAACCCCGACGATTCCCCGCAGACGGTCGAGACCCGGGACTGAACGCCACGGCCTGGCGCTCGAACTCACCCTTCGAGTGACCTGCCCCGGCCTCTGCTCGGTCCTCGCGCTGGTCTCCGGGCGACCGCTGCTTTGGCTCCACTACGTCGAGCGATCTCAGCCGAGGAAGCGCGCCAAGCTCCGTACCACGCCTTGGATGCGTGTCAGCATGAACAGGTGCCCGCAGTCGAAGATCTCGAGCCGCGCGTCGGGGATGCGGCGGGCGAGGATGCGCGCGTTGAGCAGCGGCACGAGCGGATCATCTCGACCGGCCATCACGAGCGTCGGCTGTCGCAGCCTGTGTAGCCAGAGGAGGCTCGACCAACCGGCGAGCGCGTACAGCTGGCTCGCGTAGCCGCGCAGCGTGGGCGCGACCATGCGCTGCGCAACGGCGGCAACCGCGCGTGCGTCGTACCGCAAGTCGCCTCCGTAGATCGAGCCAGCAACGCGCTCGAAGAACCTCGCGTCGGTGTAACGCCGTGGTGTCGACATCCGCAGCATCACGCGGGGACTCGGAGGCAGCGCCCCCGGAGACGTGGCGGCGAGCACGAGCCGCGCGCACCGATTCGGGTACTGGAAGGCGAACTGCTGCGCGAGCGCGCCGCCCCACGACACGCCGAGGACATGGGCGCGTGGGATGTCGAGCGCATCCAGCAGCTCCGCGACCAGCGCCGCGAACTGACGCATGCGGCGCATGCGCGAGGGCGGGTCCGAAGCGCCGATGCCGGGCAGATCGAACGCGATCACGCGATCGAGCTCCGGCCGCTCGAGCAGCGGCTCGACAAGCGCCGTGCTGGCGCCGATCCCATTCAGCAGCAGGAGCGGCGGTCGAGCCGCGCGCTGCGCGCGGCTCGGTGCGGCGTCGGCCACCCAGATGCGCTCGCCTGCGACCGAGCGGAATCCGCGCGCGATGCGCCGCTCCGCCAACGGTCGGCTACTCGTGCACGTACGTGCCCGGCGCAGCGCATAGGATCGGGTGATCCGCGCCGCCGAGCGTGGACGGCGCATCCATCTCCCCGGCACCGGTCGGCTGCAGCCAGTCCGCCCAATAGGGCCACCAGGAGCCCTGGTGCTCGGTGGCGTTCGCGCGCCAGTAATCGGCGTCCGGGCCGCATTCCGGGTTCGTGTAGAACTTCCGCTTCGAGGGTCCAGGCGGGTTGATCAAAGCCTGGATATGTCCGGCGCTGCTCAGGACAAAGGTCCGCTCGCCGCCGAACAGGCTGGTGGATCGATAGCAGGCGCGCCACGGGGTGATGTGATCGGTCGAGCCGCCGACGATGAACACCGGTCGCGTCATCTTGCCGAGGTCGATGGGGAGGCCGTGGATCGACAGCCGCCCGGGCGACGCGAGGGCGCCGTGCTTGAAGAAGTTCAGGAAATCTCCGTGGAGCCGGGCCGGCAAGCGGGTCGTGTCGTTGTTCCAGTACAGGATGTCGAAGGCCGGAAGGGGATCTCCGTGCAGATAGCTAGCGGCTGCGTAGTTCCAGATCAAGTCGTTCGGGCGCATCCAGTTGAAGACGCGCGCCGTGTCGCGTCCGTCCAGCACGCCCTTGCGCGCCGAGCGCTTGCGCGCGGCCTCGATCGCCTGATCGGTCGCGAAGAGCCCCATGATCGAGTCGTCACGCCGGACGTCGAGGACGTTTACCATGAGGGTGAGCGAGGCGACACGATCGAGGGCGTCCTTCGCCGCCAGATGGCCCAGCGCGGCAGCGAGCGTGATGCCGCCGGCACAGGCGCCCACCGTGTGGACGTCTCGCGAGACGCTGATCGCGGACGTCGCCGCCAGCGCCCGCTCGATGGCGTCCACGTAGTCCTCGAGGCCCCAATCGCGGTGCTCGGCCGTGGGGTTGCGCCAGGACACCATGAAGACCTGGAACCCGCGTTCGAGCAGGTAGCGCACCATGCTCTTCTCGGGCTCGAGGTCGTACACGTAGAACTTGTTGATCTGGGGAGGGACCATCAGGATCGGCCGTTGCGAGACCGTCGCGCGCAGCGGCCGGTACTGGATCAGCTCCAGGATCGGGTCGCGATGTACCACCGCACCCTCGGTGGTGGCGATGTTGTCCCCCACCCGAAACGCAGACGTATCGACCTGTGACGGCATTCCGCCGTTCCAGACCAGGTCGCGCGCGAAGTGCCGGAGTCCCCGCAGCAGGCTCCATCCCCGTGTGGCACGCGCCTTTCGCAGTGCCGACGGGCTGCCGAGCAGGAAGTTGGACGGGGCTACGGCGTCGGCCACGAGCTGCGCGAGAAAGCGAGCGCGCTCGCGTTCGAGCGGGTTGAAGCCAACCTCGTCGACCCACTCCTGCAAGGTCTTCTCCAACGCGAGCCAGGTCTGCAGGGGGGTCCGGAAGACCGCACTCCGATAGCTCGGATCGGCGAAGCGAGCGTCCCGCGGCGCCGGCGCGAGCCGGGACACGCCGAAGACGACATCCACCTCCTTCTGCCAGAAGCCGAGCACCTGTCGGATTGCGATCGCCGGCTGGAGCAGCAGCTCGCGTGCAACGCTGAGACCTGCCCGAACGAGGTCCTCGCGGCTCAGGCCGATCACTGGATTCAGGGTGAGCGTGCTCTCCCCCGTACCTTCGATGTCCATGGCTTCGCTTCCTCCTTCGCGCGGACGTCTGGGAAGCCGCGCCTGGGTCTGCCCGCGCGCTGCCGGGCTACTCGACGACCTTCACGGCGAGCTTCTCACGCAGATTTGCGACGAGCTCCGCGGCCCCTTCGAGCGTCGGAGCGGTTCCGAACACGGCGTAGTCGGGTCGCTGGAGCACCACCGCGACGCCCTTCTCGCCAAACCAGCGCGCGTAGCTGCCGGCGAGGTCGGCGATCGGTGCCTCCGGCGCGACGTGCGCCGTAATGCCGCCTATCGAGTCGAAGAAGCCGGCGAGCTCCGGACCGAGCACGTGCGCCGGATCGCCGTGCGGACTCACGAGTGCGAAGCCGCGGCCGACCACGTCGTCGAAGAGGCCGGTCGCGCGGTCTCGGCGCACGTGGTCCTGCACGAAAAGCTGTCCCGCCGCGGGGCTCTGGGCGAAGCAACCGGGACCGAGGACCGGCAGCTCCGCTGCCACGGCTTCCTTGCGCTCGCGCTGCTCCGCGATCATGCGGCGATCGCGCGCCGCTGCCTCCACGGGATCGGCCACGCAGATCACGCGGCCGAGCGACACGGCGAACTCGATCAGCGCGCGCACGTGCGGAAGGCGCTCGCTCGTGTAGGTGTCGAGCAGCGGCTCCAAAGCGCGCCGGGCGAGCACGAGATCGAGCTTCCAGCCCAGGTTCGCGGCGTCGCGCAGGCCGGAGCACAGGCCCTGGCCGATGAAGGGCGGCGTCAGATGGGCAGCGTCACCGGCCAGCAGAATCCGGCCCTTGCGCCAAGCGTCGGCCCAGGCACCGCGAAAGGTGTAGACCGCGTGGCGCTCGAGCCGCGCGTTGTCCGGGCGGATCTCCCATGGCTCGAGCAGGCGCCAGGCGGCCGCCTCGCTGTTCAGCTCGTCCGTCGTCTCGTGCGGGAGCCGCATGAACTCCCAGCGCCGGCGGCCGGGGCCGCCCGAGACGACTGTCGTCGGCCGCGCCGGATCGCAGAGCTGCCAGTTCATCGGATCCCAGCTGCGGGACTCGCGCGGAACCACGTCGACGACGAGCCAGTCGAAGGCGAAGCCGAGATCGTGCCAGGCAGGGCCCACCACGCCGCGGACGAAGCTTCGCGCACCGTCGCAGCCCACGGCGAAGCGGGCGCGAACCGATCGCGTGTCGTCGTGGCCGCGCCGCGCATCGAGCTCCACGTGATCCCCGGCGTCGCGTACGCCGACCACCTCAGAGCCCCACTCGACCTGCACGGAGGGCAACGCGCGTACGCGCTCCCCGAGGATTCGCTCGAGCTCCGGCTGGCAGAACATCAGCGATTCCGGCCAGCCCGAGAGGCTGCGCTCCGCGTCGCGCCCGATCCGGATCAAGACGTCGCCGTTCGCGTTCCTCCACTCGTAGATCGACGCGGGCTCGGTGCGCGGGAGCAACGCTTCGATCACGCCGGCGCCCTGCAGGATGCGCGCCACCTCGTGATCGAGGTGCACGGCGCGCGGAAGCGGATACGGTTCGGGCCAGCGCTCGAAGACGCGCACCTTCCAGCCGCGCTGCCCGAGCAGGATCGCGAGCAGCTGGCCGACGGGGCCATAGCCGACGATCGCTACATCGACGATCTCCGGGGCCATGGCTCACGCCTCCCCGCGCGCGAGCGCAATCACATCCTCGGGCGCGAGGAAGGACGCCGGAACGGGCGGGCCCCAGGCCGCCAGCGGATGTGCGCCGCTCGAAGCGGCGATCTTCCAGGCCTCGTCGTCGACGATGACGTCGAGATCGCTCGTGTACTCGACGAAGTTTCCGGCCGGATCGCGCAGGTACCAGAAGTAGTTCGAACCAATCCCGTGCCGCCCGAGGCCCCACACGTGCCGCGCCGGATCGGCCGCGACCATGGCCGCGGCAGCGCGTCCCACCGCGTCGACGTTCTCCATCTCCCAGGCCGTGTGATGCGGGAACGGGAACGGCCCCGGTTGGACGAGCAGGTTGTGGTGGTCAGTCGAACAACGCATGAACGATGCACCGATCGCCGAGACTTCGTCGCTTACGCGGAAACCGAGGCCCTCGACGAAGAAGCGGCGCGAGGCCGCCGCGTCGGGCGAGCCGACGACGACGTGGCTCAGGCGGCGCACGGCCGGCGGATCCGCCGGAAGCGCGGCCGGCGAGCGCGCGTCGATGCGCCGGGCGCTTCCCGGGGCGTTCATTGCGAGCGGTGCGACGGGCTTCTGCTCCACGCGCGGCTCGATCTCGAGCCGGACGCGGATGCGCGTTGCGGGATCGATCGCCTCGAGCCCCCTCGCGTCGCGCTCGCTGGGGAGGCCGAGGCGCGCGAGCGCGGTTGCCGCACGCCCCACGTCTTCGGCGTCGTCCACCCCGACCGAGAGCCCGAGGAGGGTGCGTCGCGGTGCCCGTTCGAGGCGGAGCTGCTCGCCGCCGTCCGCCGTCGCGAACTGCCCCGGCGAACTCTCGGTGAGCCCGAAGTCCCGATAGAACGCGCGGAGCGGCTCGACGTCGGGCACGCCGAGCGCGATCGAACGGATGCGGTGAAGGGCCATGGGTCGTCTCCTCGCTCAGGGGCGTGCGGTGTCGGGCTCGGCCACGACACGGTTCTCGAGCGTGCCGAGCCGGTCGATCTCGATGCGCACGACGTCGCCGATCGAGAGCAGCTTCGGCGGCTTCATCGCGATGCCGACGCCGCCCGGCGTTCCGGTTGCCACCACGTCGCCCGGCTCGAGCGTGAATGCCGTCGATAGGTGCTCGACGATCGCGAAGCAGTCGAAGATCAGGTTCTTGGTGTTTGAGTCCTGGCGCAGCTCGCCATCGACCCAGGTGCGCAGGCGGAGCGCATGAGGATCGCCCGCCTCGTCGGCAGTCGTGATCCACGGGCCGATCGGCCCGTGCGTATCGAACGACTTGCCCATCGTCCAGGTCGGGATGCGGAGCTGCCAGTCGCGCACGCTTACGTCGTTCACGACGAGGTAGCCGGCGATCACCTCATGGGCGCGCTCGCGTGGCACGTGCCGGCAGCGCCGACCCACCACGAAGCCGAGCTCACCTTCGTAGTCCAGAGCCGACGACACGCGCGGCATGTGCACCGGGTCGGTCGGGCCCACGACGCAGGTCGATTGCTTGTTGAAGATGGTCGGGAGCTTCGGCCTCTCGAGCCCCGCCTCGGCGACGTGGTCGGCGTAGTTCAGGCCGACGGCGAGGAACTTCGGCGGGCGGAGAATCGGGGCCGCCAGCCGCACGGAATCGAGCGGGATGCGCGAGCGCGCCGTCGTCGCCGCCGCGGCCGCTCGCCGCAGCGCCTCTTCGCCGGCCGCGAGCAGCGCCGTCATCTCGGCCGGCAGCTCGGATGCCGATTCAGACAGATCGACGACGCCGTCATCGGTGACGACACCGATGACCGGCACGGCGTCGCGGAAGAAGGTGCAGAGCTTCATCGAGGAGCCTCCTGCTCGGCCTGGGCGCCCCCCCTCTCGCTCGCGGGGCGGCCCGGTTGGGGCACGGGATCGTACGAGCGTACTCCAAATATTGACTAACCAGTACGACCGTACTAGATTGTTTCCGCCTCGTCAACCCCGGAATGCAGGGCGGGCGCTTCCGAATCGCAGGGAGATCCAGATGGCGCAGCGGCGCGAGCGACCCGGGCAGCAGCGCGGCATCGAGACGCGCGAGCGACTCGTCAGGGCCGCTCTCGAGGCCTTTGCAGATCACGGCTACGCCGGCGCCACGACACGGGCGATCGCCGAGCGCGCCGGTGTTGCGCTCGCGGCACTGCCATATCATTTTGAGACCAAGGAGGCGCTCTGGCGCGCTGCCGCCGACCGTATCTTCGGCCGGTTGGCCGAGCAGTTCCAGGCGCGCATCCGCGGGCTCGAGGGCGTGGACGCGCCGACCCGGCTCCGCCTGCTGCTGCGCGACTACGTGCTCTTCGCGGCCACACACCCCGAGCTGCACCGGTTCATGCTGCGCGAGGGTGCAGTCCCGAGCCCCCGTCTGCGATGGCTGGTCCGGACCCACGTCGAGCCGCTGTTCCGCTACTTCCGATCCCTGATCAGGGAGGGGCAAGCGCAGGGCATCGTCCGGCCCGGACGTCCCGAGCACCTCTACTACGCGATGATCGGTGCGGCCTCGATGCCCTACGCCGTCGCGGCCGAGTTCCGCCTGCTCACCGGACGCGACTCGGACGCGAAGCGGCTGGTCGACGAGCACGTCGAGACGCTGCTGGCGCTGTTCTTCGAGGAGGCGGAATGACGGAGGCGACGGCCATGCCTGCCTTCCCGGTGATCCGAACGCTCGCGGACGTCGAGGCGATCGAGCGGACGCCGCTCGCGGAACGTCTCGACGCCGAGAGCACCTACGAGGTGCTTCGCCGGGCCGCGCGCGAGCACGGCGATCGCCCGGCGCTGCGCTTCCTGGCGAAGGGGACGCCGGACGAAGAAGCCCTGGTCGTGACGTATGCGGAGCTTCTGCGTCGGGTGACCCAGGCCGCGAATCTCTTCGCCGCGCTCGACGATGGATACAAATCGAGCCTCATGGAGGTCTCAGTATACTTGCTCGAGTGTCATCGAAGACCGGGGCGGCGACACTCGCGCCATCCGGCGGAGCGCCGCCGCGCGTGAGACCGTTCGCGGCGATTCCGCGACGTTCCCGCGAGGTTTCGCGCGCGGCGCGCTCCAGCGATTGAATCGGCAGCCGCGCCGGCCGATCCTCAGCCGGGTGCGAGACACGGCTGGGGGGCCGAGTCCACGTGATCGCGCGAATCGCTCAACGGGAAGAGCTGAACTTCCTGCTCACGAACCGGATCCCGCGGCGCCTGGCGACGCGGCTCCTCGGATGGCTCTCCCGGCTCGAGAGTCCATTCGTGGTCGGCGCGTCGCTGCGCGTCTGGAAGCTCTTCGCGCCGGATCTGGACCTCTCCGAGGCCCGGACGCAGCGATTCCGCAGCCTACGCGAGTGCTTCATCCGCGAGCTCCGGCCGGGAGCGCGCCCGCTTGACGCGGACCCGGACGTGGTCGTGAGTCCCTGCGACGCGGTCGTGGGCGCGTGCGGTAGGATCGAAGACGACGTCGTGATCCAGGCGAAGGGCCTCCCCTACCGGCTGGTGGACCTCCTCGGCGACGAGGCGCTCGTCGCGCGCCACCGCGACGGGCACTTCGCGACGTTGCGGCTGCGCTCGACGATGTACCACCGCTTCCACGCGCCCGCCGCGTGCCGGCTGCGCGAGGTGATCCACATCTCCGGCGACACGTGGAACGTGAACCCGATCGCCTTGAAGCGGGTCGAGCGGCTCTTCTGCCGCAATGAGCGCGTGGTCCTCCCGCTCGAGCTCGCAGGCCTGGCGGGTACGCTCACGCTCGTGCCGGTCGCCGCGATCGGCGTCGCGAGCCTGCGCCTGCACTGCCTCGGCGCCACGCTCGGCCTCCGCTACGCGGGGCCGCGGCGCATCCCCTGCGAGGCGAGCTACGCGAAGGGCGCGGAGCTCGGCTGGTTCGAGCAGGGCTCGACGATCATCGTCCTGGCGAGCGCTCCGCTCGCGCTCGCCGACGGGATCCGCGAAGGGCGCACGCT
>Ga0335070_10004500_pt1 | contig 16313 bp, 9 predicted proteins | sample Lox_Sample_13_FD_206722 | JGI IMG/M metagenome (GOLD analysis project Ga0335070, IMG submission 206722) | Soil microbial communities from Loxahatchee National Wildlife Refuge, Florida, United States - Lox_Sample_1.3 | ecosystem: Environmental > Terrestrial > Soil > Wetlands | place: USA: Florida... | reverse complement strand
TCGCCACGCCGATGGCGAGCGTTATCCCGGTGAAGATGATGCTGGCGCCCGTCACGCGCAGAGTCCGCTCGTACGCATCGCGGACCGAGGCGCCGGCGCGCAGGAATTCCTGCATGCGGCTGTAAAGATAGATGCCGTAGTCCACGCCGATGCCGGCGCCCAGGGCGACCATCGGCAGAGTGGAGACCTTCAGACCGATCCCGACGATCGCCATGACAGCGTAGACGAGCACGGACACCAGCGCCAGCGGTACGACCACGAGCACCGTGCCCTCGAAGGAACGGAACGTGATCAGGCACATGACGATCACGGTCGCGAACACGCCGGCCAGGATCAACACCTCGCGCGACTTCACCGTTTCATTGGTGGCGGCCATCGCGCCGACGTTGCCCGCGGCCAGCTCGAATTGCGCTCCGGGCGTCGGATTGTCCGTGCGCCAGCGCTTGACTGCGGCCACGGCGCGCTCGATGGTCTGTGCCTTGTGATCGCGCAGGAACAGCAGGACGGGCACGATGTTGCATTCGGCATTCAGCAGACCCGTGCTGGTCTCGATGTAACGCGTGGACTGCGTGAGCTGTGTCTGCTCCCGCGGCAGCGAGCGCCACTTCAGACTGCCCTCGTTCCAGCCGGCCGAAGCGATCTTGGCAACGTACGGCAGGGTGAGCACGTCCTGCACGCCCGGCACGTTCTGCAGGTCCCAGGCGAACCGGTCCACCGCGGACATGAGATCGTGGCTGACGCAGATCGGCTCGTGTGACTCGACGATGACGGTCAGGACGTCGACACCGATCGAGAACTTCGCGGTGATGAGATTGCTGTCCAGGTTGTAGCGGGAGCCGGGACGCAGCTCCGGCACGCCGGCCTGAGTGTCGCCGATCGGTGTCTCCCGACCCTTCCACCAGCCGAACACCGCCAGGGCCGCCGCGAACAGGATGATGGCCAGCGCCGGTCCTCGGGCCGTGATCCCCGCCAGATGACGCCACAACACGGCGAGCTGGTCGCAGCGGTGTTCGACCCGTTTGCGATAGCCCGCGTCGAACGAAATGAAAGACACCACGACCGGCAGCAGCACCAGGTCGGTCAGGATGACGATAGCGACACCGATGCTCGCCGTGGTGGCCATCTCGCGGATGACCTGCACCGGGATGAGCAGAATGGTGATGAAACCGACCAGGTCGGCGAGCAAGGCGATGATGGCCGGAACGAGCAGCTGCCGGAACGTGCGGCGGGCCGCCTCCATGCTGTCGAGGCCGGCGAAGGCCGCATCGCCCACGGCACTGATCTTCTGCACGCCGTGGCTCACACCGATGGCGAAGATCAGGAAGGGCACGAGCAGACCCAGCGGGTCGATGCCGTAGCCCAGCAGCACCAGCGCACCCAGCTGCCAGATCACCGCCACCAGCGAGCAGACCACCGGCACGAGCGCGATCCGCAGCGACTGGCAGTACATCCACACCGCCAGCAGGGTGAGCACCAGCGTGACGATCGCGAACAGGATGACGGACAGCGCGCCATCGGCGATATCACCCACCACCTTCGCGAATCCGATGATATGGACTTCGATGTCCGGTCCCTGGATGCGGTTGCGCACCCGGTCCTCGAGACGATGGGCCACCTTGATGGGATCGACCGCGCGGCCGTTCGCGTCCTGCTCCAGCACGATGGCGCTCACCAGCGCACCGGAGAAATCGTTGGCCACCAGGCGGCCGACGATACCGGCCTTGAGGATGTTCTCGCGCACGCGCGCGAGCCCTTCGGGCGTAGGCTGGAAATCGGCGGGCACGACGTTGCCCGCCTCGATGCCGTCCTCGACCACTTCCAGATAGCGCACGTTGGGAGTGAACAGCGACTGGACGCGGCCGCGGTCGATGCCCTCCATGACGATGATCTCGTCCGTGGCCTGCTTCAGCGCCTGGAAGAATTCCGGTTTGAACATGTTGCCGTCGCGCGCGATCACGGCCACCAGGATGCGGTTGGCGCCGCGGAACTCGGCGACGTTGTCCTGCAGGTAGGTGCGCATGTACTCGTGCTGGACCGGCAGCTGCTTGGTGAAGGAGGCGTCGATGCGCAAGCCGCGCCACGCGACGATCAGCATCCCGACGGACACCAGCGCGAACAGGCCGATAAGCAGGGCGCGATGGCCGAAAAGCGCGCTTTCCAGCCGGCCGATGAGCGCGCCCTGATTCATGGCGCGGACCCTGGAGCGAGCCGGATGAGCCTCACTCCGCCCTCTCCCACCGCCACCAGCGTGTCGGTGTCGATCGCGAGCGCCGCCGCGAGACCCTTGCGATCCTCCTGTTGGTGAAGCTCGAACGACTGACCGTTATCGCGGCTCACGAGCACGACGCCGGAGAGTCCGACGACCGCCCGAAGCGTGCCTGGAGTGCCGGGAGTGGCCTGGCCGGTTGCAGCGCGGCCTGCCCCATCAGGCGCCAGCACGGCATCGTCGAGGAGAGCGTGTGTTGCGGTCTCGAGCTTGCGCCAGCTCGTGCCACCATCTTCGGAGCGGAACAGGTTGCCCCGCAGCCCGTAGGCCAGGACGATGTCGGCGCTCAGCGGCTTCACGCCAAAGAACGATCCATCGTAGGGAGACTTCAGCGGCTGCCAGGTCTCACCGCGGTCATCCGACCGGTACAGATGCCCGCCCTCGCCGGCCACATACAGTCGCGTCGCCGAGGCAGCGGCGATTCGATTGAGGTGGAAATCACCTCCCTCCGGTCCGGGCGCGGAGAGCTCGTGTTGCTGCCAGCTCGCCCCACCGTCGCCGCTGGCGAACCAGGTCCCATAGGCACCCACGGCGATCGAGTGCCCATCGGGGCTGCAGGTCACGTCCAGCAGCGGCTGTTGGGCCTGTGGGGCGGAATACGCGAGCGACCAGGTCTGACCCGCGTCCGCGGTGACGAGAATCACCTCGTCGTGACCCACAGCGACGCCCTGCCGAGGACCGAAAAAGCACACCCCCGTCAGCAAGGCTCGTGTGGGGACACTCTTCGCCTGAGTCCAGCTGCGCCCGTTATCGTCGCTCAGCAGGACATGCCCCCGCTCGCCAACGACCACGAGACGCGAGCCGGCGCGCGCGATGGCCAGCAGCAGCGAGCGCGGAGCCAGTGGGGCGTGCTCCGCAAAGTCGATCCGATGTTCGATGGGGGCGGTCGCAGGTACGGCCGTGGGTGCGGCCGCGGGTGTGAGCGCGGCAGCCGTCAAAGCCAGCGCCGCGTGCAGAGCCCTCCGGCGCACGGCAATCCGCCTCGCAAGCTGCCCTCGCGGCTCCTCAGGCGGTCCTATCGCACTCCCCGCATCTGCAGCACGCTGGGCTGATAGTCCGCTGGCGTGCGCTTGGCCGAGAAGTCATACGAGCGCGGCTCCTCGTTCTGCAGACCCATCGCGAGGTAGCGTCCGTTGGACAGGTCCATCACGAGTTCCAGCGTGGTCCACAGGTTGGGCAGCTCGTAATAGTTGATCGCGTGGGCTTCCTGCACCCGGTAGAGCTGTCCGCGGCTGTCGTAGCAATCCACGGCCAGGATCTGCCAGGAGTCCTCGTCCACGTACAGCGTGCGGCGGCTGTACACGTGGCTGGTGCCCTTCTTGAGGGTCGAGTCCACGACCCAGACACGGTGCAGCTCGTAGCGCGGCAGCTCCTGGTTGATGTGGTTCTTCTTGAGGATGTCGGTGTACTTCAGCGTGTTGCTGTGCAGCCGGTAGGAGTTGTAGCCGACGTACATCTCCTTCTTGCCGATCAGCTTCCAGTCGTAACGCTCCGGGCTGCCGTTGTACATGTCGAGCTGGTCGGAGGTACGCAGGTTGTCGGAATTGGTGCCAGGGTTATCGAAGGCGACATTGGGCGCGCGCCGCACACGTCGCTGGCCCGGGTTGTAGATCCAGGCCTTGCGATTGTCCCTGGACTGGTCGAGCGTCTCCTGCACCAGGAGGATCTCGCCCGCGAGGCGTGCGGGCTGGGTCGTTTCCTGAATGAAGAACGCGATGATGTTGTTGAGTCCGCCTTCGGTCATGCCCGGCAGCGACCACTGGATCATCGTGTCTTCCTTCAGCTCCACGATGGTGTAGCTGCCGCCCGCGGTCACCGGCGCCTGTCCGTAGGTGCGCAGGATGGTGTCGCCGCGGTAACGCAGCACATGGTTCCAGAAGATCTCGACGCCCTGCTTCGGGATCGGGAACGGAACGCCCTCGGCCGCCCCGGTGACGCCGTTGCCGCCGGGCGCGAGATTGGCGGTGGTTGCCACGCGTTTGGTCGCGTCATAGATCCGCTGCGGATACGCGGCGCTGCGGTGCGTGGGATAGACGATCATCTTGTAGTCGGGGTACGCCTGCAGCAGCTTCTTGTGCCCCTCTGTCAGCTTGTCGGCGTACTGCCCCATGTTGTCACGGGTGATCGTGAACAGGGGCTTGTCGGAGGCGAACGGATCCGGGTGGAACTGGCCGCTGCGGTAAGCGGGAAAGCCCGCATCGGCGGCCGACTTGATGCCACCGGTCCATTCGGGAATGGTGCCGTCGGCATTGCCCGCCTTCTGCGCGCCCATGGGTGTCAGATCGGCGCCGAGGCGCGCCGCTTCCTGGGCGCTGACGGCGGACCAGGAGGGTGTGGCCGCAAGCCAGGCGACCGCCGCGAATCCCATTGCTCTCTTCAGCATGATCCTTCTCCGGGCCCCGTCAGAACGAGTACTTGATGCTGGCGGACAGGAAATCGCGATCGTTCAGCAGGTTGTACTGGCCCGCGCCACCGAAGTTGGTGTAGTCGAGGCTCAGCTCCCACCTGGACTGCAGGCTGCCGGTGACACCGACCGTGCCGGCGAAGCGACCCTGGATGAAGTTGCCGCCGGGACCGGGCGAGGTGCCATGCACGTCATGCTCGAACGAGAAGTGCGGCAGGATGTTCCAGGCGCCGATCAGGTTGGGGTACTCGAGGCGCCCGGCGAGCACGTAACCCCACGAGGTGCGGTCGGGAAAGCGGTCGCCGGGCTCGAGCGTGCCGAACTGGAAGCCGGTCAGCGCGGGATTGCCGCTGACGTTGGTGCCCGGGCCGTCGTAACGCAGGCCCTGTCCGTTGGGTCCGCCGCTGTACTTGTCCTGCAGACTCGGGATGTAGTCCACGGCGCTCTCGAACACCAGCACCAGCTGCGAGGCCTTGAGAACGTTCGCGAAGCTCTTGGTGGCGGTGAACTGCGCCTGCCAGGTGTCATGCAGACCCCAGCCCTGAACCACCTGGTTGGGACCGTAGGCGCCGAACTGATTGCAGCGCGAGAGAGTAGCCCCCGCGCCGGGCAGACACGTCGCCGGCAAGGGAAGACCGCGCAGCTGTGCAATCCCCGCCTCGAACGGTGTCAGCGCCGCGTAGACCAGCTCGACGTCGTCATACTGCAGCGGCACGTTGTGCCGGTAGGTGACTTCGCCCTGCAACGCGATGCCGCTCTTCTGGAACTGGGTGTTGAACGAGAGGCCGAGCATCTTGATGTTCTGCGGATACTCGTCGTAGTAACCGGCGGTCTGCGAGTATTCGCTGGTGGCGATGTTGGCCGCCTGCGCGCTCACATCGCCGCCCGCGAGCAGTGTGTTGGCGCCGATGATCGCGTACTGTTGCGCGGTGGCCGCGCTCAGATTGCCACCGGCCGCAGCGGCGCGCTGCGCGCCGACCGCGGCTCCGGTTGCAACGGCCGCCGCGTAGGGCAGACCGGCGGCGAGCGCCTGCGCGGCGGCTCCCACCGCGTTGAGTGCGCCGAAGGCGTTACCGATGCCCACCTGCGTACCGGTGCGGAACGACACCACGGGCAGGCGACTGTGATAGTTGAGGAAGTACAGGCCGATCTCGGTGCCGTTGTTGAAGTTGGGCAGGTAGAACTTGAAGTTCATGCCGTACTGGCCCGAGTCCGGCGGCTGATGGTCGGCCAGGCGCGGGATCTGCTGGAAGTTGGCAATCAGGGGGCCGCCCAGCGTGCGGAAGTCCACGCCCTGATCCGAGAACTCGCCGAAATTCAGCACCACCGTGTGACCGCCCGGGGTGGCCACATCGTTGGTGCTGAAGTAGGAGCCATCAGGCTCCGGTTTGGTCTGGTCCCACTTGAACAGGTAGAGGAACTGGCTGCTGATGCGCTCGGTGAACTGGATGTTGAATACCGCCATCTGGTCCGGCAGCAGCGCCTGCTTGAGCTCCGAACCGGGCGTCCGGATGGCCGAGACGTCGAAATGATTCACCGTGTTGAGGCCGTTCTGGATGAACGTGCTCTCACCCCAGCTCACGACCTGTTTTCCCAGCCGCAACTCGGAGGGCATGGTGCCGAGATCGAAGCGGTAGTAGGCGAATGCATCGAGCATGCGCGTATAGGCACCCACCAGGTTGCGTGCCTCGGCCGACAGCGGCGTACGCAGGGTGTCGTCGTCCTCGACCGCGAAGTCATAGAGTCCCGAGGCCCGCGCGAACATGCCGAAGTTGCGGAAGTTCAGTGACAGCTCGGTGACCGCGGTCAGGGCACGGCTGAAAGTTCCCTTGCCGTAGTTGAGGTCACCGTCGTCGATGTTTGGCGAGCGGCCGCAACCTCCATCCGCGATCGCGATGAGGCGGCAATCGGGGTTGGCGACGCGCCATGACTGCCCGTAGGCGATCGTCGTGTCCCAGCTGCCGTTGAGTTCGCCGTACTGGATGCCGACGGCCCGGGCCGCGGGTGCCGCCGCCACCGTTGCGACCGCGGCCAGCGCCGCGGCCCGTTGGCGGAAGCGCTTCGTACGAACTTCATTCCTCATGCAACCCCCCTCGTCCATGCCCCGGCCACGCACTCCTCGCACCGGGCCACCGTTCATCTCGATCCTAGCCAGCGGTCCCGCCCCGTTGCGGGGGTCTTGTATTGTTGCTGCGACGATACGCCTGCAGCGCCGCCAGTCTACGACTCGGCGCGCCGGCCGGGCAAGCCAGGGATGGCGCTGCAATCGTCACGGCGCGCCGCCGATTCAGCCGTGCGTGACCTGGAGTATGCTGTGACGGATCTGCTCGCTCAGCACGAACTGTGCATCCGTCGCCACGCGCAGCAGAACCTCGTCGAACTCCAGATGGCCACCACCGGAGAGGCGGATCACGCCCCGGGCGCGCAGCAGGTCGATGAAGTTCTCGAACAGGGTGCGATCGAAGAACTCGGGCGAATTCAGTCCGTACAGCAGCGCCATCCGCTGCGCAGTCTGCTGGCAGCGCGCCTCCAGCGCCGCCTGGGTGATCTGGCCGCTGCCGGCCTTCAGCAGCAGCGCGATGGCCAGATAGTAGCGTTCGATGGTCTGGATGGTGGCCTGGGCGAGCAGGGACAGCTGCGCGGCCTCGACGGAGGTGGGTGGCGGCCGGCGCCACTCGGTGCGCTGCGCATTGCCCTCGATGAGTCCGTGCCGCTCCAGGCAGCCCAGGACGGCGGCCACGACGGCCGGCAGCTCGGATTCGGGCCAGCGCAGGAACAGCTCGGCGGCGATGTACGGATAGATGCGCCAGACGAGCCGCTGGATGTCCTCGGTTCGCACGGTCGCATTGCTGACGAAGGCGCACGCCACCAGGGATGGCATGGCGAACAGGTGCAGGACATTGTTGCGGTAATACGTCGCGAGCACCGCCGACTCATCGCTCATGCGGATGATGTCACCCAGGGGGTGCGCCTCACGTGACACGATCTTCATCGACTCGCCGTAGGCCAGGATCTCGGCAGCGCTGAGGGTCGTGAACGTGATGCGGTCGCTGTAGTGGAAGGTCCGCAGCAGTTCCCGATAAAGATCGATCTGGCGCAGCAGGTCGGCCTCGCCGAGCGTGAGGCGTGGCGTCGCAAGCAGGGTGACCGCCAGCAGGTTGACCGGAGTCACCGCGGCGGCGGCGTTGATGTTGCGCATGATCGCCGCGGCCAGATCATCAACGGCAGCGCCGACCCACGGTACGCGGGTATCGTCCTCGACGACGCGCGTGCGCCAATCGGCGTCGTGCTGATCCAGGACATTATCCAGACGAATGGGCGCGCCCAGGTTCACGTGCACCTTCCCGAAGCGCTCGCGTAGCTTGCGCAGCGTGCGCAGCAACCCGAAGACACTCTCCTTCTCCTTGGGCTTGCCCGACAACTCACCGATGTAGGTGTTGCCTTCGACGATGCGCTCGTACCCGAAATAAACGGGGATGAACACGACCGGGCGGACCGGATCGCGCAGGAAACTGCGCAGTGTCATCGACAGCATGCCCGTCTTGGGCTGCAGCAGACGGCCGGTACGGCTGCGGCCGCCCTCGATGAAATACTCGATCGAGTGGCCTCGGGCCATGATCGAGGCCAGGTATTTCATGAAGACCACGGTATAGAGGGCGTTGCCCCGGAAGCTGCGGCGGATGAAGAAGGCACCGCCCTTGCGCAGGAAACGGCCGACGATCGGCAGGTTCAGGTTGATGCCGGCCGCGATGTGGGGTATGGCGTAGCCATGGACGTAGATGGCGTACGAGAGCAGCAGATAATCCATGTGACTGCGGTGGCAGGGCACATAGACAATCTCGTTGCCTTCGGCGGTCTGCTCGAGCGTTTCGACGTGACCGACCTCGACGCCATCGTAGAGCCGTGTCCAAAGCCTGGAGAGCGCAGCCTCCATGAAGCGCACGAAGGAGTGCGAGTAATTCGCGGCGATCTCCTTCGCGTACTGCCTGGCCCGCAACATTGCCTGGCGCCGCGTGATCTTCTTCTCGCGCATCTCCTGTGCGACGACCGAGCGCACGGCCCGGGTTCGCAGGACTCCGTTCACGATAGTGCGCCGGTGCGAGAGATCAGGACCGATGCGGGCGGATCGCTGCTTCGCATACAACGCACGCAGCGCACGTACGACGCGACGCCCGCGCATGGCCGGGCTGCCTTCATCGCCCAGCAGGCTGCGCAGGGAGAGGGGTCCGTCAAACTCCAGAAGGGTGTCGTACCTATTGAACAGGACCTGCATGAACTTGCGGGCGTTGCTCGCGAGCACCCAGTCCTCCGCGAGCAGGAGCCTGAACCAGGAGGCTTCCTTCTGAGGCGCGCGCCCCCAGTACACGGCGACCGGCACGATCTCGATATCCAGCGTGGGATCGGCCAGCAGTAACGCGATCATCTCGCGCAGCTGCGGGGGCGGACGCCGGTCGAGGCGGTCATCCCAGAAGCCGCGCGGCCTGCTGAGGTAGAAGAACGAGCGCAGATCCGGTCCCCGGGGGAGCAGGCGTTTGCGCGGCCGGGTGAGCTTCAGTCGTACCGAGGCGTTCTGCAGGACCGCGAGATCGGTGGCGCTCTTGCGTTCCAGGACATAACACACGGGCCGGTCGCGCTCGCGCAGGCCGGGCAGGGATTCGTCCGGGCGAACCTTCGGACGCACCCACAGCGCGAGCAGCCGGCGCAGCAGCCAGTCCATCTATCTACTGGAACGCGATGGCCGGCAGGTCGAGCGCGATGAGGAAGTATTCGAACAGATACTGGATCACGCGGATCTGGTTGTGCAGGCGGTGATCCCCGTCGAGCAGGTGCAGGGCGGCGCGATAGGTCTGGGCGAAGCGTACGCTGTGCTCATAAGGCACCACCTCGTCGCGCCAGCCATGGATGATGGCTGTCGGACAGTCCACGACCCCGGGACGCAGCTCCGGCAAGCCTTCCATGTACAGCGCCGGGGCCATCAGGAAAACGCCGCGGGCATGCAGCAGCGAAGCGGAAGCGACCGCCACGTAGCCACCCATGCTGGAGCCCACGAGGACCATATCTCCCGAGAGCTCCTTGCAGAACTCCACCAGGCGCGCCACGCGCGCGCGCGGCTCGTCGATGCCGCGATAGTCCACCGAATGTGATTCGTACCCTTCCGCGCGGGCCACTTCGGCCAGCGCGCTGATCTTCCTGCCCCACGGCCCGCTCTCCTGGCCATGAGAGAAAACCACGTGGCGATGGACTACGGGCGTTTCCACAGCAACTCATCCAGGCTCAGGTTGGCTTCACTCACGACCCTGCCGCGCTGGAGCGACACGCCCTCCTCGCGCAGCCGGCGTCTTTGCTCGACAAAGGCACGCGAGGTGCTCGGGAACGCGATGCGCCCACCGGCGGCCACCACGCGATGCCAGGGCAGCTCCAGGTCGGCCGGGGCGACCTTCAGCGCATGGCCGACGAGGCGCGCCCGACCCGGCAGACCGGCCCGCCGGGCTATGCTGCCGTAGGTGGAGACCTGGCCGCGCGGGATGGCCCGCACGGCGCGCCAGATCGCCTGCAGCGTCTGTTGCGAGGTTCCGCTTGCCTGCATGATCGTCTCCGGCGCTGACCGATGCGCCGCCGAGGGTGCGAGAATAATGCAGGCTAGGCCAATGCAACGCCAAATGCCGCACCCGATCGCAAAAAATTCCTGCGCCTGGCAGTTCTGGATCGACCGGGGCGGGACCTTCACCGATGTCGTAGGACTGTCGCCCGCCGGAGAGCTGCATGTCCGCAAGGTGCTGTCCTCCTCGCCCGCCACGCAGGGCGGGGGCACCGACCCCGGCATCCGGGGCGCGCGCGATATCCTGGCCGCGGCCGGTCATTCGGCGGATGACCCCTCGGGTCACGGCACGCCGGGAACTCCCGCGACACCCGGCTCCCCGCTGATCCAGACGGTCAAGGTGGGTACCACCGTTGCGACCAATGCCCTGCTGGAGCGCAAGGGCGAACCGGTCGTGCTGGTGACGACGGCGGGATTCGCGGATGCGCTGCGCATCGGCTACCAGAACCGGCCGGACATTTTCGCGCGGCACATCGTGCTGCCCGACTCCCTGTACTCGGTCACGATCGAAGCGCGGGAGCGGATCGATGCCCACGGCGAGATCCTGACGGCACTGGACGTCGAGGCGCTGCGCCGGGACCTGAGAGGGGCGCGGGACCGCGGCCTGCGCGCGGTGGCGGTCGTTTTCATGCATGGCTGGCGATTCACTCAGCACGAGAGGGCGGCGGCCGAGTTGGCGCGCTCCCTCGGTTTCGAGGAGGTCTCGGTCTCGCACGAACTGTCGCCGCTGGTCCGCTATGTGGCTCGCGGTGACACGACGGTGTTGAACGCGTACCTGGCGTTGCCCCTGCGGCGTTATCTCACGGGATTGCAGCATGAGCTGCGCGCGCTGGATCCCGCCGCGCGGCTGGAACTCATGCAAAGCAACGGCGGACTGGCCGCGGCCGAGCAGTTCCACGCCATGTCGAGCGTGCTGTCGGGGCCCGCAGGGGGTCTCATCGGGATGCAATGGATCGGTGCGCGTCTGGGCCTGCACCGGCTGATCGGCTTCGACATGGGCGGCACCTCCACCGATGTGTCGCTGCTGGACGGGGAGCTGCCGCGGCGGTTCGAGCACACGATCGCGGGAGTGCGTCTGCAGAGTCCGATGTTGGATGTGCATACGATCGCGGCGGGCGGTGGATCGGTACTTCACTTTCAGGACGAACGCTGCGCCGCCGGTCCTGACTCGGCGGGAGCGGATCCGGGACCGACCTGCTACGGGCGCGGTGGCCCGCTGACGCTGACCGACGTGCAGGTTCTGCTGGGACGGTTGCGACCCGACACGCTGCCAGCGGTGTTCGGTGCCAATGGCACATCGAGAGTCAACGCGGAAACCGTGGCGCAGGAATTTGCGGCACTGGCGCAGCGTGTCGCGCAAGCTACCCACCGGCCACAGTCGGTGGAATCGCTCGCCGAGTCGTTCCTCGACGTGGCGGTGGAGGCCATGGCCAATGCCATTCGTCAGGTCTCCACCCGGCAGGGACTCGATGCGGGTGACTTCACCCTGTTCTGTTTCGGTGGGGCCGCTGGACAGCATGCGTGCCGGGTCGCGCGCGCGGCAGGAATGCATCGGGTACTGGTGCATCCGCTCGCCAGCGTCCTGTCTGCCTTCGGCATCGGTGTGGCGGACCGCCTCGCCATGCGACGCGCCAGTCTGCGCCTGCCACTGGAAGACTCCGGATTGAATGCGGCCGCGGTACGGCTGGCGGAGCTCGAAGCCCAGGCCCGCGCCGAACTCGCCGCCTTCGAGGGCGGGACGCGCCCGGCGGCCATCCAGCATTGGCTCGAACTGCGGGCGGGAGACAGCGAGACCAGTCTGTCCGTGCCTGCCGCCGCGCTGGAGCAGGTGCGGGCAGCGTTCTCAGCTGCTCACCAGCAGCGATTCGGTTTTGCGGCAGCGGCGCGCATTCTCATCGACGCCGTGCGTGTCGAGGCGCGGAGCGCATCGCTCGATGCGACCTCGCTGCGGATGCCCCGACGGGCAAGCCTCGCCCTTCCGGAGGTCGCGCGGGCCTGGTTTGGTTCGTGGCAGGAGGTCCCGCTCATGTCCAGCGACACGCTGAGCGGTCCGATCCAGGGGCCGGCCCTGATCGTGGAACCCAACTCGACGCTGGTCGTGGAGCCGGGGTGGAACGTGCAGCGCCTGCCCGAGGGGGAACTGTTGCTCGAGGCGCGCACCGACACCGCGGCGGATCGCCCCTCGAGCGCCGGAGCGGACTGCGGTCCCGATCCGGCCCGCATCGAGATCTTCAACAACCTGTTCATGCACGTGGCGGAGCAGATGGGCGAGGTGCTCAAGGCCACGGCCCAGTCGGTCAACATCAAGGAGCGGCTGGACTACTCCTGCGCACTGTTCGATGCCGCGGGCGGACTGGTCGCCAACGCACCGCACATGCCGGTGCACCTCGGCTCGATGGGGGCCAGCGTGCGCGCGGTGATCGATACCCGCGGACCGCAATTGCCGCCGGACAGCTCGTGGCTGCTGAACAGCCCGTATCACGGCGGCACCCACCTGCCCGACATGACCGTCGTGACGCCGGTGTTTCTCGACGGCGGTGCCGACAGCAGCGCTCACGCGAGCACCGGTACCCGCGTCGCTGCCAGTGCCGGCGCAAGTGCCCCCGCGCTCGGGGCGCGGCGCCCGGATTTCTTCGTCGCATCGCGTGCGCATCACGCCGACATCGGCGGCACGACACCGGGATCGATGCCGCCGTTCAGTCGCACCATCGAGGAGGAAGGGGTTCTGTTCGAGTGCTTCCCGCTCGTCACGGATGGAGTTCTGCGGGAAGAGGCTTTGCGCCACGCGCTGCTGTCGGCCACCTACCCGGCCCGCAACATCGAGCAGAATGTCGCCGACCTGCGGGCCCAGCTGGCCGCCAATGCCCGGGGCATCGCGGAGATTGGCCGGGCCGTGCAGCGGCATGGGGCGGCCACCTTGCGCAGTTACATGCGTCATGTGCAGGACAATGCAGCGACCAGCGTGCGCAACGCGATCGAGCGCCTGCGCGCCGGTACATTCCGTTACGAGATGGACAGCGGGCAGGCCATCTGCGTGCGGATCGATATCGACCGCGCCGCGCAGCGCGCCCGTGTCGATTTCACGGGAACATCAGGCCAGGACGCGCATAACTTCAACGCGCCACGTGCCGTATGTCTCGCAGCCGTGTTGTATGTGTTCCGTACTCTGACGGAGCGGGCCATTCCGCTCAACGAAGGTTGCCTGGAGCCTCTGGACATCATCATCCCGCGCGGTTCCATGCTGGATCCGGTGGCTCCAGCCGCGGTCGCCGCCGGGAATGTGGAGACCTCCCAATGCATCGTCGATGCGCTGTACGGCGCGCTGGGGGTACTCGCTGCCTCGCAGGGGACGATGAACAACCTGACATTCGGCAACGACCGCCTGCAGTACTACGAGACGATCGCCGGTGGCGCCGGGGCCGGACCGGGATTCGACGGCTGCGATGCGGTCCAGACCCACATGACCAACTCCCGGCTGACGGACCCCGAAATCCTGGAAGCGCGATTCCCTGTGCTGTTGCGGGAATTCAGCATACGTCGCGGCTCCGGTGGCGCTGGCCGGTACCGCGGCGGCAACGGCACGATCCGCCGGCTGCTGTTCCGTGCTCCGCTCGCAGGCGCGCTCCTTGCGAACCACCGGCGCATCGCTCCATTCGGCCTGGAAGGCGGTCAGGATGCCTCGCCCGGCGCCGGGACGATTCGCCGTACGAGCGGTGAAGTGGAATCCCTCGGCGCGACAGCTCGCTTTGACGCGCAACCCGGCGATGAGCTGACGATCTTCAGCCCCGGCGGTGGCGGGTTCGGGCGCAAGTGATCGGCCGGCCATGCCAGTGGCGGCGGGTTCGGCCACGGAGGGGCTTGACGGCCTCGGGCCTGCCGCAGGCGGCTAGGCGCGCAGGATGGCGGTTTCGATTTCCCACTCCACGCGGTTGCGTGAGGTGGTCATGCGATTCACCGTGACCGGGCGCACGCGGCTCGAGCCCAGGTGGTGGGTCACCATCCAGGTGTCGAACTCGCCGGGCCGGCTGGTCGCGAAGCCATAGAGCAGATTGAACTTGCCCTCCGCGACGCTGGTGTCGCGGTTGACGCGATCATCGGCGATGGCGAAATGGTTCTCGTCGGGCAAGGTGCCCGCGAAGGCACCCTCGGCTGCCAGCGTGGCGAGGAACTCATCCGCCGCCGCGCGCGCGCGTTCCCAGACGGAGGGGATGTTGGGTTCCAGGAGCACCCAGCGGGTGCCCTGTTCGATGCTCGAGGCGATGAACAGGGCAAGACGGCGCGCCGGCAGATACTTCCAGTCGGATGCACCGCTGCCGCCGGCGGCGAGCGTGCGTGCAATCAGCGGCTGTCGTGTGCTGGCGCGCGTCGAGGTCAGAGTGTTGACTCCCGCCTGCGCGAGACGCACGCGCTCCTCATCCGACACGACCGCAGCGGGTCGCAGTCCGGGCCGCAGGAAGGACTCCTCCACTTCCGCGACCGACCAGACCGGAGCGCTCCGGTCGGAACGCGCAATCATGCCGGCCGCCGCGCCGCAGGAAGCGAAGGTCTCCGCGCGACCACGCAACCGGTCGAACGACTGCACGCGGGGGAAATACATCACGGCGCTCGGGCTGCGGAACGGCCAGTTGCGCAGGGCTTCCAGCGCGGCGCGCGGCGAGACCCACGCGGCCGGCGGGTCGACCAGCAGGATCGCGTTGCGCTCGCGACAGAATTTGGCCGCCACCAGCAGCGTGCTCAGACCCACATCGCTCTCGCGGGCCAGTGGCGGGATGCACAGCAGGTTGAAGGCGGGAGCTTCCTGCAGGGCGAACAGTCCTGTGTTGTCCGTCGCCGAGCCAATAAGATCGTAGTCGGTCAGCGGCGCGCCATCATCGCCGTCCGGATTGCAGGCGCTGTAGCCGATGGCGGCGCGACCACCCGACATGCCCGAGCGGTCGGGACGCTGCGCCGGCACCGCGCCGGTGACTCGCACCAGCTTCGACTCGAGCAGCACATCGGTCACGAAGCGATGGGACCGCGGCGCCACCGACACGCGCCGGAAGATCTCCTGGTCCTCGATCAGCTCGGAGCCGGCCGAGCGCACGCGCTGTGCCACGAGATTGAACTGATCGGGCTGGCCGGGACCGATGCCGTCGTAGTCGACCGAGGCGCGCAGGTACTCGCGCGAACCGGGGTTGAGCCCGATCAGGCGCAGCGCGGCCGATCCCGCCGGCAGCGTGATGGTCGGCGGACGGGCGCCATTGGCGACACGCACGATGAGGGCCTGGCGGCCGCCGTTCTCGAAGAAATGATCGACGGCGTAAGCCAGTGGCGCAGGCTGCCAGAGCCCGCCAAACACGCGCTGGAAATCCGCGAAGCTCGTGACCTCGACGGGCCGGTTGACCGGACCCTTGAGGGTGCGGCCGACAAAAGCGGTGATGCCGGTCGGTGCGCGTCCGATCGCCGGTGCCGCTCGGTTCTTGTGAGTGTCTTCGAGCGCGGACGTACGGGGGTCAATGGTCATGCGCGGCGAGGCTGTCCCCTATTGGCGACGCGCCGCGGACTCTAGCACAGCAGATTTCAGGCCGTCCGGGTGTTGGGGCGTTGCGGTGCGGTTTCCGGCTGAGGCGGGGCGTCGCTCTCGCGCCGGCGCTGGGTATCTTCCTGGAGCGCACGCTCCTGCTCGTCGCGCTTGCGAGCGATCTCCGCGAGCATGATCTGCAGCCACTCGGACAGTGGGGTCACGCGCGACTCCTCCCCAGGCGTCAGATGGCGGGCGCCGGGACCGCTCTGGCAGGCGTCCCAGCTGGAGCCGACGTGCGCGCGGGAGCGGTTGCGGTGGGTGTCCCCAAGGGGGCTGGGGCGGGTGCCCCCGTCGGTACCGCTGCGGCCGGCCTCCTCGCGGGAGCCGGGGCGCCAGTGCCCGCTCCACTGCTGCCGGAGTGGGGTGCGGCATCGGTCTTGCCGTTGCCCGTGGGCCGGCTCAGGGCCGGGTCACCCTTCGTACCGGGGGTCCCGGGGGCGGCGCCGGGTTCCGGCGGCTGCATGTCCGAGATCACCTGACG
>Ga0335070_10004499_pt1 | contig 16313 bp, 14 predicted proteins | sample Lox_Sample_13_FD_206722 | JGI IMG/M metagenome (GOLD analysis project Ga0335070, IMG submission 206722) | Soil microbial communities from Loxahatchee National Wildlife Refuge, Florida, United States - Lox_Sample_1.3 | ecosystem: Environmental > Terrestrial > Soil > Wetlands | place: USA... | reverse complement strand
TACTTCGTTTCGACGCCCGGTGCCCGCAAGGGACTGGCCGATACCGCTCTGAAGACCGCGGACTCCGGCTATCTGACGCGGCGCCTGGTCGACGTCGCTCAGGACGTGATCATCAGCGAGTACGATTGCGGAACCGTCGACGGCATCTACGTGCAAGGTATCGTCGAAGCCGGCGAAATCATCGAGCCGCTGCGTGACCGAATCGTCGGCCGCGTGTCGCTCGAGAAAATCAAAGACTATGACGGCAACACCATCGTTGACATCAACAACGAGATCACCGAAGAACTCGCGGGAGCGATCCAGGCTGCGGGTATCGAGCGCGTTAAGATCCGCTCGGTGCTCACCTGCGAATCGAAGCGCGGTGTCTGCGTGATGTGCTACGGCCGCAACCTGGCTTCCGGACGCCTCGTCGAACTCGGCGAAGCCACCGGAGTCATCGCCGCGCAGTCCATCGGCGAACCCGGAACGCAGCTCACGATGCGTACCTTCCACATCGGCGGCACGGCATCGCGAGTCTCCGAACAGTCGCGCCTCGATGCCAAGAACAACGGCACCGTGCGCTTCATCGGACTGCAAACCGTTAAGTCGAAGACCGGCGATCTGGTCGTCATGAACCGTCAAGGTTCGATCGCCGTGGTTGACGACAAGAACCGCGAGCGCGAACGCTATTCGGTTGTGTACGGCGCCAAGGTGAAGGTCAACGAAGGCGATCCGGTCACGCTCGGCCAGGTGTTGGTCGAGTGGGATCCGTACACCTTCGCGATCCTGACCGAAATTGGTGGCACTGTGCAGTTCAAGGACCTGCAGGAAGGCGTCACGCTCCACGAAGAAGTGGACGAAGTCACCGGCCTGTCGCGTCACGTGGTCGGCGATTCACCGGACGAGAAGCGCCAGCCTGCGATCGTCATCAAGGGCACGAAGGGCAGCAAGCGGTACCTGATGCCCTCGCGATCCCACCTGATGATTCAGGATGGCGATACGGTATCGCCCGGGGACGTGCTGGCGAAGATCCCGCGCGAAACCACCAAGACGAAAGACATCACGGGTGGTCTGCCGCGTGTGGTCGAACTGTTCGAAGCCCGCAAGCCGCATGAGACCGCGGTCATCAGCGAAATCGATGGCACGGTCAAGTTCGGCGAGGTTTCGAAGGGACAGCGCAAACTCTACGTCACCGCCGACAACGGAAGCGAGAAGGAATACTCGGTTCCTCGCGGCGTGCACATCAACGTGCAGGAAGGCGAGCGCGTCAAGGCAGGAGAACCGCTCATGGACGGCCCGCTCAACCCGCACGACATCCTGGCTGTGCTCGGCGAAAAAGAGCTGCAGGCTTACCTGGTCAACGAAATCCAGGAAGTCTACCGGCTGCAAGGCGTGAACATCTCGGACAAGCACATCGAAGTGATTGTCCGCCAGATGATGCGCTGGGTGAAGGTCGAAGACGTGGGCGACACCCGGTTCCTGCTCGAAGAGCAGACCGACAAGTTCGCCTTCCGCGAAGAGAACGAGCGCGTGATTGCGCAGGGCGGCAAGCCGGCTACCGGTCGTCCGCTGCTCTTGGGCATCACGAAGGCTTCGCTCTCCACCGACTCGTTCATCTCCGCCGCGTCGTTCCAGGAGACCACGCGCGTGCTCACCGAAGCCAGCATCAACGGCAAGGTCGATCACCTGCGCGGCCTGAAAGAGAACGTCATCGTCGGACGCCTCATCCCTGCCGGCACCGGCATGGAGTACTACCGCAACGTCCGCCTCTCGCCAGAGATGGAAGAGGCCGCTGCCAAGGTACAGGCGGAAGTCTCGGCTGCCTATGAAGAGGCCGAGCGCGCCCTTGAAATGATGCGTCACGAGGGCGAGAACGAAGAACTCGGTGCGGAACTGCCCGCGGCCGAACAGTAAGGTGAATGAATTAAGGGTTCGGAGTTCCTTCTCTAGGGTCTCCGAACCCAATTTCATATTCATCCAAAACTAATGCACGCTTCCCCCCAGCGATTGCGTATCGAGGAACCTGCCCCACTTCCTTCTTTGCGAGTGGTGCCTCCAGAGCCTAAGCTAAAGCAGCGTATGCTGCGCATTCTTCGGCTGCTGGGTATTTCCTTCGTTCGAGCTTTTGCCCACGATGCCTTCGCGACTTCCAAGGCCTCGGCTTACTCTTCGATTCTGACCTTTTTCCCCGGTCTGTTCATTCTCGGGTCTGTTCTCGCGAACTGGCGCAAAGGCGCCCCTTATCTGCGCGAAATCTCCTATGCGTTGAGCAGCATTCTTCCGGCGGGAAGCAACACGGTTCTGAACTACCTGAGAGGCGCTCCGAAGCATCCGTTTGGATTCCTTTTCACGACCTCGTTGGTCACACTCTGGACCGCCTCCGGCGTCATGATCTCCTGGATGGATGGGTTCCGCCGCTGTTACGAACTCCCCAAGAGCTGGGGCCTGGTGAAAGAGCGCCTGATCGCTTTCATGCTAGTGATCTTCGCGCTTCTTCCCATGACGTTCTCGACCATTCTGGTTGCGGTGGGAGCCAAGTTCGAGACGCGGCTGGTGCCGTATATCGATCCGGACTTCAGCCCGTATGTGCTCCTGATGTGGGGAATCGTTCGCTGGATCATCGCGACCCTCACCAGCATCGCGGTGATCGCGCTCATTTACCACAATGCCGTGCCCCGGACCCAGCCCTGGCATAGCGTGATCCCAGGCTCGGTTTTCGCGACCATCGTGTGGTTTGCCGTCACCGTCGGGTTCCGCTATTACCTGCAGCATTTCGGGGATTTCAGCACGATCTACGGATCCCTGGGAGCCGCTATGGCACTGCTGGTCTGGATGTACCTGATCTCTCTGGTTGTGCTGGTCGGCGCCGAGTTCAATGCGTTACTATTTCCGCGAGCTATGCTGGGGAAGGAATTAACCGCGATTCCTCCTACATCGGAAACACAAGCTGTCAGGCAGTAGCTGGTCTGAGGGTACCGGCTAAGTCCCAAGATCTAAAACCGGACTCTCCTGTCGAGGAAGCATTTGAAAACGAATTCAAAGACTCCGGGGGAGAGCCCTACCCAGAACCATTCTCCCTCGCGCCGCGCCAAAATCATCTGCACGATCGGGCCGGCCTGCTGCACGGAGTCGCAAATGCGCGACCTTCTGCGCTGCGGAATGGATATCGCGCGCCTCAATTTCTCCCACGGCACGCATGAAGATCACTCCCATAACATCCAGCGTCTCCGGCGCGCCGCGCAGCGTGAGTCGCGCACCGTCTGCATCCTGCAAGACCTGCAGGGACCGAAGATCCGCACGGGACTGCTTGAGCAGCGCAAGCCGGTGTTCCTCAAGAGCGGATCGATCGTAACCATCACACCCGAAGAAATCGCCGGGAATGCCACACGGATCTCGACCACATTTCCGGATCTTGCGAAAGAGTTGACTGCTGGCGCACGCGTCTTGCTCAGCGACGGGCTGATCGAGCTCCGCGTGCGGTCCATTCGGGGCAAAGATGTTCTTTGTGATGTGGTCAACGGGGGCGTGCTCGGCGAGCACAAAGGCATCAACTTGCCGGGAGTCGCGCTGACTATCCCCGCTCTGACGCCCAAAGACCGCAAGGACCTGGAATTCGGCCTGAAGCACGGGGTGGACGCCGTTGCACTTTCATTCGTGCGCACCGCGGCCGACGTTGCGGAAGTCAAGCAGATCATCGCATCGCATAACAGCGATGTGCCGGTTATTGCGAAACTCGAAAAGCCGCAAGCCATCGATCATCTGGAAGAAATTCTCGAAGTGGCCGACGGAGTAATGGTCGCCCGTGGGGATCTTGGCGTTGAAATGGCGCCGGAGAAAGTTCCCGTCATCCAGAAGCACGTAATCCGCCGGGCCGCAGCGTGGCGCAAGCCGGTGATCACCGCCACCCAGATGCTGGAATCCATGATCGAGAATCCGCGACCCACGCGCGCGGAGGCGAGCGACGTGGCCAATGCCGTGTTCGATGGCACTGACGCGGTGATGCTCTCGGCGGAAACTGCCAGCGGGAAATTCCCGCGCGAGTCCGTGGAGATCATGTCGCGCATCGTGGTCGAAGCCGAGTCAAACGTCAACGATCTCGGCCAAGTCCGGCGGCGCCGCGAGCGCCGCGGGCTTTCCGTTGCCGAAACGATCTGCGAATCCATCGCGCATGCCGCGGAAGACCTGCCCATGGGCGCCATCGCGATCTTTACCGAAACGGGTAACACCGCGAGGATGATCTCTAAGTATCGTCCGGCTGCCCCGATCTACGCCTTCACCCACGTGGAGCCGGTTGTACATCGTATGAATCTCTACTGGGGCATCCATCCGGTCCGCTGCCGCCAGGCCCGGAGTGCCGAGCAGATGGTCACCATGGCCGAGGATGACTTGGTGCGCCGAGGCGTCCTGCAGCCGAAAGATGTGCTTGGGGTAGTGGCAGGAACGCGCCAGGCCTCGGGATCGACCAACCTCATGCGCCTGCATACAGTGACTGAACAGGAAGCTGAGGAGATCGTGCATCCCAAGAAGCACCCACATTGACAGGGGGCTTGGCGATCCTGGCGGCAGTTCTTCGCGACTTCGCGGTTCAAGATCTTGACTTTAGGTAGGGGCGGACGCCTCGTCCAACACGAGCCAAGCGAGTGTCTTGCACAATGGCTGAATGCTGAATGCTGAGCGCTGATTGCCGATCGCGGCCATTTCGCTATAATTCCCGCTTATGGCACAAGAGATCCTCTCAGTAGCCATCTGGGAGCCAGTCCCGGATCAAGAAGCCGCGGCGCTACAAACCTTCCACGAACTCACCTCCATCGTAGCCAGAAAGGGCTACGGGCGCGACTTACTCTACCGCGACCGCGATCATCATTATGTATTTCTGCGCTACTGGAAGTCGGAAGAAGCCCGCGCCACCGCGCAAGAAGATCCCGAGATGCTCCGCTGCTGGGCGAAGCTGGGGAATGAGATTCAGATCGTGAAGGTGTACGAGACCCTAAGCGCAGTGCCGACGGATGTTGCGGGGTAATTCGTCCGCCCGATGTGTCTGCTCACACGTTGGCATCACCCCGATGTACCGCGGTTCCAACCGGCAGAGCTTGCAATGTTTTTCCCGCTCTGGTGAAAGAAGCGATCTCCTTGTCTGCGTCCTTGACGTCCAGAAATTTCACGTCGAGCAGCCCTTGGCTGGGAAGGCCATAGAGCTGGAAACTCACCTCCGCCAGACACAAACTCCAGCCTTCAAGCCATACCTGCAGATCCCTCCGCTGATTCGCATCGCCATTGCAAACTACAATCAGATCGATGTCGCTGCCCGCCTCCGCCGTGCCTGCTTCCGTGCTGCCGAACACATAGGCCGCCTGTACTCCGAACCGGTTGGGATCCATCATGGCTGCGAGATGCTCTGCGAAACGGTAGCGCCAGCGCCAGTGTTCGGGTGCGGCCCCCAGCCGTTCACCGCTGAGTTCCCGTTGCTTCCACTCAAGATATTCACCCACCCGGTGGGCGATGTTGTCGAGTAACTCGCGCTCCTCCTCAAGGAACGGACCTTCCCATGCGATGCGTTGTTCGTGCTTGTAGTGCACTTCGATCGCGCCCACGGTCGTGCGCCAGATGGAGATGGGGGAACGAAGCCGCCAGGGGGTATCTACGAAATCCGGCAATGCATGCGTTCGCCCGAAATATTCGATGCGAGCCGTTGTGTCTTCCGGATACTGCCACGCCGCTGGGATGGCCTCCAGCACCGAACGGAAGACCACCGGTGGGGATTCTGCGCGCCGCGACAGCGCCGATGCGACGCGGTAAATGCACCTCAGTTCCTTCGCCCGTTCCCTCAGAGCCCAGAGTTCACGACTGCGCTCGGTGCCTTCGTTCGTCATCGCGTATTCGTTGGCTGCCCCCGCAAAACAAGAAGTGCCCCTTTGATGTAATCAAACGCTCACAGCGTTGTAGTCGTCAAACGCCAGCGCTCGCCGATGGAGGGACCCGGCGGTGCCGCGTGTTTCGCGCCACGCCCGAACTACACAGAAGATAAACTATTGTTTGCCGTCTTTATCGATCCGCGAGTACCTGAACGATGGGTTAGAGCCGCACGTCTCCGGCTTCGTCCACGATCCTGAAAATCCGAACGGCAGCGGGCTTGTTCTCACGCACGGTGCCGGAGGGAACGCGCAAGCCCCGCTGCTTCGCGCACTAGCTGGCGCGTTCGCCGGGGCTGGGTACACGGTTCTCCGCTGCAATCTGCCCTACCGGCAAGCCAGATCGTTCGGCCCGCCAGGCCCCGGAGATGCCGCCCGCGACCGCGCCGGCCTGAAGAACGCGGTGGCTGCAATGAAAGAACTCCTGGTTGCCCCAGCCTTGTCGCGCTCTTTGCGACAGGCTGGGGACTCTGCCCACCAGCAGAGCAGCCGCATCTTCATCGGCGGCCATTCCTACGGAGGCCGGCAATCCAGCATGCTTTGTGCCGAAGAACCGGCTCTAGCCGCAGGCCTACTGCTGCTCTCGTATCCGCTGCATCCGCCACGCCGTCCCGAACAGCAGCGGACGCAGCATCTCCCCGACCTGCGCACGCCAACACTGTTTGTACATGGCACGCGCGACCCCTTCGGCACGATCGAAGAACTGCAGCGCGCGATCAAAATGATTCCGGCAAAGACAAAGCTACTAACGGTCGAAGGCGCCGGTCACGACCTGGGATTCAAGGGAAAAGCCAGAGAGGGAACACTGCCCAAATCCGTGCTGCGGGAGTTTCAAACGCTCATGAGCGATTGAAGATTGCAGATCGAAGGCAGAAATCAGAAGGCAGAATGCAGAGTAATCGATTTCAGATTGCAGATTTCAGATCTCAGATTGGGCTGGTTTGGTTTCAATCTGAAATCTAAAATCTGAATTCACCAATCTGAGATCCGCAATCAATTCACCCACCCCGACTTTCCCCCGCCGTTACCCTTGCGAGGATCTTCCGGGGGAATGTAGTTCCCATGTTCATCGAAGTGCACGTCGCGGTCGTGTTGCTCCCGCATGTAAACTTCGAATTTCTTCGCCGCACGCCGGCGCTTCCAGCGGTAATACGAATTGCGCAATCCGTAATATCGTTCCGAAAAGCCGACGTTCACCAGCGCGGCTTTCGGCCCGCGCCGCACGTATAGCCAGCCGAAGAGCAGCCCGCCAAGATGAGCCACGTACGCGACGTTTCCCCCGCCCGCCATTGCAAACGCCAGGGTCACCACAATCAGAATTCCAATGAAATACTTTGCCTTGATCAGGAACGGGAAGGGAAACATCATGATTTCGCTTTCCGCGAACAGAATCCCATATGCCAGCAGAACAGCAAAGACTCCGCCCGATGCTCCAATCGTCGGACGATAGGGATCGCCCAGAATATGCGCATAGGAAAGAGCCACGGTAGTAATCGACGCCCCGAGTACGCCTACCGAAAACAGCTCCACGAACCGTCGTGATCCCCATGCGCTTTCGATTGCGGACCCGAACATCCACAACCCCAGCATGTTCCCGAACCAATGCCAGAAGTCAAAGTGCAGGAAAGCATAGCTGGCCAGTTGCCAGACCCAGCCCTGCTGGACCACGCGCACAGGTGTCAACGCAAGGAAGTGCCGCTCGTACGCGTAGAGACCTGGGCCCACGAAACTGGACGCCAGATACAATAAGTACAGACCGGTATTGATTCCGACGAGCCACGTCACCGCTCGAGTGAACGGCGGAAAGCTCAACGTGATGGGTTCCCCAGTTCGACGCAAGGCCTGACCTCTGTACAATTCTACTCGTTTTGGCAGGTGGCCACTTCTGGGCGAATTTGCCGGAATATGCGGGCGAAGCTACCGCTCCGGCGAAGGCACCACTGCCAGACTCTGATGCCCCGCCGCATCCATCGCGGCCACGGCAAAGACCACATTGTCTTTCGAGATCCTCAGCGTGGCTCGGGTTGCATTGCCGAAATTCCGCGCGTGCTCCCATGCCGGACTCGTCGTGGCGCGCCACAAGACCTCGTACCCGTTTGCTCCCGGCGGTGGGTTCCACGTCAAAGTCGTATCGTTTTCCAGTTCCTTCGTCAGTATGCGGACGTTTGCTGGAGGTGCCGGCGCTGCCGCCAATGAGGCAAGAGTCGCCGCGTTCAGCCGTGCCACGTGCGCGACATATTCGTAATCGACAAACTTCGGCAGATCGCCATACTCGATTCCATTCTCGTTTCGTACGTTCTGATGCTGACGATTAAAGTTCTCGCGGAACTCTGTGAACCGCACCGCCGGGAATCCCTGCTGATTGAACGAATAATGATCTCCGCCGCGCAGATAGCGGTCCAACCGGAACACCAGCATCGGCTTCACGCCGGCATCATACGTTTGGCCAACTTCTGCGATATACCTCGCGACCTCGCGCGAGCCGGAATCGCTCTCGCCGCCGAGCATGCGAATGCGCTTAACATCCTGTTCGGTCGCGGCGGCCGGCACGCCCTCGGAAAACACGCGTACGACAGAGTGATCCTGATCCGGGTTTTTATCTCCGCCAACGATGTCGTTGTTGAGAACGGCTTCCAGATCCCATCCCTGCTCCCTCGCCACCTTCGCAAAATGATGGCTGCCGTTCAGGCCCTGCTCCTCGCCCGCAACTGTCAGGAAAATGATGGTCGCCGGAAACTTCATTTTGCTCAGAACGCGCGCGCACTCAAGGCTTACGGCAGTCCCGCTCGCGTCATCGTTGGCGCCCGGGGCGTCGCCTTTCACGTCGAGAGTATCGCCATTACGCGAATCGTAATGTCCGGTCACCAGCACAATCCGCTTCGCCTGTGCGGGATCGGTTCCTTTGAGCACCGCATAAACATTGGTGATTTCTGTAGCGCTAGGAATGCGCTCCATCGGCTGCTCGGTGAACGGGTCAGTCTTGACCTCGAGACAGCCGCCGCATTCTTTCGAATATCGTTCGAACTCCGATTTAATCCATTCTCGGGCCGCTCCAATCCCATGGCCCGCCGCAATGGCAGCCGGGTCCTGTGCCGACAAAGTCAGGCGCGTGCCGAAACTCACCAGTTTCTCGATATCTGCCTGAATGTGCTCGGCCGAAATTTCCCGCAAAGCTGCGCCGATCCGGGAATCCTGCACCAATTTCGGGGCATCCTGCGACATGCCAAGTTGCGTCATGCAAGTTGCGATGGCAACCAACATTAGCTGCGGCAGCGTCCACTTCCGATATTGTCGATTCATCGTGATTGCGAGCTTGTCCGGAAAACCCCGTACCGGCGCGCGATTCGCCCTTCGAAAAATGTCGGCTCATGGCCCAATCCACTTGACCAACCGCCGGGGAGAATCTAAATATTATCAGGAGGCTCTAATACGCAAGGGAGGCCTTATGGTGCTTTGTCCGGAGTGTGAAAGCAATCTCGATGTCGAAGAAGAGGAAGTCGATGAGGGGGAAGTGATCTCCTGCCCCGAGTGCGGCACCGACTTTGAAGTCGTTACGACCAGTCCCCTCGAATTGAAACCCGTAGAAGAGGGCTACGAAGAAGAGGAGGACGAAGAAGAGGAGGAGACGGAGGACGGTGATTACTCCTAGGCCGAGAGCGCTTCTCCGCAGGCTGCTATTGTTTGCAGTCGCCGCTTCGATTCTCCTTCCGGCCCTCGGTTCGCATCATTTCCTTCTCACAGCACAGAAATCCAAAGGGAAGCCGTACGCTCTAATCGCAGGGACCGTCTGGGGGCCCGACGACCACCCGGTCTATGGAGTGCCCGTAAAGATCCGCAAGGGCAGCGACAAACCCGGTAAGGTTCGCTGGGAGGTCTACTCCGATCACATGGGAGAGTTCGCCCAGCGCGTGCCCGCCGGGGAGTGCGACTATATTCTCTCTGCCGATCTGAAGAGCCTTAAGGCCGCCGACGGCAATCCCCTGCGCCTCGAGAAGGAAGTCACGGTACACATCTACAACGACGAGCGCCAGGACGTCGGACTTCATCTGGCACATTAGAGCCCTTCTCTTTCGTCCTCCCCGTGAGAAAATAGTTGTGAGATGAATAACCTCCGCTCGGCCATCAAGGCTGTTGCCCTTTGCTGCATCGCGCTGGTCGCGTTTTCCACGGTTGCTGCCGCCTCTCCCGACAAGAAGGCCGAGAAAACTGTTGGCAGGCTTCTCTTCGGCAAGGTGCTTGACGGCGATGACAACCCGCTTCCCGACGCGGTTGTCTACGTAACCAACACACGCACGCGTGCGATCAAGACTTACATCGTCAGCAAGGACGGCACGTACCGTTTTCCGGCGCTTACGACCGGTGTCGACTACGAAGTGTATGCACAGTTCAACACTCACAAAAGCGACACCAAGTCGGTGAGCCAGTTCGACGACCGCTCCCAGGTCTACATGGTCCTGAAGATCAATACGAAGTAGACCCTACTGTACGGATGCTTCGCAGCTGCGCCGGGCCGGAAGCTGATGGCGGCGACTTTGCGCCGTGTGGGGCGTCCCTTCCCTGCAACTTACCCTCTTCTTGAGGGTTTCAGATAATAGTGGATATTCGCATGGAGGGCACTTGTGAACCCGCGCACTTCTAGTATTTGCAGAGCACTTCTGGCCTGGGTGGTTATTTCATTCGGGACCTGCGCTTTGGCGCAGAGAGGCTCGATGAGCCCGTATCAAGGTGAAAGAGACGGCGTCAGCGCCGGCGGCGATTGGATGATGTTCGAGAGTGAAGATAAGATGACGGGCGCCAAGCGCGTCCGGTTTGAACTTCTGGCCGAAAACTATTTCCGTGAAGATCCGGAATACAAACCGAGAGTCGAACTGGTCTGCGAAAACGGGAAATACAAAATGGCCAGCTTCAATCCGGCAGTGCACGTTCCCCCGAATCGCCCCAGCTTCTGGGGACGGCCGCAACTTGAAGTCGAAGTCCGGGTCGATGATGCTCATTATTTCAAAGGCTGGAACTGGGAACGGCATTTCCTTTCCATGGACAAAGGGACCGCTCGCGGCATGATCGACGCCCGGGTCTTCAACATTGCAATCCCGACGCGCAGCGGACGCCAGATCGCCGAGTTTCACCCTGACGGCTTAGATTTGAGGGAAGTCAGCAGGGCCTGCGATCTGACCGCGAAAAAGCCGAGTAAAGACTAGCAATTCTCACCAAGGGACAGGTACCCTTGCCTGTCCCGATGGCGAAGCCAGCTGATCCCAAAGGCGCCACTGTCCGATTTCGCACACATCGGTCCGGGCATGGGGGAGTGAATCCGTTCCACAACGAAGAGCACTGGTCGTCGGTCCCGATTCTGACGTTGCGTCACAGGTTGCAGATACCTTGCGCAAGTGGAAGATTGAACGGACTCATTCCAATGCTGGTGCATTGAGAATGATCGAAGCGGCACCATTCGATCTCGTGGTAACCGGCGAAAATACGTCGGGAGCCGCCGACCTCGAACTGCTTCGTAAGATCCGCCGAGTCAGGCCGCACGTTCGGTTGTTGATCCTCACATCCGAGAGCACGCCCGCGGACGTCCTTGCGTCCATGCGCGAAGGAGCATTCAGCTATTTCTCAACGCCATATTCGCGCTCCTCTTTTGCCGAAATGATTCGACTTGCGGCCGCAGGAACATGCTGGGATGACGGTATTGAAGTGATCTCGGCGACACCGGTATGGATTCAGTTGCTCGCTCGCTGCGATAAAGGCACGGCGGATCGGTTGCTGCAGTTTTTTCACGAAATGTCCGAGCTCCCGGAACCGGAAATGGACCATGTTGGAACAGCCTTCCGGGAGATCCTCCTGAACGCAATTGAGCATGGCGGGCACTTCGATCCAGCTCAGTTTGTGGAGATTTCTTATCTACGTACGCGGCACGCGGTAATGTGCCGCGTCAAAGATCCAGGAGAAGGATTCTCATTCGACGAGATCAAACATGCTGCCATCAGCAACCCTCCAGAGCAGCCGCTCCAACATCAGCACTACCGGGATTCCAAGGGACTACGGCCGGGCGGATTCGGAGTTCTCATTACATCAAGACTGGTCGATGAACTGATCTACTCAGAACGAGGCAACGATGTGCTACTGATGAAATACCTAAGTGTCGGCGGGTCGCACATCGATACCCAGGCTGGGAATGTGTTCGTACCAGATCGCAGGGATTAGTTCCGACTCAACCATTCGCCGCTCAACAATCGCCGGCCCCACTTCTTTTGCACCCTGCCACTGTTGACAGTACAAGTCTTCATGCAAGAACCGTACGTTTAGAAGCGGCGTACCAAGACCGTTTGCGACGGAACAAGAACTGTAGTGCAGGTGAAATATGCGGAGACTTTGTGCGGTGCTTTTCTCGTGCCTTGCTATTATCCCGGCTGTTTGCCAGACAGATTCGTCCAAGTACGAGCCGGGAACCATCCTTGCCGTCGTACCACACCCGGATGACTCGCCCGAATCTTCTTCGAGACCAGCTCGCTACGACGTGTCCGTACAAATCGATGACACAGTGTACGTCGTTTTGTACTCCCCGCCTTATGGGTCGAACACCGTAGAGTACTCCCCCGGAATCCAGAAACTTTTCAGTGTGAGAAGCGACTCGCTTCGTTATCCGGAACACAACGGCTACGCGGATCTTCCCATTCTCCGCACGACGAAAGTCCCAGCCCAACCGGCGATTGTCTGGTCGAAAGCACCCAGCCAGTACTTCAGCATGAAGATGAAAAATCTCACCGAGAGCTTGAACTTGAGTGAAGACCAGCAGAAGAGGATCAAGCCGATCGCCGAGCAGGAGACGGCAGAAGCCGGCAGTGTGATCTTTACCCCCGTGGTGTCCCGTAAAGAGAGACTGGCAAAGTGGGAAAAGATCGTGCGGTCATCCGACGCAAAGATGAAACCTATTCTTTCCGCGGCGCAATGGCAAAAGCTCCTGCAAATCCGCCAGGATCAGAAGCGTGAGTTAAGAGAGCTGATTGCGCAACAAGACAACGCCCAGCGAAACTGACACGAGGGTCGCAGAGGTCGGAGGAGTAAGCGCCCTCGTGTCGCCTGATAGCCTGCTTTCCGGCGCTGGGGGAGAAATTCAGCGGGCGCGCGGTACAAGCTCGTGAACCCCTGATGAGTTCGAGTCGCGGTCGTCACCGGCACTGGAGCGGCTATTCGCGAGGCGGCGGAACACTGGGTTGGCATTGCCATCAGTTACGTACAAGGTCTGAGACGGGAAAGCTAATGTGGTTCCTGCCTGGTGAACTGTCTCAATCGCGCCAAAGAGAAGTTCTTCCTGAATCTCGAGAAAATCGCTCCAGTCACGGGCGAATACGTAGGCAATAACTTCCATGTCAAAGGAATAGGCTCCTAACCGGATGAAGCGGACACGGACCGATGACGACTCGACTTTGGGATGCCGTACCAGCAAGGTCCGAATACCTTCCAATACTGAATGCAACTGATCAGTACTCGTCTCATAGCGTAGCCCAATGATCGGGTGGAACCAGAACTTGTCTCGCGCGGAGAGAGTCTCCAATCGCATTCCTGCGATCTGGCCGTTGGGAAGACTCACCAAAGTACGATCGAGAGTGCGGATACGAGTTGAACGCATCCCAACGTCCTCCACCGTTCCCTGAACGTCGCCCAGGTTCAAGAAATCTCCGACCCTGACGACCTGGTCCGCTATGAGCGAAACACCTCCAATAACATTCTCCAGAGTCTTCTGCGCGGCGAGTGCAACCGCTATGCCGCCTACACCGAGTCCGGCCAGTGCCGCGGTCAGATCAACCCCGAAGTGGTAAAGAACGAACAGAAAACCCGCAAATAACAACAGCACGTCGACAGTTCGGCGCAACAGCCGAAGGACGGAAGCGGACCCACTCAAGTTCGGGCGATGCCTCAGAAAGTAGTTTTCTGCAAAACGATTGAAGAGCAGCAGAAACCAAAGGCATGCAGCGACCGCAATGAAGAGCGCAACCGTGAACCAGAATTGTCGCGCCAGAAGAGGCAGACTGAATCTCCCAACGACAACATAGATAGCGGCAGCGACGAGGAGCAATCGGCTCGGGACGCCCAACAACCTGGGATTCTTAAGGGTGGGGTTGTGCTTTATCCGTCGACGGAGATGACCAGCAAGCAGGGAGAACAGCCGGTTCAACAGTCCTGTCAGCAGATATAACAATGGCATGCCCGGGAACAGAGCAAGCCATTGAAAAAGAGGCACGCCACCTATTCGGGTCTTTACCAGGAAGCTGGGCAATAACTCTTCGACAGCGGGCGTATTAAGTTCCTGGAAGACTTTCGGGATAGACGCCAGCGTCCTTCTGGAGAATAGCCAGACCTTACCTAATTTCCCTCGATCGACACGTTCAAGAACGATATCGAGCTCACCGTCCTCTGTTTCGATGGTTCCAATTACGTCCTGATCTGGCTGGAGAGGGTCCGGGATTGAGCCTTCGGGCTTATCGCTAATCTGGTTCAGCCGGGCAGGGAGCCGTCGGTCTAATACGGTTGCAAGTTGATGCGCCAGAAGTTGCGCATCAGGACCTCGCAGCGAAGTATTTAGATAGAGCACCGCAATGTCGAGATTGTCTTTCTTTGCGGCGCTCATGAATCCGAGCAAAGCTCCGCGCGGTGTTCCGCGCCCAAGAACGTCCTTCGGAGCTTCGGGCTTGGTTACCTCTGACTTCTCCGCTGCAGTGGTCTGCGCCCAGAGCGGTCCGGATGACAACAAACAAAGACAGGCCGCAAAGAAGATGAGCTTGTATCCAGGGGTGCTGTTTCCACGTGCCATCATGAAATCTCTGATCAAGCTGTGTGTCTACGCGTCAACGTCCGCTGCCCACCAGGGTGTCGCCGATAAAGCCAGGGCTATTCCTTCTTTATCAAGCAGACGGTAAACAGCCAGAACTCCCTCTAATACTGTGAGAAATGACAGGAGCGTACTTCAGAGTAAAGCTCCAGCAGGTCAGATTTGCAGCGTTCGACACTTCGTTGCTGCAGTTCTTGACAGCAGACGAACTGAGCACACCTCACTACAGTACGAAGTGATTTGCCGAATCCGTCGCGGGGGCGTGGCGTCTTCGAGACTTGCTCCATGTCGCCATTGGCACGACCCGGGAATGGGTATTTCGAAATCCTCGCCAAAGGAGGCGCATGAATTCGAAAAAGCTTGCTGAGAGAATCCGGGTTCCTGTGGCAATCATTTGCGCCTTTGTATTGCTCCCTGGAGATACACTCGCATTCGCTCCCCAGGAACAGTCTCCTTCCACACCTACCGGTCAGGCCTCAAAGATTCCAGACGACCAACTTGATTCCTTAGTTGCACCCATTGCGCTCTACCCAGATCCCTTGCTTGCTCAGGTATTTGCTGCTTCGACGTATCCTCTGGAAATCATCCAACTGCAGCAATGGCTGACTAAGAACAAGAATCTGAAAGACAAAGCTCTGGCCGATGAGGTCGCAAAGCAGCCTTGGGATCCCAGCGTGCAAGCCCTGGCCGCATTACCTGATGTAGTGAATCGCCTGGCAAATGACATTCAGTGGACAGCTGATCTCGGCAACGCGTTCCTGGCTCAGCAATCGGATGTCATGGATGCGGTACAGCGGATGCGCAAGAAAGCGCAGGACAAAGGCAATCTGAAATCCACCGAACAGCAGAAAGTCGAAACTCAGGTCGTCGAAAAGAAGAGCGTCATCGTGATCGAACCCGCGAGTCCGGAGATTTTGTATGTGCCTTCGTATGATCCGGTGGCGGTCTATGGTACGCCGGTTTATCCTTACCCGCCAATCTACTATCCGCCCCCGGGATACTATGCGGCAGGGATAGCGATTTCATTTGGTGTTGGAATGATGATGGGAGCTTTCTGGGGCGGCGGCTGGGGTTGGGGATGTGGTTGGGGCGGCAACAACGTGTACATCAATCACAACAACAATTTCAACCGCAACACGAACATCAATCGAGGCAATCGTGGCAACATCGGCGGTGCGCGCCCCACGAACCCAATCGCCGGAGGCGGAAATCGCGGTAACCTCGGCGGGGCTGGTGGAATTGGTGGCGCAGGCGGGGTAGGTGGGGCTGGCGGCGTCGGCGGGGTCGGTGGGCCTAGTGGCGTCGGCGGCGTCGGTGGAGCTGGCGGCGTTGGTGGGGTTGGCGGGCCGGGTGGAGTGGGTGGAGTTGGGGGCGTGGGTGGTGTTGGCGGCGGAAATCGCGTTTCTACGCTTCCCTCCGGTGCGGGAAACCGCAGTAACTGGCAGCACAACCCTGAGCATCGCGGTGGTGCACCTTATCGGGATCGGGCTACTGCCGATCGTTTTGGCGGGACGGCGCGCGGTGACTCACTCGCCAACCGGCAAAGCAGCGCCAGGCAGCAACTCGGCCGGCAGGGTGGGAATCTCGCCGGCAAT
>Ga0335070_10004498_pt1 | contig 16313 bp, 10 predicted proteins | sample Lox_Sample_13_FD_206722 | JGI IMG/M metagenome (GOLD analysis project Ga0335070, IMG submission 206722) | Soil microbial communities from Loxahatchee National Wildlife Refuge, Florida, United States - Lox_Sample_1.3 | ecosystem: Environmental > Terrestrial > Soil > Wetlands | place: USA... | reverse complement strand
TCGTTTCGGGACATAGGTCAGAACGTTCTGGGCGACATGGGGTTACACACTTTTCGACCCGAAGGGTTACACGGCCGGTGTAAATCAGCCTCCCCGGACTGCTTCGTTCCATGACCGTTTCGTGATACTTTATTGCCCAAGGTTTTGGTCACATTCCCCCCGGAACCAGGCCTGAGCCATGGTCTTCCATCCGACGAAAATTGGAAAATACACCGTCGAGAGCGTGCTTGGCCACGGCGGCATGGGCGTGGTCTACAAGGCGGTGGACTCGCAGATTGGGCGTTACGTGGCGATCAAGATGATCCACTCTGCGGGGGACGCCGGGATGGTTGAGCGTTTCTGCTCAGAGGCCCGCTCCACCGGATCACTGCAATGTCCCAATATTGTGACCGTATTTGACTTCGGTGAGCAGGACGGGAATCCCTATCTTGTCATGCAGTACCTGGAGGGCTCCAGTCTGGAGTCCATCATTCAGAAGGGAACGCAAATCAGTTTTTCCGAGCGGCTGGGAGTCATTATTGATGTTTGTAACGGGCTAGCATACGCACATCAACGGGGCATCATCCACCGCGATATCAAGCCGGCGAACGTGGTAGTGTTGCAAGATGGCCATAACGATGGCATGGCAGTCATCGTGGACTTTGGCATCGCCCGAATCGCAGGCTCGACACGGCTCACGAAGACGGACCAAGTCATCGGCAGTCTGCACTACATGTCACCAGAGCAGCTGCAGGCAAAGGAACTGGACAACAGAACCGATATCTATTCGGTGGGAATCGTGCTCTATAGGTTGTTGACAGGTGTCTTGCCATTCGACACGCCGGACACAGCAGCCACATTGCTCAAGATTCTGAACGAAGATCCGCCCCCGCTTAGCGCGTATGTAAAAGACTATCCACCGGAGTTAGACGGGATCATCAATCGCGCTTTGGCCAAGAATCGCGACCAGCGATACCTAAGCGCCCAGGATCTTGCGTTCGATCTGTCGCAGGTACAAGAACGCTCTAAGTCGGATGCAGTGGCACAGATCATCAAGCGAGCGGAGGCTGCGTTTTCGCGCGAAGATTGGACGCGCGCCCGCGATCATCTGCAACAGGCAATCCGCATTGACCGCCAAAACACACAAGCAAAAAAGCTAATGACGGCGGTTCAGGAGCGCCTGCTTTATCAGAAGCAACTTGAGCAAGCGAGAGCGCTGCGCAGCCAGGCCGACGAAGCCTATTTGGATCAACGGTACGATGATGCTCTTGGTCTGCTGGATCAGGCGATCAAGCTTGACCCAAACAATGACGATATAAAGTCTCTTCACGCCTCGGTTCGAGCCGCCGGCGAAAGAGCGAGGGCGCTGAAAGCAGCTCTTCGCCGTGCAGAGGCGGCGATGCAGGAAGGCGATTTCGATGAAGCAGAGCAGGCGCTTAAGGAAGCTCTTACCCTCGATCCGGATGATACGGAAGCTAAAGCGTTAAAGTCGCTGATTGCGAGGCAGGTCGAAGAAAAAGCACGCCACGATCAGGTTAGGGACTTTCTGGATCGTGCGCGGAATCAAATTGCGGCCCGCGATCTCAGCGCTGCGTTTGCCAGTCTGGAGACCGTCAAGAAACTCGATCCCACATCCACAGAACTGAATGCCGTGCTTCGCCTGGCACAGACGGCTCAAAAGCAGGAGAATCGCAGAGCCGAGTTGCTGCTGCTGCATAAGCAGATTGAGTCGGCCCTGCAATCTGAAGATTACGCAACAGCGGTCGCCCAGGCCGAGGAAGGTCTTCTTAAATTTCCGAACGAGCAAAGCCTCATTAAGCTCCGGGACCTAGCGGATGCGCAAAGGAGGCGAGTCGAGCAGGCCAAGTTCGTGAATGAGCAGTTCGCGGCGGCTGTCTCATTGGCTGAAAGCGAGCGTCTGCATGAGGCGCTTGCGGTCTTACAGCAGGCGTTGCGGGAGGCGCCAGGAAACCGCGAACTGGAGTTATTGCGTGAAACGGTGAAGGGCCGGATTGCGTCCGAGGAGGCGACGAAGAACAAGGCTCGCGCCCTAGCGGCAGCAATTGATCAGGCGAATCAACTGCTCGCGAAACGCGGTGCGGCATACGCCTATGAATACCTGAACAATTACGCTGCACAGTACGGAGATGTTAAAGAGTACCGTCAGTTCTGCGATACCGTGCGAGAGCGGGTGCAGCTTGATGATCTGGATGCGAAGCTGGCAATCGAAACTGATCGGGATCGCCGGGTAGAACTTGCAACCGAGGCGTTGCAACGCCATCCTTCGAATCGCTCGATCCGGCACAGGCTCGATCAGGTTCGCGAACTGCGAAATGAGATCAACACGAGGATCGAGCGGGCACAGGCTCTCGAAGCTGCCGGCTATTCTGAGCAAGCGTTGCTGCAGTGGCAAGAATTGGCGAAGTCGTACCCTCACTTTGAGGAATTCGAATCGCGAGCCGAAATGCTGGCGGAACGGATAGCCAGCCGCAAACAGCCTGAAGTTGTGCCAACGCCGGTTCCCATTGTTGTTGAGGCTGCGCCGGAGGAAGACGCTTCGTCGGTTGCGTCCGCGACAGTGTTATTAAATTCGAACCTCGCGCCCGGCGGCATGACGAGCACGGCACCTGCCCCCGCGACGCCCGTGGCGGTTCCAGAAGAACCCCATGAGACAGCTTCAACGGCGGATCCGGTCTCGAGATCTCGAGTAATCCTTCCGGCTCGCGTGAGATATGTGATAGGCGCGGTGGCGATAGTGACGCTGGTACTCGTGGGTTACACGATCATGAGAAGAACGGCCAAGTCTGTGGCTGTCAGTGTCACGGCGAATCCAGAGGGCACAGAGATCGCAATTGCGACGCAACGATGCCGCGCTCCCTGCACGATAACGCTGCCGCCAGGAACGTACCAACTTCACGCCGAACACCAAGGGTATGAACCTCTCACGGAATCGGTAGTGGTCTCGACCGACACGACGTCATTCCCGCGTATCTCGCTGGCTCCGCAACCTCCTCCGGTCGCCGAACAGGGCACGCTGGTGGTGCGATCGAAGGTTGAAGGAGCTGAGGTTTATGTAGACAACGGTTTGCGAGGACTTATCAGCAATGGAAAGTACGAAGGCAAGCTGGATGCAGGAAGCCATGATGTGATGGTGAAGAAGTTCGGCTATCTCGACTCGGCACTGCAGAAAATAGAAATCGCCAATGCGAACACTTCAGAAACCACCTTTGATCTTAAGATACAAGCGCCAACCGAGATAAAGGATGAACCTGCATACCTCGTTGTGCAGTCGAAGCCGGGAGCGTCAGTAAGCATCGACCATGGCAGTATTGGCAGGGTGCCGCCGGATGGTCGTCTGGTCCAAAAAGTGAGCCCTGGAAATCATTCCGTAGCCGTTAGCCTGGACGGATACGATGCGTGGTCGGGCACCTCCACGGCCGAAAAAGGTAAACAAGTCATGGTCTTGGCGGCCCTAAAGGAGAAGCTGACGCCCGCGGCGATGGCACCTGTGATCAGCTCTTTTGTCCCGAGTACATCGTCGATTCAAGCCGGCAAGTCAGTCGACCTAAGTTGGCAGACTCAGCACGCCGATGAGGTCACGATTGATCAGGGCATCGGTACGGTTGGCAAGAATGGAACGATGCAAGTCTCTCCCACGAAGGACACGACATACACTCTGAGCGCCAAGTCGGCAGGGCAGGTAATGACGCAACGCGTGACGATTGCCGTAAGTCAGCCGCCGGCTCCACCTCCGCCGCCGGCAGGCGGAGGTAGCGCAGGGAACGCCAACTCCGGAGAGTTGGAGGGCATCCGCAAAGGGCTTCTCACCTATAAAGAAGCCTACGAGAGCATGGACGTGGAGGAGATGAAAAAGATCTGGCCCACACTGTCAAAAGACCAGATGAAGAAGCTCAAGGAAGGTTTCCATAACGCGCAAGCAGTAAAGGTGGAACCGAATTGCGGCCAGCCCGCATTTGACGGCGAACAGGCAACGATGAAGTGTGAGCAGTCGATGACCTGGACGCGCGACGGCAAGAAACAACCCATCGATACGCGTCTTATTTCAATCACATTGAGAAAGACGGTCGATCGAGGGTGGGTGGTGGAGAGAATCCAGACGAACTAGCGGTGTGCCGAGGTCATAGCGACTCAGCACGAAGTTGCCCCAGAATCAAGGTTCAGAGCGACTAATGTACGCCAGCGAACTGCTCCTCTTCTTCGGAGACCCGGTCTGGCGACCAGATTTGTGTTGGGTCAGTTTCGAAAAGGTACATGTGCACCATCCAACCGTAGATTTGGGGTAGAAATCTTCCTCCTGCTGCCTCACAGTTCTTTTTGCTATCGATAGACCCAATTTCTCCAAAACGCGGGGCAGGGTCCCAGATCTTGGCAAGTTGGCCTGGGGGTGGCATGCAGACGTTTACGTGTTTGTGCCAGCGAGCGACACTGAGAGGGATGCGACGATCGAGATCATCTTCGCTCGCGTCCTTCGGAGCGTAATACATAACGCCAATCAGCTCAAATGTTTCTCCGCGCTTCCGGTATATCAGGGACACCGGATGATCCGGTCTGAAAGCTTGACCGGAATCCGCCTCCCGCAGAAACTCGTACTTCGTGAAATGATACACAGCCCTTTTCACTGGAGTCTTAACAATGTGATACCCGTCGCGCTCGGCGAGTAGAGGATCGCGGTATTTTGAAAGGACTTGGCGAGCGACTTCCACGATTTGCTGCGCGCGTCCCTGATCGGGTATTCGCGGCGCCCGCACAGGCGTCATCAGCATGTGGAGTTCTTCCCGGTGTGGGAGGGAGTCCAGCGTTCCCGACATCGACGTCATATCGTGGGTTTGGGGCAGGGGCTGGTCCTGTGCTGGCGCGAGAAACGCCGCCAACAGCGCCAAGGACAGGAAACTTAAACTGTCTATCATCGCCACGCGTCCCGCAGCTTAATGGGCGGAAAGTGCTCCTGGCAACAATTTAGTTTGACATCTCTCCGAATCCCGGATAGACTCGCGCTCCTTCCCCGGGGTTCGTCGTTCCACATATGAATATTCAGACTTTGTTAACAGACGCTAGGGGCTCCTCGTGTGTCGTCGGCGAGGCGATCAAGAGACTATCGCAGCTTTTGTGTCGGGGGATACTGCTGCTCGCTGCCGCTGCAGCGTCCGCGAGCGCTCAGACCCCAGGGTGTGCTCCGGGGATGGCGAACTACCCTTGTGCTTACGTAGCTAACAGCGGCAGCAACACGGTTTCTGTGATCAACACGATCAGCAATAGCGTAATTGCAACCATCTCTGTCGGTACTTCTCCGGAAGGGGTCGCAATCTCGCCCGACAATTCAACTGTCTATGTCGCGAATACCATCGACGGGACCGTTTCCGTGATCGAAACGGCGACCAACACGGTCAAAACTACAGTGACGCTGCAGGGATTTCCCGCACAGATCGCGGTTACGCCGAATGGTGCATTTGCATACGTAACAGAGCCTGGGGCGAGTTTCGAATTCAGTTCGTTCCTTGAAGTGATCGATACAAGCACGAACGCTGTTGTTACATCCATCGCAGGAGTAACCGAGCCATTTTCGGTAGCCATAGCTCCGAATGGATCGACCGCATACGCCACTGACACCTGCACGGTCGCTACCGCTAGCCTCGAATGCGTGGAGGTTATCGATACAGCCTCAAACACCATCACAAAGACCGTGCTTTTGCCAGCGGCAACAACGGTGGGCGGGCCAACGAGCATAGCGGTTTCGCCGGACGGCAAATTTGTCTATGTGATGGACGTACAGACAGTAAACGCTGTTTCATTCGCGACGTTAAACGCTATCAGCACCAGCAAGAACGAAATTGCCACGACATACAGCGTATCTGGCGACAACACGAACTTTTCTGATTATGGGCTAGTTGTTACCCCCGACAGCAGGTTTGTTTACGTGGCCATACCTACGACGACCGGCTTCACGAATTCAAGCACGCTGAGCCTGGTCGATACTGCGAATCCGCAGAATTTCCTGACCAATATCTTTGTTGGCAACGCTCCGACGGGCGCAGCGCTGACACCCGACGGGGCCGGAGTCTACGTAACCAACGCGGCCGACGGTACGGTTTCGGTCGTCAACACGCAATCTCAGGTCGTTACAGCAACGATCACGATCGGAAGCGGTTCGAGTCCGCAGGGCGTTGCGACGATGCGGGTTAATCCTCTTCCGTTCATCAATCAACCGCTGGTGCCGGACGCCATTCCGGCTGGTGGTGCGGAGTTTACATTAACTGTTAACGGCACCGGGTTTGTCTCCGGTGCGACGGTGAACTGGAACGGGAACGCGTTGACTACGACGTTTGTCAATCAAGGTCAACTCACCGCTACAGTTCCCGGGGCCGATATTGCGGCTAGCGCGACAGCTTCGATCACGGTCACGAATCCCGCGCCGGGCGGCGGAGTTTCGAATACTGTACCGTTCACCGTGACTGCTCCAACCAATGCGTTGACGTTTTCTGTTTTCAGCGACAGCGTGGGAACGGGCGCAGCCAACGTCGTCGCCGGTGACTTCAACAATGACGGCATACCAGACTTGGCTGTCGTAAACACGTCCCAAACAGCCTCGTGCTATACGCAGGGCGGACAGGGCACAATCTCAATTCTCCTGGGGAACGGCGACGGAACGTTCACGTCTGCAGCCGCAGTGTGTCTACCCGACGTACAAGGGACGGTTGGGCTAGCGGGTTTGGCAGTGGCAGACTTCAACCATGACGGGAAGGCGGACCTCGCCGCTACCTATAGCGCAGGCGGAGTGGCAAGTAATGCAACCTACCTTGGCAACGGAGACGGAACATTCCAGCCCTTTGTCCCCGGCGCGCTCGCGGCATTTGGCACGATCGGGCCACCAATCACAGGTGACTTCAACGGTGATGGCAATCTCGACTTGGCTATCATTTTTGACAATGACGGTTTGAATCAGGTCGAAGTCCTTCTGGGCGATGGCTTAGGAGATTTCAGCCGTGTGGAGAACTTCTTGGATTCCTCCTTCGGAGGCCCGGTCGTTGCAGGCGATTTCAACGGTGATGGATTCCTGGATCTCGCCACTGTTTCTAGCTCGTCCTTATTGGTCCTTCTGGGAAATGGCGATGGCACCTTCACGCCGGCGACAACACAGTCGTCTGTTACGTTGCTCAACGCTGCTTCGTTGACGACTGCCGACCTCAACGGCGACGGAAAGCTGGACCTCGCAATTGCCGATTCCGGTTCTAACAATGTGACGATTTTGCAGGGAAATGGAGACGGCACGTTCACGCAGGTTAGCGGGGAGCCGACATTGCCACAATTCTCGAACTATGTGGCAGCCGCGGATTTCAATGGCGACGGGAAGCTAGATTTGGTTTTCTCGGAAGCCTCATGCGGCAACCCCGATTGTCCGACGACGTCGATTTACATTCTCCTCGGCAACGGCGACGGCACTTTCCAGGCGCCGATCAACGAATCGTCTTCCAACGCTCCAGTTGCCTTGGGAGTTGCTGATTTCAATAGGGACGGCAGGTTGGACGTTGTCAGCGTCAACTCTGCTGACAACACATTGAGTGTCTACGTCCAATCGGGCACTCCCAGCCTGTCAGTTACGCAACTTTCCTTCGGCAACCAGTCGGTGCGGACCACAAGCAACGCATTGCCGGTAACGTTCACCAACACCGGAAGCGCGACGTTGTTCTTCGGTCCGATTTCGACGGAGGGCGGCAATCCCGGAGACTTCAGTCAAACGAATAATTGTCCCATTGTAGGGCAAGCTCTTGCGCTCGCGCCGGGGGCAAGCTGCATTATTGACGTGAGTTTTACGCCGACTGCCATTGGTGCGCGCAGCGCAACGTTATCCGTGGGATTAGATCAACTCAGTGCCACGGTCGCGCTCAGCGGAACCGGCATCGACGTGTTGTCAATCAGCCCCACAACTCTGCCCAACGGGAATGCGGGGGGCACGTACAATCAGGCTCTGCAGGTGAGCGGTGGAGTCGCACCCTACACATGGGCTGTTTCCGCTGGGAAATTGCCCCCCACGCTTACGTTGAGCGCCAGCACTGGCGCGCTCTCAGGGACCACCACGACGGCAGGTGCTTACAGCTTCACCGTTCAAGTCACCGACTCCGTAGGAGGCTCGGCGAGCCAAGCCTACAGTATCGCGGTCGGCACAGCGCTCGCCATTCAGACGACGAGCCTGCCCGGTGGAACAGCGAATCGGCCTTACAGCCAGACACTCCGGGCAACGGGCGGAGCTGCACCGTACACGTGGACTCTGACGGCGGGAAGCCTGCCGCCCTCATTGACTTTGAGTGCGGGGGGAGTGATTGCGGGGACGGACACTGCGGCTGGGGTCACAAGCTCATTCACCGTTCAGGTAACGGATGCGGTCGGGAGTACCGCTAGCCAGCAGTTCACAATTGTAAGTGCAGCGGCGCCATCGATCAGCACGACCTCGCTGCCGAACGGAATCGTGCCGATCGCTTATAGCCAGACACTGCAAGCGAGCGGCGGAACTGCACCCTTAACGTGGAGCATTGCAAGCGGCAGCCTGCCGCCGAATCTGTCATTGAACTCCGCTACTGGTGCGATTTCCGGTTCGCCCACGACCGCCGGAAGCTTTCAATTCACAGCGCAAGTGAGTGACGCGAACGGAGGCACGGCGCCTCAAGCCCTAACGATCCAGATTCTTTCTCAGCTGGTTGTCTCAAGCGTCAGTCTGCCGGGAGGAACCGCGGGCGTTGCCTACAGTCAAGCGCTGCAGGCTACAGGCGGGGTCCCGCCGTACGCGTGGACCATCACCGGCAATCTACCGGGCGGGCTCAGCCTGAGTTCAGGAATCATTTCCGGCACACCGAACGCAATCGGAACCTTCAGTTTCAGCGCGACAGTGACGGACGCCAACAATGACACAGCATCACAATCACTAAGCATCACGATTAGCCCGGCGTCGCCGACGTGTACCGTCGCTCTGCAGCTAACGCCTCCGTTAACAGTTTCGGCGACGACAAGTTGCGTTGATCCCCAAGGCGAATCGCTCACCACTTCTATCGATTGGGGAGACAATTCAACACCGTCAATCGGCTCCGGCGGGGTAATTACTGCGTCGCATACCTATGCGGCGAGCCAGCAACAGCAGCCTTATCAGATCACGGTCACTTCGACGGACACGTCGCAACGTCATGGAACCGCGGTTGGGTCCTTCTTCCCACCATCGACGGTTCCGGCCATCAATTCTGGACAAACAGTGAATCTGACCGCGACTATCAGTGGAGGAAACCCGCAGGGTGGCGTGGTGACGGTCACATTCGAATGCGCCTCAGTGACTGAACCGGACGGTACCGTTATCCAGGGCGACCAGAACATCAGCAAGACTCTCGGCATAACCTGCAGTTCGACCACTACCACGTTAACCGCAACGGCACAACAGGTGCCGATTGTGATCACCACAACCGGTTCGGCGTCAAGTTCAGCGATGAGCGCCATATCGCGAAGTGGATGGCTGTATGCCTTTTGGCTGCCCATCCCGGGACTGGTTCTTATAGGTCTGGGATTCGGTGGTGGCCGGTTGCGGAGGCGGCGAGTTCTGCCTCTCTCTGCATTGGGCATGATGCTGGTACTCGTAGCGTCGTGTGGCGGAGGCTTCAACCTGCCGCCCATCTCACAGACGCACACGCCGGCGGGCAGTTATCAACTTACAATCGTGGATCAATTGCAACCACCGCAGCAAACGGGTACAAGCGGATTCGTGCAGACATCTTTGATCGTGCCCCTCACCGTGAATTAGGCACTGTGAGCAATATCGGTCTAAGTTTCCGCCCTTTGATCTTGTTTGGGGCTTCTGGGGAAACCTCGGGGAACAAAACAAATGGTGAAACGCGTTTTTGTCCTTGCCACAATGGCCATTGCGCTCGGCGCTCCCTGCATCTCGGCGCAGACGTGTGCAAACACTAAACTCTCATGTCTAATCCCGACAGCGCTGCATACCACTTCGAGCGCATTCAACTTCGTCAATGAAGCGTTCGGCACCCAGATCGGCCAACTGCCGCTGGCAAGCCCGGCGTCTGGCTTCGTTTACCAGATGGACAAATCTGGTGTTTATACGTCCTTTTCCGAGAGTTTCGGGCCCTTGTTGGCAGAGCGATCGGAAACGATTGGGCGCAACAAGTTCTACCTGGCATTCACTTATCAACGATTTCAGTTCAGCAATATCGATGGAACTGACATTAAGAACATTCCGGTTCTGTTCTATTTCCCGAGTTTGTCCAATCCGCAGGTGGTAACCATGACGCAGAACCGGATTGACACGAAGATCGATCAGTTCGTGGCATTCGGTACGTTCGGGCTTACAAACCGCTTGGATGTTTCCGTGGCCGTTCCCTTCGAAAGAATATCCATGGGCGTGAGTTCTAAAGGGACTGAATACAGCACAACCACGACGGCCAGTGCGTCTTTTTCCGAGTTCGTTCCCGGATCTGCAAAGGGAGTCGGTGACGTGCTCGTGTCGGCAAAGTATGGGCTGCTCAGGAGTGAGCGCTTCGGCGTATCAGGCGGGGTTCAGGTGAGATTCCCCACAGGGGATGAGCGCAACTTCTTAGGTTCCGGGGCGTACGGTGTTAAACCATTTCTGGTGGTGTCGCGGCGAGGACGTGTCGCCCCACACTTGAATATCGGATACCAATGGAATGGCTCGTCCTTCCTTGCCACCGACGCGAACGGCTCGGAGAACTCTCTCCCGGGCGACTTCGCTTACACCGCGGGCGCGGATATAGGCGTGACAAAACGCGTTACCGTCGTGGGCGATCTTTTGGGGCAACACTTCTTCAGTGCCCCGCAAATCTCGAAACCTACGGCACTGACCGCAAACGTCAACAACCAGTCGACGTCGTTCACGAGCGTACAGGCCATTTCGAGCGCGAGCTACGATGTGGAGAATCTCAGTATCGGTTTCAAAGCGAACCCCATCGGAAACCTGCTCGTGTCGGTGAACGCGCTCGTAAAGCTCAACGACGGCGGCCTCCGCGCGACCGTTGTGCCGCTTGTGGGCATCTCCTACTCGTTTTAGCTACGGCACACATCAGGGCCCTCTGTAGCTGCGGGGCAGCGGGCCTCTTGAGCTTTACTTCTTCGGCCGCGACTCCGGCGGGATAAGACCTGCGAGGCGGTAGTACACAACGAGCTGGCCGTAGTGTTCACCGCTATGTTCGATGATGCCGTTTGCGATGTCGAGAACGCGCGCTTTCTGGCCAGGGAAATAAACAACCTCCGTCGTCAGGCCTTTTTCGCCTTTCGACTGGATGGCGGCGGCTCCGTCGGCGAAGGATTTCTTTACGAATGCGACGATATCGGCCTTTGATTTGTACTGGTCGCGCTTCGGGTCTTCTCCCGCGGGAGGCTTCTGCCCCATCACAGGATTAGTGAAGTAGTAGTTTGAAGCCGCCGCGTGCAGCAACTGCTCGGCGAAGCTCCGCTGCGCGGGTGTCGGCTTGAAGTCATATTTGTCCTCGGGAAAATCTTCGGCCATGGCTGTCAGCTTGCGGCCAATCTCATTCCAGGAATCGAGTACGACTTTCAATTCCGGATCGGCAGGTTTGACGGCTGCATCCTTTTTCATCGCCTCCTGAGCATTCGCGGGAAATGCGAATGCCAGCAGGACGATAGCGAGAAACGGTATTCTCTTCATTTCTTTCTCCACGATTGAGTTTCGCGAATCAAAGCTTCAGCTTCTTATTTCGCCTGTGTCATGCCCGCAACAACTTCAGCAAGTTTTTCGAATATCTGGTTCCAGCCCTCTAATTGGCCGCTATTTTTCGCGCTCTCCATGGGCTCATTTCCCATGAAGGTGAGTTTCGTCTGGCCGTTCCCCAGATCCTCAAAAATGGTCACGTCGTACGCACCCTCTATGGCCTCGTGTTCTATTCCCAACTGCGCAGGATCAATCCTGTTTCCCTTCGAGTCGGAAAAGTACATCAAGGAAACGATCTTCTCGTAGGGAACAATCTCGTGGTATTCAACCGCATTCCAGAACTCCTGCCCATCCGGTGCCCTCATGCAGCAGAGGAATTTTCCGCCAACGCGAAAATCCATCTGACAAACGGGCGCAGTAAAGCCTTTCGGACCCCACCACTGCATCACGTATTTCGGGTCTGTCCACGCCTTCCAAACTAACTCGCGCGGGGCATCAAAAACTCTTGTGACAACCATTCGCTCCGTCTCGTTCAGGGTGCTTCTTGTCATGTCCGATCTCCTCTTTTTTCATCTGCTTTACAACTGCATCCAGTTTGTCGAAACTCTCTTCCCAGAATTGGCGATAGCTGATCGCCCAGTCGCTGACTGTCTTTATAGCCTCTGGCCTAAGCGTGCAGATACTCTCTCGTCCACGCTTCGTCTTGATCACAATCCGCGCCCGCACCAAGTAGGCAATATGTTTTGAAATCATCTGCTGCGAGAGTGCAAACGGTTCCGTCAGGCCGTGCACAGAGGCAGGCCCGCGGGAGAGCCGCTCGATCATCGCCCGCCGGGTTGGATCAGACAACGCCGCAAAAGTTGTACCTAGTCGATCCACAACCATATGGTAGTGGATTTCTTTTGAATGTCAATTGGTATTCTCGCGAGCGGGATTTCTCTTCCCTGGTCTCTGAAACCCTTACGTCGGAGCGTCATAATTCGCCAATGCACTCATTGAACCGGATTGCTATAAGTCGGCCTGTGTTTACCAACTTCTGGCAGCGAAAGCTCAGTTGGCGAGAACAATCGGTTCGGACTCTCGAGGCGGGTTTGACTTCATCTTGCAGAGTGCGGAAAGGAGTCTTCGCGATCGGACCGCCAGGCGGGCCACGCATTTTTAAGCTACTGAAAAATAGGGAGGTGATCCCGATAGCGGTTCGTAAGCTATTGAAAAGATGGTGGGCGCTATAGGATTCGAACCTATGACTTCCACCGTGTGAAGATGGCACTCTACCGCTGAGTTAAGCGCCCACTGTAGTGCGGTAAATCCATGGTAGCACACTGGTTCCGGAACAATATGACGGTCGGTGAGTTGCGCACCTTCGAGCGGCTGGCCTACTCCATCTCGAACGCGAGATATTGGAACTGGCCTTGGCGCTCGATGCGCAGTACTGCAGCGGCACCGGGTTTGAGCTTGGTCACCGCGGCTTTGAGTTGCTCGACGGAATCGACAGGCTTTCGATTGAGAGTATGAATTACATCGCCGGCGCGCAAACCGGTCTCGACCGAGTTGAAACCGGGAGCCTGTCCGACGACAACCACTCCTTTGCCCAGGCGCAAGTCCGGGACGAGAGGCAGCAGTTGAGGAGTTACGGTCAGGGCCAAGATGCCGAGCGGTTCGATACGGCCATGGAGGGGATCGGCAAGGTCTGCGAGTTGACTGATGCGATCTGGCGCCAGCGTGCCGGAAACGTTCAGGGACAGCTTCTCCGTGCCCCGCAGGACATCGATCTTCACGGGCTGATCCGTTGGGTGCTGATAGAGCATAGCGGCGAACGCTGGCATACCCAGGATGGGTCGGCCGTCCACGGCCAGAACGACGTCTCCTGGCTTTATTCCGGCGAAGTCTGCAGGTCCCCGCGATACTACATCGGCGATGACCACACCCCAGTTCTGTGGAAGTCCTAGCCCCTCGGCCATGGGGCGTGTGATGTTCTGCGCGACGACTCCGATTTCGACGTGGTCCACGCGGCCATTCTTCTTCAGGCTGCGATAGATAAAATCCACAACGCGCGCCGGGATGGCGAAGCCCAGACCTTCACTGCCTCCGCCCTTGCTGAGGATGAAGGTGTTCAAACCGATGACCTGACCGGTTACATCGACGAGGGGACCTCCACTGTTGCCCGGGTTAATTGGCGCGTCGGTTTGCAGGTAGGCCATCGGGTTATCGGGATCGGGCTGCCTCCAGACAGAGCTGATCACGCCCATAGTGACGGAGTTCTGCAGACCCTCGGGACTACCGACTGCGAATACGAGTTCTCCCGGTTGTGGAGTGCGTTCCAGATTGAACCGCAGGGTTGGCAGGTTGGTGGCTTCAACTTTCAGTAAGGCCAAGTCAGCTTCCTTTTGCGAACCGACTACCTTCGCGTCCAACACCTGGATCTTTCCGGACTCGGGCACGTCATCGAAGGTGGGAGGTGCCACTGAAAGGATGACGCGGATTCTCTGTGCCCCTGCGATTACGTGGGCATTGGTCATGATGTAACCTTCGGGATCGACGATCACTCCCGAGCCAACACCACGCTGGTGCACGATCAGGGCTGTGTTCTTGGGATCGGTCTGATCCGCTGGTCCGAATCCGTTGACCTCAATCTGAACGACGGCTGGACATACTTTGCCGGCCACTTCCTGCAGAGATCCGCTAAGCTGCGCCAGCATGCTCGCCGGCAGGCGTGACACCAGTTGCTGGGCCGGTTTGATCTCCGATGGCGTATTGGCAGCCTGTTCCTGGCAAACGGCAGTTGTGAGTAGGACTGCAGCGAGAAGCGAGGCGCTGAGTGGTCGGAGCAGCGACGTGACTAAGCGTGACGTCCACTGATGCGCGGGACAAACCGAATTGTGATCATTGTCGCGGGTCAAACGTGAGCATTCCTCCGTCTGAACGACTGAATGACGGTTTTCCGGCCCTGCGTGGAGCCAGCGGACAAAAAGCCATTGGCAATGACGAGAGCGGCGGGATGAATCTGATTCAGATCTGATTCGGCCCGCCCGCAAATCATTGCTCAACCTAGAACTAATTCTTACTTTTGCTAGTAAATTTCCCCAGGATGAATTCTTGCGCCAGACTCCCCGCGACGTGCAGCGCCATGTTCGTTCCGAAGTTTCTGAAGACAAGTCCGACGCCACGATTCGACTCCGGGTAGTAGGTGTTGGCGAGGCCGGCTGCGATCAGCGTGCCTCCCCACTGCGAGTAATTCGGCTGCCACTTTCCGTTGTCTCCCTTGGTTACAAAGGGCGCGGACATGGCGTGGCGCGCCCGACTCCAGTTTGTTCCCTTGCCGTCGTAGTAGTACCGGGGATCCTGATGCAGAAGAGCTGGGAGGAGAGCGTTACCAATCAACCCTTCTGCTGCACCACCGGCGAGGTTTGCGCCGAGGCGCTCGCCGTATCCTTTGGCACCCTGCTGGTAATCAGGTGTATTCGCCGCCTGCAGGACACCAGCCCAGATGGACTGGAAGGCGAAGAAAGTTGGATGGGTCATGCTCTTGTATGCCAGATGAAACTTCATCTTTGCGGTGAGGGGCACGGGGTGTGGATCGTAAACGACATATATATTGGGTATGAAACCAAGGACTCGCTGCTTTTCTTCAACCTTGAGCTGTTCGGCGGCGGCTTCCTTCGGCGAATAAGTTACAGTTACGGCCCGCTCGACTGCGAGGATGCGGAGCTTAACATCGTTTATGGCTTTTTCCTGTCCAGGTTCGACTGTTATCGACGAGTTCCAGTCTGCATATCCTTGAGCAGTGACAGTGATCTGATAAGGCACTCCCGGCGTTAGATCGCGGACTGCGAAAGACCCATCGTCCTTTGTGGTAGTCGTCAGGCGATTTTCGGCTGGCGCTTGCAGAACCACCGTGGCATCCGCAACTGGATCGCTGGTGACATCAAGCACGGTTCCCAGGATGCTCCCTGATTTTGTGTTGGCGGATTCAAGGCTCTGCGCAAATCCGGGCGCAGCCCACAGCAAGGCGCCGGCGGATAAAGTGAGCAGCAACATTCGTGTTGCCTTGAGGAGCATTCCGGGATGCCAGTGAGGTGTTGCGCCGTTCTTATTGCTTGTCGCTGACATGTCTAACCTCTGGATAATGTGAAATTGATGGTGATTCTGGAATCGATTTCCACTGGCTCTCCATCGACCAGGTACGGCTTGTAACGCCATTGCCTTACTGCGTCGATGGCTGCCTGCGCGAGCACGGGCACACCGCTGACGACTTCAACGTCCTGCACCGTGCCGTCCTTGCCGATCACGGCCATCAGCACTACGGATCCTTCAATGTGCGCCTGACCAGCTTCAGGCGGATACTTCGGGGGAACGTTGTAAATGAGGTTGGCCTCGGCTACACGCGCTGCGAGGCGGACTCGTTTCGGCGGAGCCGGGGCTGGGGCTTGCGCTGGAATGGGAGCAGCGTGCGAGCTAGCCAAGGCCTGGGTCATCACCCCGCCCAGGATGCCATTGGCGACTCCGCCAGGGACTCCTCCGATCACACCGCCCGCGCTCGCGGCGGGGGGAGGCGGGAGTTCTTCGGTGGCCTTTGGTGCAGTCAGGGCGCTGGTTGAAGGGGTGTAGGTGCGCGTGGGCACTCGGAACTTGGTAGGGG
>Ga0335070_10004497_pt1 | contig 16314 bp, 9 predicted proteins | sample Lox_Sample_13_FD_206722 | JGI IMG/M metagenome (GOLD analysis project Ga0335070, IMG submission 206722) | Soil microbial communities from Loxahatchee National Wildlife Refuge, Florida, United States - Lox_Sample_1.3 | ecosystem: Environmental > Terrestrial > Soil > Wetlands | place: USA: Florida... | reverse complement strand
GCGGTCAAGCAGGTCCCGGCCGCCGTGGGCGCGGCCTCCTATGGCGGCCCGCTGCAGGATCGGAGGCCGCCGCGGCTATCTTGCTCCCATGGCAGCCGCGGCGGCCTCCTGAAGGTCTGTGCTGGAGCGGCTGATTGGGGCCCACAGCTGGCTGCGGGCCGGAGCGAGAAGGTGCTGCACGCGTCATGCCGAACGGCGGCTTCAGCGGCAGCGGCCAGCGGCGCAACTCACATCGCGGTGGGGTCGCCTTGGCTTCCAGACGGCTGGCCCCCGACCAGACCCGCCTCCGCATCAGGGACCGACAACTCGCACCGGTGTGAGCTCGCCGTTGGGGGACGCGCCGTTGCCGAGCTCGCCGACGCTGTTGGCGCCCCAGCAGTAGGCCGTGTTGCCGGCTGTAGCGCCGCAGCTGTACTTATACCCGGCGCTCACGACCACGAAGGTCAGCCCACCGGCCACCGCGACAGGTGTCGCACTGCACACCCTTCCCCGGACGGCTCCCCATCCAGCGAGCACAACGCACTCCTGTGCTCCGGTCGTTGTGCCGTCGCCAAGCTCACCCTCGACGTTGGGGCCCCAGCAGTAGGCAGCACCGCCAGTCGTCACGCCGCAGGTGTGGTCAGGTCCGGCGCTCACGGCTGCAAACGTGAGCCCGCTCGCAACGGCGACGGGCGTCGCGTGAGGGACGGAGTCAACGGTGCCACTGCCGAGCTGACCATAGACGTTGACCCCCCAGCAGTAGGCCGTGCCACCGGCCGTTAGACTGCAGGTGTGGTCAGCTCCGGCGCTCACGGCTGCAAACGTGAGCCCACCCGCGACGGTGACGGGCATCGAGTGAGGGACGGAGTCGGCGGTGCCATTGCCGAGCTGACCATGGACGTTGAGCCCCCAGCAGTAGGCTGCGCCACCGGCCGTTAGACCGCAGGTGTGGTCAGCTCCGGCGCTCACGGCCGAGAAGATCAATCCTCCGGCTACCGCCATGGGACTCGTGCCAGTGTCCAAGGTCGAGCCGTTCCCGAGTTCACCATAGTAGTTGCCCCCCCAGCAATAGGCTGCGCCCCCGGTCGTGAGACCGCAGGCGTGAGCACCGCCGGTGGAGACCGCCGAGAAGGTCAGTCCCCCGGCGACCGCCACGGGCGTTGACGCATTACGGGTCGAGCCGTCGCCTAGCTGGCCGATGCTGTTGGAGCCCCAGCAGTAGGCCGCGCCTCCTGTCGTGAGGCCACAGGTGTACTCAGACCCGGCGCTCACCGCCGTGAACGTCAGCCCACCGGCAACCGCCACAGGGCTGCTGGTCCCGGTGGTCGACCCGTTCCCGAGCTTGCCGTTGAATCCGTCTCCCCAGCAGTAGGCCGCGCCGCTGGTCGTAACGCCGCAGGTGTGGGAATAGCCGGCGCTCACCTGCTTGAAGAGGAGGTCTGCGCGCGGTGCCGTCGCCTCCCCGCAGGCGGCAAGCACGAGAGCGGCGAGCACGAACGTGGTGGGTTTCACAATGTCCCTCCCGCTCAGGACGCTACCGGCGCGCCGAGGCAGAGGCGGCTGCAGCTGACCAGCAACCGGACGACCCCGAGGCAGTGAGCATCTACAGCTCGCTTCAGATTGGGTGCCCATCTTAGCCCATAGCCCCAAGACGGCCACGGCCACCAGACCCACCAAGATCCCTGCGGTGACTACATGACGAGGAGCATCGCGGCAACAGCTCGCTTGAGTCGCGTCACATTGCGCTCTCTTCGGCAGGACTCGATGAGCCCGTGTGCGGCTCTCCAGCTGCGCGCCATTCTATGCGGGGGCGTCAAGGAAGCGTCAAGCTGAGCATCCCGGCGGGCGCGCAACACGTCCGCCGCCGATCTCCACCGGGGCGGGCTGGAAGCGCTCCAGGCACTCACCGGACAGGCGGAACCGCACGACGACGTGACGCTGCTCGCGGCGACGCGCACCGTCTGACGGGCCGTGCGAGGCGGTCAAGCAGGTCCCGGCCGCCGTGGGCGCGGCCTCCTAAGGCGGCCCGCTGCAGGATCGGAGGCCGCCGCGGCTATCTTGCTTCCATGGCAGCCGCGGCGGTCTCCGGCTTTTCGAAGGTGCAGCTCGACGTCCTGGACCTGGTCCGGGGCGCCGGCACGATGCCGTTGGACACCCTGCTGGATCAGGTGGCCGGCGAGCTGCGCTCCCACTTCGGCACCTACACCGGCGTCTACTTCTACTGGCTGGACGGCCCGGACGCACTGGTGCTGCGCGCGCACAGCGGCCGGCCGACGGTGCACACGCGGATCCCAGTGTCGGTCGGGATCTGCGGGCGCGCCGCGCGCGAGAGGCACACGGTCATCGTGGACGACGTGTCGGCCGATCCGTCGTACCTGGCGTGCAGCGTGGAGACGCGGAGCGAGATCGTCGTCCCGATCATGAAGGGTGACGTCGTGCTCGGCGAGATCGACATCGACGGGGACCAGGCCCGGGCCTACGGCCCGGCCGATCAGCGGTTCCTGGAGGAAGTGGCCCGTCTCATCGCCGCGCGCGTGACCTGATCACGTGGCGACGGTCAGGTCGCCGTGTACTCGGGGCCGCTCCCGCCCTCGGGTGGAGTGAGCCGGCCACCCTTGGCCGAGATCGCGCCGCACTGCACGCAGTTGGGCGCGTTGACCCGCAGCGTCCTCTTCCCCGCGGCGTCGGTGACCCACTCGTAGACTCCGGCCGGGCACATGTTGATCCAGGCGGTGCCCAGCTCTTCCGGTACGTCCTCCCTCACCCGCAGATGGCTGGGCTGAGTGTCCCGGGTGCGGTTCCCCGACGCGTAGACGCTGGAGAGCTTGTCGAAGGTCAGCTTGCCATCGGGCTTGGGATAGGCGCGCGCGCCGGATGGTCCGACGGGCCGTTCGTCGTCGAAATGGCTCGCGAACCGCCACCCGGGGAGCGTCCCGCGCGTCGCCGTCATCAGGCCGGCGAGCGCGGCGCCCGGCACGAGGCCGCCGCCGAACGCCTGCCGCATGTTGCGGACGCGGTGGAGGTCCGACCAGATGAAGCTCCGCCGGACGGCGTAGTCGTACGCGTCGAGCGCGCCGAGCGCGTTCGGGTCGCGCCCCTCCTTCAGCACGTCGAAGATCGTCTCCGCCGCCAGGATCCCCGACCACATCGCGTAGTGGATACCCTTGAGGGCCGGCACGTTGACGAAGCCCGCACTGTCGCCGGTCAGCAGCGCGCCCGTGAGACTCGCCCGCCTGGGCAGCGCATAGAAGCCGCCCTCGGGGATCGTCCGCGCGCCCCAGCCGACCCGCGTGCCGCCTTCGAGGATCGGGCGGATCAGCGGGTGCAGCTTCAGCTCCTGGAGCAGGTCGTGCACCGAGAGTGAGGCGTCGGCGAAGTCGAGGCCGACGACCAGGCCGATCGAGACCTGCTTGTCGCCCAGCGGATAGATGAAGCTGCCGCCGAACTCGCCCGCCGAGCCGCGCCACCTGAGCGGCCAGCCCATCGTGTGGATCACGCGGCCCAAGGGCCGCGCCACGTCCCAGATCTCCTTGACGCCCAGCGCATAAACCTGGGGATTGGCGCCGCGGAGGCCGAAATGCCGCGTGAGCGCGGTGGCGAGGTGGCCCGCGGAGCCTTCGGAGAGCACGGTCGCGCGCGCATGGATCTCGACGCCCGGCTCGTGGTTGGCGAGCGGCGTCCCGTCGCGGCCCAGCCCCTTGTCGCCGGTGAGCACGCCGCGCACGACGCCGTCGAGGACCAGCGCCTTCACGGCTGCCGTCTCGTTCAGGATCGTGACGCCGAGCGCTTCGGCTTGCTCCGCGAGCCACCGCGCCACCTCGCTGATCGAGGCGACGAAGTTGCCGTGGTTCTTCATGGTCGGCGGCACGAGCGGGGAGCGGATCGCGCGACGTTCGGTGAGCAGGTACACCGCCTCGCCCGGCACGCGGCAGCGGAACGGCAGGTCGGCGTCGGCGACGCCGGGGAACAGCGTGCGAAACGCGATCGGGTTGACGACGGCCCCGGAGACGAGATGTGCGCCGGGGTACTTGCCCTTCTCGACCACGGCGACCGGGACGTCGCCCAGGCGCTCTTTCACCTGTGGCGCGGCCTCGAGGAGCTGCGCGAGGCGGATGGCGCCGGCGAGCCCCGCGGGGCCGGCGCCGACGAACAGTACCCCGACGTCGATCCGGTCCTCCGGAGCGGCCTCGGGGACGTGCAGGAACTCCGTGTGGTCGATCTTGGGGCGCCAATCGGCCGGCCGTACCGTCACGCATCCTCCCGCGGGTGCGGGAAAGTAGCGTGCCCGGCCGTCCGTCGGGAGGCGGCGCGCGCTGCGGCTAGCCTGGCCCTCCGGGCCGGCGGATGCCGCGGAAGTTCGGCGTGGACTGGAAGCTCTTCAGGTCGGCCGGGAGCTTGTCCCACTGGTCGTCCCGCAGGAACGAGTGGACCTCGTTCAGCGTGTGGGCGACGTCGTCGCGCGCTGCCTGGAACAGCGGGCGGAGCTGCGGCATCAGGCCCATCAGCTTCGTCGGATCGGGGCTCGTGCCCAGCCGGTCGAGCACGCGCCTGAGCGAGTCCACGCGTTCGGCGTTGCGGGCGGCGAGCGAGTCGCCGACCGGCGTCAGCAGCGCGATCTGGCCCGAATCGAGCTGCAGCGAGTCGCGCATCGCGAGCGCGATCCGCGCGGGATTGGGCAGCGCGGAATCGATGCGGGCGATGAGCACGGACGGCGTGAACTCCGGCCGGAACCCGCCCATCCCGAAGCCGGCGGGCCCGCCTCCCAGCCCGCCCCGGAACCCGCCGCCCGCCCGCATCGCGTCGAGGGCCTGGCGCACGCGGTCCGGCCCGATGGTGAGCCGCGCCTGGATGCCGACCTGGAACGGCGGCCGGTAAGCCGTCGCGGATCCGTAGGTGGCGCCGAACCGCTCGTTCACCTGGTACGCATAGGCGTTGGTCGCCGGGTTGAAGCCGGTGACGTACAGCAGGGTGCCGTCCGGACGCGTCTGCAGGCCCCAGCCCTGCGCGCCGTTCACGCCGTGCAGCAGCTCGTCGAGGCCCCGCAGGAAGTTGAAGGTCACGACCGAGATCTGCAGTCGGTGGTTGAGTCCCCAGAACCCCGGCCGCCAGTTCATCTGGAAGTCGAGCGATCCCTGCCACGGCCCGGTGCACGAGTTGCGGCCCGCGATCACCCCGATCTGGCTCTGCAGGCACGACCGGACGCTCGGCGAGGCCGTCGCGAGCAGCCGCGACATCCCCTGAGAAACGGCGGTGGTGTCGCCCGGCGCGAAGATGAACGCGCGGTCGTTGCGGATGCCGTCGCCGTTCACGTCGCCCCCGACCATGGGCGTGAACGGGGTCCCGGACGTGAGCCGCCCGATCGACGTCAGCTCGAGCGAGGTCGAGAAGGGATAGGTGATGCTCAACACGAAGCTGTGGCGGCGCTCGAGGTCGCTGCGCCCCCACTCGATGACGTCGGGATCGCCCGCCGTCGTGCCCCGCACGCCGGTCTGCTGGTCGCGCGAGCGCTGCCAGGTGTACGACAGCTGGAACACGATCGCCGGGCCGACGATGCCTCCCAGGCTCGCCGTAACCTGCTCGGAGGTGGTCTTGAGGCCGGAGAAGGCCTCGACGACGCTGCTGAACGACGTGTCGTTGCGCGAGGCGACGAAGCTGGGGGCGCCGCTGGTCGGATCGATCGCGGCCGCCTGCACGTAGACCGGGCGGTTCCCTTCGCCGGCCAGCGCGAAGCGCGGCGTCGAGTTCAGGTTGAGGTCCGTGTAGCCCGTCTGTCGGAGCCCCGCGGCCACGCTGAAGTCCACGTTCAGCCGGAGCAGCTGATTGAGCCGGCGCTCGACGCCGAGCGACGCGCGCCAGGCGCGCGGGGTCTCGAAGCCGGGCGAGAGGACCGTCACCGTCGGCGCCCCGCGCAGCCCGCTGATCTGCGGCCCCCCGCCACCCGTGCACTCGAAGGGGATGGAGTCGGGATTGCTGTAGTAGACGCCCCACTCCGGGAGCGGCACGGCGGGACCGATGCAGGTGACCTGCGACTGCGACTGGCCGAGACCCGTCGCGGCGCGGGCCTGGGCCACGAGGCTGGTGGGCGGCTGGTTCCGGAATTCGCCCACGCCGCCGCGGATCACCCAGTCCGCGGGCTGGAAGAAGCCGCCGCGGAACCCGCCGGCGCCCCCCGGGCCGAAGTTCGAGCCGCCGATGGTCCAGGAGAAGCCGGCTCGCGGCGAGACGTGCCACTCCGACGGGAGCTGGTTCGTCCGAACACCGTACCCCCTGAAGAACGGGTTCGTGTCCACGGCCGGGTTGTCCAGCGGCGCATCGCCGAAGGTCGCGCCCTCGAGCCGCACCCCGTACGTCAGTTGGAAAGCGCGCTTGATCACCCACACGTCGGCTGCGTAGAAGCCGAACTGCTGGTCGTAGGACCGCCGCTCGACGGGATCGAGCGTGCGGCGGAACATCGCCGCCTGCCCCGAGTCGAGCGCGCCGAGCGAGTTGTAGCTGAAGGTCCCGAGCGCGTTCCCGCCGAACAGGTTGTCGCTGCGCTCCGTCAGCCAGGTCCCCCCGACCTTGAAGCGGTGGTGGGCGGCCCCGGGAAGCCACGACACTTCGTCGGAGGCCTGGAAGCTCGACGAGGTGGAGTGCGTCGGCAGTCCCGCGTTGCCCCCGAACACCAGCGTCGTCACGCTGAGCGTCGTGTCGGGCAGGGTGGACGCGACCTGCACGCGGCCCTGCGGCATGTCGCTGAAGGGATCGCCGTTGTTCGTCGCGCCCTGCCAGAAGCCGCGCAGCTCGTTCAGCACCGTCGCCCCGAAGTGCGAGGTCATCGTGGCCATGAAGCCGCCGCCCGAGTTGTTCAGGTGGCCGCCGGTCTGCGGCAGCGCCAGCGTGCCGACCCGCGACGGGTCCTGGCTGGTGCCGTTCCAATTGCCGCGCAGCGTCAGCGTGTGCGCGTTGCTGAGGAGCCAGTCGAACCGCGCCAGGCCCGAGAAGTTGTCGCTGGCGCGGGTGGCGCCTCCCGTCACGCTGTTGTAGGGCACGCCCAGCGAATCCACGATCCGCAGGAACCGGCTCACCGAGTCCGGCGCGATGCCGAGGTGCGTGAAGTCGGAAGCGCTCCCCGAGAGCAGCGTCTGCTGGGGATCGGAGCGCAGCCGCGCCATGCCGGACACGAAGACGAACACCTTGTCCTTGAGGATCGGGCCCCCGATGCCGCCGCTCACCTGGCTCTGCGTGAACCCCTGGGTGTACGGCGAGTCGCCGGGATCCACCGCGAAGTCCGGGTTCCGGTACTGCAGCATCGTGGACCCCTGGATCACGTTGCTGCCGCTGCGGGTGGTCTCGGAGACGAGCCCGCCGGAGAACTGGCCGCGTGAGACGTCGTAGGTGCTGGTGACGACGCGGGTCTGGCGGAGCCCCTCCTGCGGGACGGTGGTGTTGCCGAACAGCAGGCCGTCGAGGGTCACCGCGTTCGCGTCCGGCCCCAGCCCCGCGACCGAGAAGGACGACGCCGTGGAGTCCGTGCCTCCGATCGGGAGCACGCCCGCCACCAGGCCCACCAGCGACGCGAGGTCGGACGGGTCGATCGGAAGCTGGGCGAGCTGGTCTGGACTGAACGCGCGTTCCGAGGAACCCGGTGTGGGCGCCTCGCCGCCGCGCAGGTTCTGCTGGGCGGTGACGTCGATCCCCTCGAGGGTGATGGGACTGCCTCTGAGCTGGACGTTCCAGGTGAGGCGATCCTCGTCGGCGTCGCGCTGGATGATCTGCACGCGCGGCGTCATCCCCAGCACCCGCACGCTCATCCGGTACTGCCCGCCGCCGTCGGTGAAGAGGATCGTGAATCGGCCGCGGGCGTCGGAGTGCGCCCGGCGCGTCACCTGCGTTTCCAGGGAGAACGCCTCGACCGTCGCGTCCTGGATCGGCGTGCCGTCTTCGTTGGTGATGACGCCCGTGATGATGTCGGTCCCCATGCCCACCTGCGCGGCGGCGCGCGAGGGGGCGAGGACCCACAGGGCCCCGAGGAGGAGCAGGATCGGCAGCGGGCGCAGACGCGGCATGGACGGCACCGGGATGACGGTTTGCCTGAGAGCCATCTCTAACTACGGCGCAGAGGTAGACCGTGCTGAACGGGCCGGCGTTAACCACCCCCTCGGCGGCCTCCCGACCGCCCGTCGGGCTCAACGGAATCGTAACCGGTGCGTACCTTCTTTGGCTGATTCCGTCTCTCCGCCGGGCCGCAGGTCGACCACTCCTCGTCGCGAGATACTCATGCGCCGCACCGCGTCCGTCTCCGCGCTCATCGTGACCGCCGCCACGGCCTTGGTCGTGCCCCTGCGCGCCCAGGAGCCGTATCGCCTGCCGCCGAAGGTGGTGGTCGACATCCTCGACGCGCCGCCGCCGCCGGCGACGATGGTGAGCCCGGACCGCACCTGGCTCCTGCTCGCCGACCGGGCCGCCATGCCGACGATCGCCGAGCTCTCGCAGCCGATGCTCCGGCTGGCAGGGAGCCGCATCAACCCCGTGTCCAACGGCCCGTTCCGCGGGGTGGTCTTCAACGGACTGCGGCTGGTGCGTATCGCCGATGGGCGGACGCGGACGGTGTCCGGCCTCGACGGCGCGAGGATCGGCTGGCCGACCTGGTCGCCCGACAGCCGCCGGGTCGCGTTCACCGTCACCGTCACCGGCAGCGCCGGCATCGGTCTCTGGGTCGCGTCCGTGGACAGCGGGACGGCCCGGCCGCTGATGGCGCCGGCGCTGAACGCGACGCTCGGGCCGCCGTGCACGTGGATGCCCGACGGGACGGAGCTGCTGTGCCGCACCGTCGTGGACGGACGCGGCCCGGCGCCGGTGACGTCGCGGGTGCCTGCGGGGCCGCACCTGCAGGTCGCCGAGGGCCGCGCGTCTCCCGCTCCGACGTACGAGGACCTGCTCCAGAACCCGGACGATGAGCGGCTGTTCGACTACTACTTCTCGTCCCGCCTGGCCCGCGTGAACGTGGCCACGGGGCAGTCGACCTGGATCGGCGATGTGGGGGTCTACGACCTGGCCGCGCCCTCGCCGGACGGGCGCTACATCCTCGTGCAGCGCATCCACGCGCCGTACTCGTACTCCGTCCCCGCGGACCGTTTCCCGGTCAACATCGAGGTGTGGGATCGCGACGGGCGGCTCGCACGGCGGATCGCCGATCTGCCGCTCGCGGACCACATCCCGATCCGGGGCGTGCGTACCGGGCCGCGGGCCGTGCAGTGGCGGCCGGACAAGCCCGCGACGCTGGTCTGGGCCGAGGCCCTGGACGGCGGCGACCTGCGGCGGCAGGTGCCGCAGCGGGACAAGATCGTCGCCGCGACGCTGCCCGACAGCAGCAACGCGGAGATCGCCCGCACCGAATACCGGTTCGGCGGGCTGTCGTGGGGAGCGCAGGGCGGCCTGGCCTTGCTCACCGAATTCGACCGGAGCGCGCGCCGCGTGCGGCAGTGGCTGCTGGACGCCGATCGGTCGGGTGCCGCCCCGCGGAAGCTGTTCGATCGCAGCTCCGAAGACGTGTACGGTGATCCCGGGCGCCCGGTGATGGCGCCGACGCCGTCGGGCGAGCCGGCGATGCTCCAGTCCTCCGACGGGCGGTACCTGTACCTCACCGGCGCAGGCGCTTCGCCGCAGGGCGAGCACCCGTTCCTCGACCGGCTCGACCTACGCACGCTGCGGACCGAGCGGCTGTTCGTGTCGCGCGATCCCTACTACGAGTCCGTGATCGCCCTGCTGGACCCCGACCGGCTCCGCTTCCTCACGAGTCGCGAGTCGCAGACGGACCCGCCCAATGTCTTCGTGCACGATCTCGTGCGCTACCCGATGCAGCGGCAGCTCACCGACGCCACGGACCCGGCGCCCCAGCTGAACGGGATCCAGAAGCAGCTCGTGACGGCGCAGCGGGCCGACGGCGTGGGTCTCTCCGGCACGCTCTACCTGCCGCCCGGCTACCAGGTCGGCACCAAGCTGCCGCTCATCCTCTGGGTGTACCCGGCGGAGTTCGGCTCGGCAGACGCGGCGAGCCAGGTGCGCGGCTCGCCCAACCGGTTCACCCGCCTGTCCGGTGGGAGCGAGCTGTACCTCCTCACGCAGGGGTACGCCGTGCTCGACAACCCGAGCCTGCCCGTCGTCGGCGGCGACACCGCCAACAACGGCTACGTGGAGCAGGTGGTGGCGGGCGCGCGGGCGTGGATCGACCGCATGGTCGCGATGGGCGTGTCGGACGGGTGGCGCGTCGGCGTGGGGGGGCACAGCTACGGCGCCTTCACGACGGCGAACCTGCTGGCGCACTCGGATCTCTTCCGCACCGGCATCGCGGAGAGCGGCGCGTACAACCGCACGCTCACGCCGTTCGGTTTCCAGAACGAGGAGCGCACCTACTGGCAGGCGCGCGACGTGTACACGCGGATGTCGCCGTTCACCTACGCGGACAGCATCAACGAGCCGATCCTGCTGATGCACGGCGAGGCGGACGACAACACCGGGACCTTCCCGATCCAGTCGGACCGGCTGTTCGCCGCGCTGAAGGGCCTGGGGGGACGGGCGACGCTGGTGACCTATCCGTACGAGGCGCACGGCTACGCGTCGCGCGAAACGCTGCTCGATCGCCTGGCGCGGATGATCGAGTGGTACGACCGGTACGTGAAGGGCGCGCCGGACAGGGCCCGACCGTAGCCGAGAGCGTCCGTCGCGCCGCCCGCACTTCCGCCGCCCGTTCCCGGAGCCACCGCGCCGGACAGGGCCCGACCGTAGCCGAGAGCGTCCGTCGCGCCGCCCGCACTCCAGCCGCCCGGCCTCGGACCAACCCCGGCCCCGAGGCCATAGCGGGCGCTTATATATTCAACGGATGACGACGAACTCCTTCGGCGCGCGCGCGTCGCTCAAGGTCGGCGGCAGGACGTACCGGATCTGGCGCCTCGACGCGCTCGCCAAGGCGGGGCTCGATGTCGCCCGCCTCCCGTATTCCCTCAAGATCCTGCTGGAGAACCTGCTGCGCCTCGAGGACGGCGTCAGCGTCAAACGCGACGACATCGAGGCGCTGGCCCGCTGGGAGCCGAAGGCGGAGCCGTCGCACGAGATCGCGTTCATGCCGGCGCGCGTGCTGCTCCAGGATTTCACGGGCGTGCCCGCGGTCGTGGACCTCGCGGCGATGCGCGACGCGATGCGGCGGCTCGGCGGGGACCCGAAGAAGATCAACCCGCTCCTTCCGGCCGAGCTGGTCATCGACCACTCCGTGCAGGTGGACGCGTTCGGCACCCCGGCCGCCTTCCAGGCCAACGCGGACTTCGAGCTGGAGCGGAACCGCGAGCGGTACGCGTTCCTCCGCTGGGGCCAGCACGCCTTCCGGAACTTCCGCGTGGTGCCGCCCGACACGGGGATCGTGCACCAGGTGAACCTCGAGCACCTGGCGCGGGTGGTCTTCACCACGGAGGACACGGAGCCCCTGGCGTACCCCGACACGCTGGTCGGCACCGACTCGCATACCACGATGGTGAACGGCCTGGGCGTGCTCGGCTGGGGCGTCGGGGGAATCGAGGCCGAGGCGGCGATGCTCGGCCAGGCGACGACGATGCTCATCCCGCAGGTCGTCGGGTTCCGGCTGTCGGGACGGCTCGCCGAGGGCGCGACCGCGACCGACCTGGTGCTGACGGTGACCGAGATGCTGCGGAAGAAGGGGGTCGTCGGGAAGTTCGTGGAGTTCTTCGGACCCGGCGTGGCCAGCCTCCCCATCGCCGACCGCGCGACGATCGGCAACATGGCGCCGGAGTATGGCGCGACTTGCGGCATCTTCCCGGTGGACGTGGAGGCGCTGCGCTACCTGCGCTTCACCGGGCGTCCCGAGTGGCGGATCGCGTTGGTCGAGGCGTACGCCAAGGAGCAGGGTCTGTTCCACGACGGCGCCTCCGAGGAGCCACGCTTCAGCGATACGCTCGCGCTCGACCTCGCGACGGTGGAGCCGAGCATCGCGGGCCCCAGGCGCCCGCAGGACCGGGTCGGCCTCAGGAGCGCGAAGCAGGCGTTCCTCGCCGCGCTGCCCGGGCTGATGCAGCCGACGTCGCCGATCGGTCCGCCGACGGGCGACCCGGATCACTGGGAAGCGGAGGGCGGCGCGGGCGGGGTGGCGGCGCCGGCGCGGCCGACCCACGTCCCGCTCACGATCGACGGCACGGAGACGGCGCTGCGCCACGGCTCCATCGTCATCGCCGCGATCACGAGCTGCACCAACACGTCCAACCCCTCGGTCATGGTCGCGGCGGGGCTGCTCGCGAAGAAGGCGGTGGAGCGGGGTCTCCATAGCCGGCCCTGGGTCAAGACCAGCCTCGCGCCGGGCTCCAAGGTCGTGACGGATTACCTGGTCGAGGCGGGGCTGATGCCGTACCTGGAGCGGCTGCGGTTCCACCTGGTCGGTTACGGGTGCACCACGTGCATCGGGAACAGCGGCCCGCTCCCGGAACCGGTCTCGGCGGCCATCAGGGAGGGACAGCTGGTCGCGCTCTCGGTGCTGTCGGGGAACCGCAACTTCGAAGGGCGCATCCAGTCGGAGGTGCGGGGCAACTACCTGATGAGCCCGCCGCTGGTGGTGGCCTACGCGCTGGCGGGGCGGATGGACATCGATCTCGCAACCGAGCCGCTCGGCCAGACGCCCGGCGGCCAGCCGGTCTTCCTCCGCGACCTCTGGCCCACGGCGAAGGAGGTCGCGCAGACGGTCGAGCGCGCGCTCAAGGCCGACATGTTCGGCAAGGAGTACGGGAGCGTTTTCGAGGGCGACGAGCGGTGGCGTGGGCTGCCGGTGCCGGAGGGCGAGCAGTACGCCTGGGACGAGGCGTCGGCCTACATCCGCCGCGCGCCGTACTTCGACGGGATGCCGCGCAAGCCCGGCGCCGTGGGCGACATCGCCGGCGCGCGCGTGCTCGCGTTCCTCGGCGACAGCATCACGACCGACCACATCTCGCCGGCCGGCTCGATCCGCAAGGACGGGCCGGCGGGGAAGTACCTGATCGAGCGGGGGATCCAGCCGAAGGACTACAACTCGTACGGCTCGCGCCGCGGCAACCACGAGGTGATGGTGCGCGGCACGTTCGCGAACGTGCGGATCAGGAACAAGCTCGCGCCCGGAGTCGAGGGCGGCGTGACGCGGCATTTGCCCGATGGGGCGCAGCTGTCCATCTACGACGCGTCGGTGAAGTACCAGGCGGAGCGGGTGCCGCTGCTGGTGCTGGCCGGCAAGGAGTACGGGGCCGGCTCATCTCGCGATTGGGCGGCGAAGGGTCCGCGACTGCTGGGCGTGCGAGCGGTGCTCGCCGAGGGGTACGAGAGGATCCATCGCAGTAATCTGGTGGGGATGGGGATCCTGCCGCTGCAGTTCGTGGCGGGTGAGACGGCGGAGTCGCGCGGCCTGACGGGCGAGGAGGTCTTCGACGTCGTGGGGATCGCAGCCGCGCTGGGCGCCACGGGACGGCGCGAAGTGACGGTCAGGGCGAGGGCCGGCACCGGCGTCGCGCAGGAGTTCCGCGTGGTGGTGCGGATCGATACGCCGATGGAGGTGGAGTACTACCGGCACGGCGGGATCCTGGAGTACGTGCTGCGGCAGCTGGCCGGCCGCACGTGACCGGCTTCAGCGCAGGCGCCGCAGCTCCACTTCCGAGAGGATGAAGCCGAAGGCCGGCCATCCGCCGCTCGCGATGGATCGCCGGAACGACGCGCGTGCGGCGGCCGTGTCGCCGGCGACGAGATACCAGTTGCCGAGGCCGTAGGCCAGCGTGGCGAGCTGGACGTCGCCGGTATCCGCGGGACCAATCAGGTCATCCGGTTTGACGCGGCCCTGATACAGGCGCAGCCGCTTCAGGTACGCGTAGTCGTTCGGCACCTGGAGCGAGTCGCTGAGCGATGCCAGAACGGCCGAGGCCTCGGCGCCCCGACCCGCACGCGACAGCGACATCCACAGCCAGTCGGTCGAGCCCGCACGCTCGTTGTCGTTGGGCGCCATCGGCCGGGCGCGCGCGAATGCTGCGGCGGCCGCGGCGAACTCCCCCCGCACGAACCGCACGATCCCCAGGTGGTACCAGGCGTCGTAGATGGTGCTGTCCAGCGCGGCGCCGCGCTCGAGGTCGGCGCGGGCGCGGTCGAACTCGCGTACCGAGACGTAGCGGTGGCCGCGATCCACGTAGAGCAGGGCGTTGCCCGGGACCGCGGCGATGCCCTGTGTCAGCGTCTCGATCGCTTCCCGGAACCGGCGCACGGCCGCCTGCGCGCGCTCCAGCCGGATGATCCGGTCGGGGTTCCGCGGCTCGAGCGCGAGCGCACTTTCGGCGCGAGCGATTGCGCCCGTGTCCGCCTGGGCGAAGTAGCGGGTGCCGTCGGGTGAGACGTACTCCGGCCGCTGGGCCGCGGCGGGCGCCGCGAACACGGCGGCGCACATGAGGGCCGCGGCCCCGCGCATCAGTCGCCCGGCGGGAGGAGGCGGTCGCGCTGCGCGGACCTCACGCCGAGCCCGACGCCGATCCCCAGGGCCGCCGCGGTCCCCAGCGTGATGATGGGCAGGGCCGCGGCGGGGCTCGCGATGATCGCGACCCCGATCCCGGCGACCCACGGCGCGGCTCTGGTGTGGACCGCGTCCACGAAGCGCAGGCGCCGGCGGACGAACTGCTTCGTCCAGGCGAAGCCGCCGCCGAGGGCGGCGGCGCTGACGATCAGCGTCGGTAGGACCATACTTCCCTTACGATAGCCGCGTCCCGGCGGATTCGCAGCACGGCAGGCTAGTCGAGCCAGGCCGTCTTCCCGGACGGGTCGCCGCGCCTCGTCGGCAGCTGCGCCGCGGCCGGGTAGCCGAGCGAGATCACGGCCACGACGCGGTGCCCGGCAGGGAGGCTGACCAGGTCCTTCAGGGCGGCCTCCTCCAGGATCCCGCCGGTGCGCAGGTAGCTGCCCAGCCCCTCGGCGGTCGCCGCGATCAGGAGGTTCTGCGCGGCCATCATGACGGAGGCGTAGTCCTCCTCACGGCGCACCGGATCGTCGGAGACGGCGCACATCACGACGGCGAAGACCGGCGTGCCCCGCGCCTCGCGCCAGGTCTTGTCGATGGCCCTCGCCGCTTCGGGCGCGGCCGGGTCGGCGAACTTCGACGCGCGGTGGGCGCGCCGGATCTCGGCGAACCGCACCGCGCTCCCGCCGCTCAGGACGGCGAAGCGCCAGGGCTCGGTGAGCTTGTGATTGGGGGCGCGCACCGCGGCCGCGAGCAGGCGCTCGAGCACGGCCCGGGGCACCGGCCGATCGGCGAACGCCCGCGTCGAGGTGCGGGCGGCGATGGCATCGTGGGCGTCCATGCCGCAATTCTAGCCGTCCGCCCTTGTCGGCGGCAGGCGCGAGGAATACCGTTTTGCGGACCTCGCCTCCTCCGGGAAGGGCAACGCCATGCCGCGCACCGAGTTCATCAGCACCGGCCTCTACGTCCCCGAGCGGGTCGTCAAGAACGACGAGTTCACGCAGTGGATGGACACGTCGGACGAGTGGATCCGCACCCGCACCGGGATCACGGAGCGGCGCTGGGTCGCGGACGGGCAGTCGGGGGCGGACATGGCGTACGAGGCGTCGATGCAGGCGCTCGGGCGCGCCGGCCTCAAGGCCACCGACCTCGACTGCATCATCTACTGCACGCTCTCGCCCGACCATTTCTTCCCGGGCACGGGCGTCTTCCTGCAGCGGCAATTGGGAATACCTGGCGTGCCGTGCCTCGATGTGCGGAACCAGTGCACCGGATTTCTGTACGGCCTCTCCGTGGCGGACGCCTGGATCCGCACGGGCCAGTACCAGCGCGTACTGCTGGTGGGCTCCGAGGTGCACTCGACCGGCATGGACCTCTCGACCCGGGGCCGCGATCTCGCGGTGCTGTTCGGCGACGGGGCGGGCGTCGCGATCCTGGGGCCGACTGCCGACGACGGGCGCGGAGTGCTGTCCACCCACATCTTCGCCGACGGCCGCCACGCCGAGCTGCTCTTCTGCGACGCGCCCGCGTCCGCGCGGCGCCCGCGTCTCGGTCAGGAGGACCTCGACACCGGGCGCATCTTCCCCGTGATGCAGGGGAAGGAGGTCTTCAAGAACGCCTCCACCCGGATGCCGGAGTCGGTGCAGCTCGCGCTCCGGACCAACGGCCTGACGCCGCAGGACATCAAGCTGCTCATTCCCCACCAGGCGAACCTGCGGATCTCGGAGATGGTGCAGAAGCTGCTCGGCCTCCGGGACGACCAGGTCTACAACAACATCCAGCGCTACGGCAACACGACGGCGGGCTCGATCCCCATCGCCCTCGACGAGTGTGTCCAG
>Ga0335070_10004496_pt1 | contig 16314 bp, 17 predicted proteins | sample Lox_Sample_13_FD_206722 | JGI IMG/M metagenome (GOLD analysis project Ga0335070, IMG submission 206722) | Soil microbial communities from Loxahatchee National Wildlife Refuge, Florida, United States - Lox_Sample_1.3 | ecosystem: Environmental > Terrestrial > Soil > Wetlands | place: USA... | reverse complement strand
ATCGCTCGTCTGGCGCAGATCGCCTGCATCCCCGCGCACGGCGCGTGCGCAGTCTGCCTCGCCCAGCCGGTCGAGCACCGCCGCCAGGATGGACGCTCGCCGCTCCAGCGCGCGATCGTCCAGGCGCTTCATGCCGTTGCGGGTCAGCTGGAAGCCGGCCGAGTATCCCTGCTCCCTGCTCCGCAGGCCCCTCACGTAGTCCCCGTATTCCGGAAGCCCCTGGAGGCGCTGCAGGTAGGCCTGGAAGGGATCGTGGAGCCGTGAGGACGGGGGGTAGGGATTCTCGGGCCCGGCGCCGCGGAGGACCGACGCGATCCGCTCGACGGGATCGCCCCACGCGCGGAAGACGACCGCGGCCAGGAACAGTGCCCCCAGGCCGATGCCGCCGAGCACCGCGAGCCCCACCAGGATCTTCTTCATGACCCCCCTTTGGCCGGTCCCCGGCCATCCGGCTTTTCGGTAGGCCGCCCCTGGCCGATCCCGGTGCCAGCCGTTCCCAACCGGATCCCGCTCCGTCGCCCTGCGGGGAGGCTATCGAGGGGCCGCGGGTCTGTCAAGACACAGATAGCCCCGACACCGGGAGTCACGATCCGGGGCTTCCCGCACTCGCGACCCGGTTCGCGAGTTATGCGGGTTTGGCCTCGGCGGGTTTCTGGCGCCGGTAGACGATCCGGGCGGCCAGGATCCCCACCTCGTAGAGCAGACACATGGGCAGGGCCATCATGCTCTGGTTGAAGACGTCGGGGGTCGGGGTGAGGATGGCGGCGATGATGAAGTTCACCAGGATGGCGTACTTCCGGTTCTTGGCCAGGAACTGGGGGGTCACCAGGCCGAGGCGTGCCGCGATGGTCATCGCCAGCGGCAGCTCGAAGATGACGCCGAAGGCGAGCAGGAACTTGAGCACGAAATCCACGTACTCGCCGAAGCGGGGCATCTGCTGGATGGAGGGGTCGAAATTGAGCAGGAACTGCATGGCCAGGGGCAGGATGAAAAACATGCAGAAGGCTGCCCCCAGGAAGAACGAGAAGGTCGAGATGATCACGAAGGGCAGGGCGAATCGCCGCTCGTTCATGTACAGGCCGGGGGCGACGAACCGCCAGACTTCGTAGAGCACGACGGGGAGCGAGAGGAACAGCCCGGCGATGAACGCCACCTTGAAGTGGGTCCAGAGGGTTTCGGCGGGACCCAGTGCGGTGAGCTTGGCGATGGGCGGGTGATGCTGGAACCAGACGAACGGGAAGTGGCGGGCCATGACGACCTGCGTCGTCAGGGGCCACTGGAGAAAATCGAGGATGTAGGTCCGGAAGTTGAAGACCAGGACGAATCCGACGCCGATGGCAATGATGCTGACGAGGAGGCGCTTCCTGAGCTCTTCCAGATGAGCCAGGAAGGGCATGCGGGCTTCGTCAAGCATTCCGGGTCTCAGGGCTCTCGGCGGACGGTGAAGGCGTCGCGGCGCTCGCGGGCGAGGCCGACATCTCCGGCTCCCCGGGTGCCTTGGGTATGGAGGGCTCCTGCGCCGCCAGCAAACCCTGGGCGGCGGCGGTCATCTGCGCGGTGGACATGGTCACGGTCTCGACCCGCGGCGCGGCGGAGGCGGCCACGGTTCCCTCCGGGCTTGCGGCCGGGACGGTCTCGCCGGGCGATGCCGCCGCCGAGGGGGACTCCGACCCGGCGGGCGGCGGCTCGGGCGAGGTCGGGCTGGGGGGTTGCGCCTCGCGCTCGGCCGCCTCGATCTCGCGCTGGATGCCGTCGCGCAGCTCATCCGAGGCCCGACGAAATTCCCCCATCGCCTTGCCGATCGTCTTGCCGATCTTGGGCAGCTCCTTTGGCCCGAAGACCAGCAGGGCAATGACAAAGACCACGATCAACTCGGGCATCCCGATGCCGAACATGCCTACCACTCCCCGCTCCGCGCCGGATAGCGGCCTGGAGCCTTAACCGAAGCAGGTTACAATTGTGATCGGGCAAAGTCAAGACGAACGAATGCCGGGCGGCAAGATCCCCGACGGCCTCCTCCGAGCGAGGCGCGCCGCAGCCCTATCGACGGTCACCCCGGGGCGGGTAGCCGGCCGCGGCCAGGTCCGCCAGGATGGGCTGCGGATTCATGGTCTTGAGGCGGATCACCACCAGGGGGACCCGGGACTCCTCGCCGGGCATGGTGACGAGGCTGGCGATGGTCACGCCGTGGGCCTGGATGATCCGCGCCACCTCGGCCAGGGCGTCGGGCCGGTCGGGGAGGGCCAGCTCGATGCGGGTGCTCGGCTCCCGGATGCCCATCACGTCCACCAGCACCCCCAGGATGTCGGTCTCGGTGATGATCCCCACCAACCGGTCGGCCTCGAGCACCGGGAGGCAGCCGATCTTGTGCTCGATCATCAGCCGTGCGGCCTCCTCGATGGTGGTGTAGGGGCTCACGGTACGGAGCTGCCGCACCATCGCCTGGTCCGCGCGGATCCGCGCCAGGAACTCGGTGGCCTGGTCCGGGGTGATGTCCGCCGCGCTGCTGGGAGACGCCTGCCGGATGTCCCGGTCGGTGAGCAGGCCGACCAGGCGATCCCCCTCCACCACCGGGAGGTGGCGGATGCGGTGGCGGTGCAGCAGATCCCGCGCCTGGGCCAGCGTCACGTCCGGGGTCACGGTGATGAGCGCGGTGCGCATGCGTCGGCCCACGAGCATGAGCGTCTCCTCCTGCGAATCGCGGTTCGCGCCGCGCCGGCGTCCGGCGGCTCGGCGGGTGCGCGCTCAGTACGGGCACGCACCGAAGGTCGGCAGGCCCGCGGCCTGCCCGACGATCTTGTACAGGCGCGGGACGCGCCAGGGCTCGCCCAGGATCCCGTCGTGGATGGCCCAGCTGCGGCCCCGCACGGTCGTGGCGGCCTCGGCCATGCGGAAGGGGGTGGCCCCGTCCAGCCGCCGGGTGAGGAGTCCGCCCGCCTCGAAGCCCCGGTGGATCTCCTCGAGACGATCCCGGCCCGCGAGATACCCGAATCCGCAGCCCTCGTACAGGAAGGCGTGGTGGTAGTGGAGGGCCTCGATCGACACCTGCGCCTTCCCCAGGGCGGCGGCAAAGGACTCGACCAGCGGCAGCACCTCGCGGAAGAGACGCAGCCCCCGCCGCACCTGGCCGGGCGCGAGGCCGGCCCGCATGGCCCGCTCCTCCTCCTGCCGGTTCCGGGCGCCGGCGAGGGTGTCGATCGGGTGGCCGGCCGGATCCCGGTCCACGGCATAGCGCTCGGCCCGCGGGTCATTCACGATGATGAAGCCGATCTCCACGAACTCCTCGCTCGGCTGGGTGAGCTTGAGCAGATAGGTACAATCCTGCGCCTGCACGTGGTCGCGCGCCTCGATCCGGGCAAAGCCCTGATCGGCCGGGCAGACATAGGTCACCAGGCGGTGGCCGACCGCGTCCCGCCCCGTGAGCGGGTCGAGGCCGAGCAGCCCGATCACCCGCGGCGGGAGCAGGCGGCGGTAGATCGCCTCGCGCTCCTCGGCGGGCAGCTGGTTGATCTGGCGGATGCTGGTCAGGCCGCTGCCGAGGTAGTGCTGGTGACGCGCGTCGTCGGGCACGGGGCCCGGGGGTCCCCCCTCGGTCAGCGTGGCGCGAAAGGCGTCGTACAGGGCGGCGGGCGCCTCCCGGCCCACCCGCACTAGCAGGCAGTTCTTGGGGTCGGCCGTGATCAGGGGCTCGTCGGTCACGAACTCGGCGAAGCCGTGCCGCCGGAAGAGGCGGAGGACGACCTGCCGGTAGGGGCCGGGCGCCAGCCCGGTGCCGGCGAGGTCCCAGTCGGCGGCAAACTGCGGAGCGAGGAGGATGGCGGCCTCGAGCCGCGGATCGGCGCACAGGGCCGCCAGCAGGCTCGCGGCCACGCCCCGGCGCCGCCAGGCGCGGTCCACCTCCAGGGTTCCCAGCTCGAGCAGGCCCGCCAGCGGCTGACGCCCCCAGCGCTCCTCGGGGTCCGGCTGGAACAGGGTGAGGTGCGCGACGATAGTATCGCCGTCGAGTACCACCGCCCCGCGCCCCCCGGGCGCGGCCAGGACCCGCCGGAGAAGAGCGAACGTGCCGCCCGGCCGGTAGCGACAGTAGGCCCCCAGGCCGGCCCCTGGGCGCAGCCCCTCGAGGTCGGCCGGGGAGTCGAGGAGGCAAAGCCGGAGGGTATCGCCCGCCACGGCGAGCGTGGGTGGAGTCAGTGCGCGCTCCGAGGCACCTCCCATGATTCAGCCCTCACGAACGCTTCAGGGCAACCTCCTGGAGGAGGTTCGCCACGTCCTCGCACCGGTCGGTTGCGCTCTCCATCGTCTCGTAGATCTCCTTCCACTTGATGACCTCGATGGGGGGCGGGTCCCCGAGGAACAGGGCGGCGATGGCGGCCCGGGCCACCTCGTCGGCCTCGTTCTCGAGCCGGTTGATCTCGATGCAGTGCTCCTGGATGTTCTCGAGGTTTGGCAGGGCGGTGACGCCCAGGACCAGCTGCTCGCAGCAGCGGAGGATCAGAGCCGCCAGACGCAGCGACTCGGGCGTCGGCTTGGTGACGCGGTACGTCGCCATCCGGGCGGCCGAGGCCTCGATGAGGTCCATGACGTCATCGAGGGTCACGGCCAGGTGGTGGATGTCCTCCCGATCCGCGCGGGTGACGGCGCTCTGGTGAAGCATCCGCAGGATGCGGTGCGTGATCTTGTCGCCCTCGTGCTCGTACTCCTCCACGGCCCGCCATTGCTCATCGGTGCCGTGAAAGTCCTCCAGCATCTGGACCAGGGTCCGCGCGCCCTGCAGGGTGTTGCGTGCCGCCTCGATGAACATGTGGAAGAACTTCTCGTTGCGGAGGAACGCGCGACGTCTGAACATGACGCGGACTCACTCTCCCTGCCGCTCGAGCGTCCGGCGCGGCCAGTGGCGCCAGAGGAACCACGCCGCCCCCGCCGCCAGGGCGGCGACGATCAGGACGTCGAGCGAATGCAGGACCGATCCCACCTGCGACCAGTGCTCGCCCAGGAGCCACCCCACGTACGCGAGCAGCCAGCACCAGGGGAGGGACCCCAGGAACGCGTAGAACAGGAAGCGCCCCACCGGCATGCGGGCGATCCCGGCGGGCAGGGAAATGAAGGTCCGGATCACCGGCAGCAGCCGGCTCAGGAAGGTCGCCGCCGCGCCGTAGCGGGCGAACCAGCGGTCGGCCCGGTCCAACTCGTGGGGCGTGATGAGCACGAAGCGGCCGTACTTGAGAACGAAGGGGCGGCCTCCGTAGGCCCCCACTGCGTACGCGATGGCCGAGCCCAGGGTGCAGCCCAGCGCCCCGGTGAGCGAGACGCCCCAGAGGCTGAATCGGCCCTGGCTGGCGAGGTAGCCCGAGAAGGGCATGATCACCTCGCTGGGCAGCGGGATGCAGGCGCTCTCGACGGCCATGGCCACGAGGATGCCGGTGTACCCTAGGCTGCTGATCAGCCAGATGACGAAGCCGGACAGGGCGGCGAGTATCTCTTCGAAGAGGCCCATGGGCTCCACGCGGGCACGGCCCTCGCCCGGAGAATTCGCGAAGGCCCCCGCCGATTCTCCGGGCTAAACGACCCAACGACCAATTCGGCGGCCTGGCCGGGGGAGGGCCGGCGTCTCAGGGCCGCGGGCCGGCCTGGGGAAGCTGCGTGATCATGCCCACGGTCTCGATTCCCGCCGCCTTCACCGCATCCATGACCTCGATCACCAGGCCGTAGGGCACCTGGCTGTCGCCCCGGAAGTGCACGACCCGCTCTCCCTGGCGCGCCAGGTCGGTCAGGCGCGCGCGCCAGCGCTGCCGCGGGATCTGCTCGTTGTTCAGGTAGAGCTGCCCATCGCGCGTCAGGGTCAGGGTGACACGCTGCTCCTCCTTGGGCTCGGACTGCTGGGCCTGGGGGAGCTGCACGTCGGTGCCCCGCTGCAGCATGGGGGTGGTCACCATGAAGATGATCAGCAGGACCAGCATCACGTCCACCATGGGGGTGACGTTGATCTCGGACAGCAGGCGCCGATCACCCGAGCGCGAGGGCAGCGACATGGCCATGGACGGTCCGTCTCCCAGCCCGCATCATTCGCGAATAGAGCCCGCGAACAATGCGGGCTTAACAGAAGCCCTTGGGATTGGTGGCCCAGCTCGAATCAAGCATCCCTGGGGCCTTTCGACAGCGCACCCGTCCCAGGCGACGAGGGACGGGTGCCCGGTGGAGCTACCAGCAGGCGTCTTCCCGCTGCCGGGTTGGCCTTTCGCGTCTAAGCCCGGAGCGTTCACGGTTCTTTCGTGAATACTCCGGGCTAGGCGGGGCGGCCGGGAGGGCTACCGGCCGGTCTGGCCGGCCGCGGTGCGGCTCACGCGGGCGAGCAGCTCCGAGGCGACGGCATCCATTTCGGTGACGCAGGACTTGACCCGCGAGACGAAGTGGTTGTACGCGCAGACCGCCGGGATGGCGACGAAGAGACCGGCCGCGGTCGCCACCAGCGCCTCGGCGATGCCGGCCGAGACGGTCCCGAGGCCGCCGCGACCGGACTGGGAGATGGCCTCGAAGGCCCGCATGACCCCGATCACGGTTCCGAAGAGCCCGACGAAGGGGCTGATGTTGCCCAGGGTCGCCAGGACCGTGAGCCGCCGCTCCAGCCGCTCGATCTGGGCGGCGGTCGCCCGCTGCATGCCGTCGCGGGCCAGGGCGCTGGCCCGCTCCAGCTCCGGCCCCGGGTGCAGACCCGGGTTCCCGGAGGCGAGCGGCAGCAATTCCCAGAGGCCGGCGGCCAGCACCGGGCCCAGGAAGCCCCCGGAGCCCTCTTCCGCCTGGCGCAGCGCCGCCGCGAGCTCTCCGCGCTCGACCGTCGCGAGGACGCGGGCACCGAGCCCCGCGGAGGCCCGCCGGGTCTGCCGGAACATCCACCACCGCTCCGCGATCACCGCCAGGGAGTAAATCGAGAACAGCACCAGCGCGGCCATGGTGAGGGAGGCGATCATCCGGCCCGCGTGCATCAACGTCTGGATGAGAATCTGGTCCATGGAGTTCGACACCCGCTGCGCCGACCCGGGATCCCGGCCGGCATGTTGAATTGTTACTATACCATCCGGCTTGCGGCGCGGCCAGCGGAATGACAAACCGCTTGCCGCCCCGGGGGACGTCTGCTATGGTGCCTTTGCCCTCTGGGGAACTCCGCGATGATGCTTGGGCTGAACACCAACGTGACCTGCAACGGCGTCGGCTACCATGTCCAGACCGAGGATCTGGGGCGGGCAAACCCCTATGTCCTCACCCTGGTCTTCCGCGGCGGGGCCATCGTCGCCCGCGAGAAGGTCAACTACCGGGACCTGCTCGGGGACCGTCCCGACGACGCCCGGGTCAAGGCGCTCATGGATCAGCAGCATGCCCGGATCACCAAGCAGGTGAAGGCCGGCGAGGTCCCCGGCCCGGATACCTCGCCCAGGTCCCTGTCCCGCCCGGCCTCCCCCGGGGCCGCCCCACTCCGGCCCGGCCTCCCCCCGGCCGACCGGGAGCTGGACGAGCTCATCGCCGAGTACCTTCGCCGGCGTCGGCACTCCTGACGGATTCTCATCCGGCCAGCAACCCCGGTTGGCACCCGATGTCCCCGGCGCCGCAGCACCGGGGCAGGTGCGCGGGCCGATCCGCGTCGGGCGATGCTCCGCACGGGGGCGGGCCGCTGCCTTCGGACGCCTGGGAAGGGAGACGGGGCGGCTACGTCGGGATGTCGGCGCGAGGAGGAAGGGCCTCCTGGCGCTCGCGGGGCAGGGGCTTCAGGGTATCCTGGAGGCGGAGATCCGCCTGCCTCGTCTGCTCGAGGACGCGGCTCAGGAGCTTGCTCTTGCCCGTGTCCTGGGCCTTGTACTTCTGATAGACGGCGTCCAGATCGGAGAAGAGGGCCTGGGGACGAAAGTCCACCGCGGTGGCGAACCGCTCAAGCGCCGCGTGGCGCTCGCCGCAGTAGCTGGCCAGGATCTCGAACTCCTCCGTCACCCGCGGATCGACCAGCCCCTCCAGGAGCTTCTGCTGCTCCTTGAGGTAGCGGCCGAAGGGCTCCAGGCGCTCCTCGAGGTCGCGGAATATCGACTCGATGGCCCGCTGCTGGTCGTCGAGGTACTGCGCCAGCGGACGGGGCTGCTCTTCGAGGTAGCGCTGCGCGCGCTCGAGGATCTGCCGCTGGTCCGCCAGAAAGCCCTGGAAAGCGTCGAACTGGTCCCGCAGCTCTGAGGCGAGGTGCTGGGCGATCCGCTCCATGTTGTTGGACTGCCCCTCGACGTATTGCCGCAGGGGCTTCATCCGCGCCTCGAGCTGCTTCAGCGCCTGCTCGACGTTGCGCCGCTGTTCCCAGACGTGGCGCTGGAAGGGGGTGAGCCGCTCCTCGAGTAGCCGCTTGGCCTCCTCGATGGCCCGGATCTGCTCGTCGAGCTCGCGCTGGATCCGGTCCAGCGACGGCGAGGCCGACCACGCCAGGGCGCCGTTGCGCCGCTTCACGCCGTAGGCGGCCTCGACGGGCGGGCGGTCCGTGCCGGCTGCCGGCTGCTCCACGGATTCTGACCGGCCGCTCCACCGCGACAAGAGCGAGGGCATCGGTTCCTTCCCTCCGCGCCTTCCTCCGAACGGCGCCATTCAACCGCTTGGACGCGGAATGGCCTGGGATGAGCCGAGGTACCTTCCCACACCTCACCAGGGGTGTCAAGCGAAATGACCAAATTCCAATGGCCCAATGACCAAACGGGCGCAGCCTCCGTGCGTGACTTATCCGGGCCAGACCCGGACACCGAAACGCCCGAGCAGGGCGGCCAGAGTGGGCAGGGGCAGGCCCACCACGGCGGAGTAGTCCCCCTCGATCCGGTCCACCAGCAGCGCCCCTCGGCCCTGGATCCCGTAGGCGCCGGCCTTGTCCATGGGCTCTCCGGTCGCCACGTAGGCACCCGCCTCGCCTTCCTCGATCTGCCGCATGTGCACGGCCGTGACGGCCGCCGCGGCTTCGGACCGCCCGGTGGCGGCATCCACGACTGCGACGGCGGTGATGACGTGGTGGGTGCGGCCGGCGAGCTGGAGGAGGATCGCCTCCGCCTCCCGCCCGTCCCGGGGTTTGCCGTAGGGCACGCCCTCGCAGACCACGATGGTGTCTGCGCCGATGACCAGGCCCGACCGGACGCGGGCGGCGACCTGCTCGGCCTTGGCACGGGCCAGGGCGCAGGCTTGCCGCTCGTGATCCGCCAGTCGGTCGCTCGGTGTGCCGCCGTCCTCCGCGAGGTCGCTCGGCACCACCCGGAACGGCAGGCCGATTTGGGCCAGGAGGGCGGCCCGCCGGGGCGAGGCCGAGGCGAGGATGATCTGCGGGGCGGAGGTCGGTCCGGGCTCTGCCATCGGCAATCCTCTGCGCGCCGTCTAGAGAGGCGAGACGCCGCGTCCGCCGAGACAGGGGGCGTGCCGGTCGCCGCGCGTCGTGGTTTCCGCAACGGGGGCGCGCCGATCCAGGCGGGTCACAGCTTCCGATAGATGAGCAGCGCCAGCACGATGCCCAGGAGACTGGCCAGGTTGATCTTGACGGTGAGACCCAGGGTCAGCGTGAGCACCTTCAGGTCCAGCACCAGCGGGGGGGCGATCCCGGGATTGATCCCCTTGGAGAAGATCGTCTCCAGAAAGCCCCCGGGGGCCAGGGTGGCGATCACCTCGCCGATGACGCTGCCGATCAGGGCGCCCAGGATCAAGATGACCAGCAGAACCACGACGTTATCCAGCTTCTTGGCCACGGCTCGGCCCCTCCTCTGCGGCGCCGGTGGGGCCGATGGGCGCTTTGCGCAGGACCATGCCGAAGATGAAGAGGACACTGGCGCTCCCCGCCAGGGCCAGGAGCGAGAGCCGGAAGGTCACCGAGGAGACCAGCAGCGCCGAGAGGGCGTGCGAGACGGCGAAGAGGTAGATGAGCAGGACCACCTCCACGCGGCCCAAGCCGAGGTGCACCAGGCGGTGGGAGGAGTGGTCGCGGCCTCCGACGACGGGGGACTGTCCCCGGCGCAGCCGCAGGAGGACTACCAGGGTCGTGTCGAAGATGGGATAGGCCAGCACCAGGAGAGGGATGACGACGGCGGTCGGGGTGCTGGGGTTGTGCCAGCTGCCCAGCACGGCCAGGGATGCCAGTGTGAAGCCCAGGAACAGGCTCCCCGCGTCTCCCATGAAGATGCGGGTGCGGAAATTGTACGGCAGGAAGCCCAGGCAGGCGCCGGCGAGCGCGGCGGCGCTGATCGCCGTGGGCAGCTGCTCGGGGCCCGCCTCGGCGTAGCGGGCGCCGAGCAGGGCCAGGGTCAGCCCCGCGATGGCCGCCAGACCGGCGGAGAGCCCGTTCATGTTGTCCAGCAGATTGAAGGCGTTGGTGATCCCCACAATCCAGAGGAGCGTGATCGGCAGGGTGAGCCAGGGCAGAACGCTAGTACCGACGCCCGCAAAGATCACCAAGACCGACGCCGCCCCCTGGATCAGCAGGCGGAGCCGCCAGGGGAGTCCGACGCCACGCGGGTCCCGATCGTCGGAGAGACCCATCCCCAGGAGCAGGAGGGCACCGGTCAGGATGCTCAGGATGACGCCGTCCGTGGCGCCGCCGGCCAGCAGGCCGGTTACCTGGCCAAGCGCAATGGCCACCCCGCCCATCAAGGGCGTGGGCTGGGCGTGAATCTTCCGGGCGGCCGGGCGGTCCAGGACCCCCAGCCGCCGTGCCACCTGCGCGCAGAGCGGCGTGAGGAGCAGGGTGGCCCCAAGGGCGACCAGGAAGGGGAGGATCAGGGGGGTGAGGTAGCCCATGGCTTAGAGGCGTACCACCGTATCCGGCCGATCCGGCACGCGGCGCGTGGCCCCGGTGGCGTCCACGATCAGCGGCCCATTCTTGACTAGCCAGGACAGGTCAAAGGCGCTGTGGGCGACGGCCAGGCATATGCAGTCCTGCTTCGCCAGCGTCGGCTCGGTCAGCGGCACCGACCGGAGCCGGGGGGCCGGGGCGTGCGCGCCCCCGTGCTCGTCCTCCAGGGACACCTCGGGGACGTGCGGATCGTGGTAGGTGACCTCGGCCCCGTGCGCCAGCAGGATCCGCATGAGGGCGAGGGACGGGGAGTTGCGGAAGTCATCGATGTCCCGCTTGAAGGCGGCGCCCAGGATGAGCACCTTGGCGCCGAGGAGCGGCTTGCCTCGGCGATTGAGGGCCTCGATGATGCGGTTGACCGTGAAGTGCGGCATGCTCGAGTTGACCTCGGCGGCCAGCTCGATGAACTTGGTGTAAAAATCGAACTCCCGCGCCTTCCAGGACAGATAGTAGGGATCCACCGGGATGCAGTGGCCGCCCACCCCGGGCCCGGGGTAGAAGGGCATGAAGCCGAAGGGCTTGGTGGCGGCGGCGTCGATGACCTCCCAGATGTCGATGGCCATCCGGTTGCAGAGCTTGGCGAGCTCGTTGACCAGGGCGATGTTGACGCTGCGGAAGATGTTCTCGAGGAGCTTGCACATCTCGGCCACCCGCGGACTGGAGACCCGGTGGATCTGCTCGGGCGGGACCAGGAGCCCGAAGAGGGCCGCGGCGGCCTCGGTGGAGGCGGCGTCGATGCCGCCCACGACCTTGGGGGTGTTGTGGGCGCTGAACTGCTTGTTGCCGGGATCGATGCGCTCGGGCGAGAAGGCGAGGAGGAAGTCGCGTCCGGCCCGCCGGCCGCCGGCCTCGAGGATGGGACGCACCAGCTCTTCGGTGGTGCCGGGATAGGTAGTGGACTGCAGGACCACCAGGGCCCCGGGGCCCACGTGGGGGGCCAGGGAGCGGCAGGCCGCCTCGATGAAGGAGAGGTCGGGGGCCTTCATCCGGTCGAAGGGGGTCGGGACGCAGATCACGACGGCGTCCGTCCGGGCACACGCGCCGTAGTCGGTGGTGGCGCTGAGGATCCCGGCCTGGACCAGCGGGGCCATGACCTCGGTGGGGACGTCCGGGATGTGGCTCACCCCCCGGTTGATGCTGGCCGCCCGGTCCGGGTTCACCTCCAGCCCGATCACCTGGATCCCGGCCCGGCCGAAGCTGGTGGCCAGGGGCAGCCCCACGTAGCCCAGGCCGATGACGGCCACGCGAACCCGCTTGCTCCGGACCTTCTCCAGAAACTGCGCACCGGCATCGCTCATGAATCCGCCTCGCTGTTCATGGGGAGGTTGCGCCTCGACAGCCTCCGCGGCCGTCTCGGGCCCGCCCGAACCTTCCGCCCTGCCGGTGCGCATCCTCCGGGTCTAGTAAGAGTAGTGCTGTCGACTCCAGGCGATGGTCTTCTTGAGTCCCTGCTCCAGGGCCACGCGGGGCCGGAATCCGAGCAGCCGCCGCGCCTTGTCCACGGCGGGCACGCGCCGTCGCGTGTCCTCGAAACCTTCGCCGTAGTAAGCCTGGTAGGGCAGGAACTCGATGGGGGAGCGCGAGCGGGTCAGCCGCTTGATGGTCCGCGCCAGGTCCAGGATCGGGGTCTCCTGGGTGCTGCCGATGTTGAAGGCCTCGCCGATGGCCGTGGCTCGTTCGCCGGCCAGGAGCGTTCCGGCCAGGGTGTCGTCGATGTAGGTGAAGCAGCGGCTCTGCTTCCCGTCGCCGTGCACGGTGAGGGGCTCCCCGCGGAGCGCCTGCCGAATGAAGTTGGCCACCACGCTGCCATACCCCCGCTCGTCCAGACGAGGACCGTAGCTGTTGAAGTAGCGCACGATCGAGACCGGCAGGCCCTTGGCGGCATAGGCGAAGGCGAAGTGCTCGTCGATGGCCTTGGACATCGAATAGGACCAGCGGGCGACCCCGGTTGCGCCGAGCACCCGGTCGTCGTCCTCGCGATAGGGGACATGGGCAGCTTTGCCGTAGATCTCCGAGGTGGAGGCCAGGACCACCCGCTTCCAGTACTTGAAGGCGAATCCCAGGACCGCCTCCGTGCCCCGGACGTTGGTGTTGATGGCGGCCAGGGGATCCTGGAGGATGTTCCGTACCCCGACCGCGGCGGCGAGATGGAAGATGCAGTCCATGGACGGAATGAACCGTTCCAGGAGATGCTCGTTCAGGATGGAATCGTTGATGAAGTGAAACGCCGCATTGCCGAGCAGGTGCCGGATGTTCTCGATCTTCCCCGTGGACAGATTGTCGATGACGAGGACCTCGTCTCCGCGCTTGATGAGCAGGTCAACCAGATTCGAGCCGATGTACCCGGCGCCGCCCGTCACCAGGACCCGCACGATGAACCTCCTCTGCTGGCTCCAAAGACGCAGGACAGCAGGCACACGACGTAAAAGGTACCGCGTACGGCGTGACGGGGAGGAAGCGGGACGGCCCCACCTCAGGGGCCGGCGTCCGCCGTCCGTCTCCAGCCGAGCCTCTCCGCCGCCAGGGCGGTGTACATGGCCTCGATCCGCTGGATGAGGCCTTCCGCGCTGTGGGCCTGGAGCGCGGCGGGGCGAGCGGCTGCCACCAAGCGCTGGCGGCCCGCCGGATCCGCCAGCAGATCCCGGATCCCGCGGGCCAGGGCCGCCGGGTCCTCCGAAGGCACCAGCCAGCCGGTCTGCCCGTGGGTGAGGAGGTCGCCGACCCCGCCCACGTCCGTGGACAGGACCGGCACCCCCGCCGCCATGGCCTCGATCAGGGCGACCGGTGTGCCCTCGTTCCGCGAGCAGCAGATTACCACGTCCAGTTCCGGGAGGATAGCCTCCAGGTCGCCGCGCCAGCCCAGGAAATGGACCCGGCCGGCCAGGCCGAGGTCCCGGGCCAAGGCCTCCAGGGCGGTCCGCCGCTCGCCGTCGCCCACCACGAGCAGGTGCGCCCCCCGGGTCTCCTCCCGGGTCAGGGCGGCGAACAGCGCCGGGTGGTTCTTGATGGGGACCAGGCGGCCGATGATCCCGAGGAGCGGGGCGTCCCGGGGGATGGCGAGCCGCTGGCGCAGGCAGGCGCGGCCGGGAGCGGCTGCGGCAAAGCGCTGGAGGGGGAGGCCCAGAGGGACCACCTCGACCTGCTCCGGCCGGCCGATCCCCCGCGCCAGGAGGGACGCGCGCACGCGGGGGCTCACCGTGACGATGCGGTCGGTCCGGCGCGCCAGGGCACGCTCGATTCCCAGGAAGAGCCGGGTGAGCGCGGGGGAAAAGTAGCCTTCCAGGATGTGCCCGTGGAAGGTGTGGACGACGACAGGCACCCCGGCGAGTCGCGCGGCCACGCGCCCCAGCGCCCCCGCCTTCGCGGTGTGGGTGTGGACGAGGTCCGGGCACAGCGTCCGGAAAAGGGCCACGAGCCTCCCCAAAGCCGCCAGGTCGCGGCCCGGGCGGATGGCCCGTCCGAGGGACGGGATCACCACCGGGGTGATGCCCTGCGACCGGGCCAGGGGGCTGAGGTCCCCCTCGTCCGGGTCCGGGACCCCCGTGATCAGGGTGCTCCGGAAGCGCGAGGGATCCAGCCCGGCCGCGAGCAGGATCACGTGCTGCGCCGGTCCCCCCACGTTGAGCCGTGCGATGACCCGCGCGATGCGCAGTGGCTGCTCCCCCGAGCCGGCCGGCCCTGCGGGCTCGGGCTTCAGCACTCGTGGGCTTTGAACCATTCCACCGTCCGTCGCAGCCCCTCGCGGACATCGAGTTGGGGCCGGTAGCCGAGCAGCGTCTCTGCCTTCTGGATCGAGGCGTAGGAGTGGCGAATGTCCATGGGGCGCGCCGGCTCGTGGATCGGGGGGAGCTCGGTGCCGAGCGCCTGGTTCACCCAGCGGACCAGCTGGTTCAGCGTGGTGGTCTGCCCCAGGGCGATGTTCAGGGCCTCGCCGACCCCCCCGGGGGCCTCCGCCGCCAGGAGGTTCGCCGCCACGACGTTCTCCACCGGGGTGAAGTCCCGGGACTGCTCCCCGTCCCCGAAGATCACGGGGCGCTCACCCGCCAGCATCCGCCGCAGGAACCGAGGGATTACCGCCGCGTACTCCGAGTCGGGATGCTGCCGCGGCCCGAACACGTTGAAGTAGCGCAGGCTCACCGTCTCCAGGCCGTACACCGGGGCGTAGATCCGGCAGTACAGCTCCGCCGCCAGCTTGGAGACCCCGTAGGGGGCCTTCGGGGCGAGGGGCATCTCCTCCGTCTTGGGCAGGCCCGGGGTATCCCCGTACACCGAGGAGGAGGAGGCATAGACGAGACGCCGGACGCCGGCGGCGCGGGCCGCCTCCAGCAGCGTCAAGGTCCCGGTCGCGTTCACCGCGTTGGTGGGCCCCGGCTCCTTGATGGACCGTGGGTTGGAGTTCAGGGCGGCCTGGTGCAGGATGACCTCGACCCCTTGCACCGCCCGCGCCACCGCGGCCGGATCGCGCAGATCACCCCGCAGGATCTCGATCCGGTCCTCGATGCCGCGCAGGTTCTGGGGGCGGCCCGTGGAGAAGTCGTCCAGGATCCGGACCGACTCTCCACGGGCCGCGAGGGCATGGGCCAGGTTGGAGCCGATGAAGCCGGCCCCCCCGGTGATCAGGAATCGCGGCATGGTCTCATCCTTCCCGCAGCCCGCATTGCTGGTCTGCAATGCGGGCTAGCCATTGGCACGTGAGCCCGGATTCTTCGCGAATGTTTCGCGAAGAATCCGGGTTAGGGCGACGCCAGGCGGCGCCCTGTGAGCAGCTTCCCGTCGCCATCCACGTGAGTCCGGTGCCAGAGCTCCAGCATGAGGAGGGTCCAGAGCTGCGGGTGCCAGTTGGCGGCCCCGCGGCCGTGCTCGTCCAGCAGCCGCTCCACCGCGTCGCGGCGGAGGTACCCCCGGCCCACGGCCTGCGCCGAGAGGAGCGTCTCCCGGACCAGCGCCCGCATCTCACCCCGCAGCCAGTGGTCGATGGGCACGCCGAAGCCGCGCTTGGGCCGCTCCAGCACGGGCGCCGGCAGCAGGTCCCGCAGGGCGCGCTTGAGCAGGAGCTTGGTGGCGCGGCCGCGCACCTCGAGGTCCGCCGGGAGGGTGGCGGCGAACTCCATCAGGGGGTGGTCCAGGAAGGGGGAGCGCGCCTCCAGCGAGTTGGCCATGCTGGCGATGTCCGCCTTGACGAGGAGGTCGTCCGGGAGGTACAGCGCCACGTCCGCCGCCATGGCCGCGTCGACGGGGTCGGCCGCCCCGTCCTCGCGGAAGGCGGCGAGGATCGGGTCGAGATCGTCCCCCGCCCCCCCCGCCGCCGCCAGGAACTCGGGGGTGCAGAGCCGCGTCTTCTCCGCCCCCAGGAACTGCGCCATCCAGCGCCCGTAGCGGCGCCCCGGCTCCTCCGCCGCCCCCTCCAGGAAGCGCCGGCTCCGGGCGAGCAGCCCCCCCCGCCGCCCCCGCCGCGGCCACAGGGCGAGCCC
>Ga0335070_10004495_pt1 | contig 16315 bp, 15 predicted proteins | sample Lox_Sample_13_FD_206722 | JGI IMG/M metagenome (GOLD analysis project Ga0335070, IMG submission 206722) | Soil microbial communities from Loxahatchee National Wildlife Refuge, Florida, United States - Lox_Sample_1.3 | ecosystem: Environmental > Terrestrial > Soil > Wetlands | place: USA... | reverse complement strand
AAGCTCGGCGACCCGGGGCAGGAGCGCGTCGGCGACTGGGTCGTGGCGATCGGCTCGCCGTTCGGCTTCGAGAACAGCGTGAGCGCCGGCATCGTCTCCGCGAAGGGCCGCTCGCTGCCGGGGGACACCTACGTGCCGTTCATCCAGACCGACGTCGCGGTCAACCCGGGCAATTCGGGCGGGCCGCTGTTCAACCTCAAGGGCGAGGTGATCGGCATCAACTCGCAGATCTACAGCCGCTCGGGCGGCTACCAGGGGCTGTCGTTCGCGATCCCGATCGACGTCGCGCTCAAGGTCAAGGACCAGATCGTCGCGAAGGGCAGCGTCTCCCACGCGCGCCTGGGCGTGACGGTGCAGGAGGTCAACCAGGCGCTTGCCGACTCCTTCGGCCTGAAGCAGCCCGCCGGCGCGCTCGTCGCATCTGTGCTGCCGGGCAGCGCGGCCGAGCGGGCCGGATTGCAGCCGGGCGACGTGATCGTCAAGTACGACGGCAAGGCGATCGGAGCGGCAAGCGAGCTGTCGGCGGCGGTCGGCCAGGCTTCGCCCGGAGACAAGGTGAAGCTCGAGGTCATGCGCAAGGGCGCGACGCGCGAGATCGCGGCGACGCTCGGCGCCGCCAAGCCCGAGAAAGTCGCGCAGGCGGTCGACTCGGCGAAGGACCACGGCCGCCTCGGCATGGCGGTGCGCCCGCTCACCCCGGAAGAGCGCAAGCAGGCCAACGTGCCCGGCGGGCTGCTCGTAGAGGAGACCGCCGGCATCGCCGCGCGCTCGGGCGTCCAGCCCGGCGACATCGTGCTGATGGCGGGCGGCAAGCCGGTGAACAGCGTAGGCGAACTGCGCGCCGCGACCTCCGGCAGCGGCACCGTGGCGCTGCTCGTGCAGCGCGGCGAATCGCGCATCTTCGTGCCGATGAAGCTGGGCTGAGCGCCGCGGCGCTCAGAGCGCCTCGACGCCTTCGATCGTGATCTGCGGCCGCTGCAGGCCGTTGAACTCGTTGACGCCGAGGCGGTAGGCTGCGCGCACGCGGCCTGGCAATGGTTCGAGCGAATTGAAGCGCATCGCCTCCAGGCGCCGGCCGTCCTTCACCAGGCGCAGCTTGAGGTGGCGCTCGCCGACGACGCGCTGGTCCTCCACGCCGAAGCGGTCGCAGAACAGCGGCGCCGGGAAGCCCTGGCCCCAGATCTGCGCCTCCAGCATCTGCGCCACGTCGAGCGAGTGGTAGGCCGACTCGAGCTCGCCGTCGGTCTCCACGACGCGCAGTCGCGCGCCTTCCGGAAGCAGTTCATCGGATGTTTTTTCAAATAATTCCTGGAAGAAAGCCAAGTCTTTTTCCCGGATAGTGAGGCCCGCCGCTTGTGCATGGCCGCCGAAGCGCAGGAGGAGCCCCGGCGCCCGCTTGGCGACGAGGTCGAGCGCGTCGCGCAGGTGAAATCCCGGGATCGAGCGGCCCGAGCCGCGCAGCTCGCCGCCATTGGCTCTCGCAAAACAGACGGTGGGACGGTGCACGCGCTCGCGCACGCGCGAGGCGATGAGACCCACCACGCCCTGGTGCCAGCCGGGCTGGAACATCGTCAGCGTCGCGCCCGGCGGCTCCGTGAGGCCGTCGAGCACCGCCGCCGCCTCGTCGAGCATCTCGCCCTCGATGCGGCGCCGCTCGCGGTTCAGGCGGTCGAGCTCCTGCGCGCAGTTGGCCGCGCGCGCCTCGTCGTCCGTGATCAGGCACTCGATGCCGAGGCTCATGTCGGCGAGCCGCCCCGCGGCGTTGAGGCGCGGGCCGAGAATGAAGCCGAGGTCGAAGCAGGTCGCTGCCGCGGGCGAGCGCCCGGCGGCGCGCGCGAGCGCGGCGAGGCCGGCCTTCGCGCGGCCCCCGCGCAGGCGCTTCAGCCCCTGCGCCACGAGGATGCGGTTGTTGGCGTCGAGCGGCACCACGTCGGCCACCGTGCCGAGCGCGACGAGGTCGGTCAGTGAAGCGAGATTGAATTCTTGCTTTTCGCTGAAGAAACCTCTTTCGCGGAGCTCGGCGCGCAACGCCAGCATCACGTAGAACATCACCCCGACCCCGGCGATCGCTTTCGACGGAAAGGCGCAGCCGGGCTGGTTCGGGTTGACGATGCACTCGGCCTCGGGCAGCGCGTCGCCGGGCAGGTGGTGGTCCGTGATCAGCGTGCCGATGCCCAGGCGCTTCGCGTGCGCTACGCCCTCGACGCTCGCGATGCCGTTGTCCACCGTGATCAGCAGGTCGGGGCCGAGCCTGGCGGCGATGTCCACGAGCTCGGGCGTGAGCCCGTAGCCCAGCTCCATGCGGTTCGGCACCAGGTACTCCACCTTCGCGCCGAAGGCGCGTAGCGCGCGCACTCCCACTGCGCAGGCGGTAGCGCCGTCGGCGTCGTAATCGGCGACGATCAGCAGCTTCTTCTGCTGCTCGATCGCGTCGGCGAGCAGCCGCGCCGCGCGGTCGGCATTGGCGAGCGCCGAGGGCGGCACGAGGCGCGCGGTGTCCTGATCGAGCTCGCCCGCCGAGGCGATGTGCCGCGCTGCGTACAGGCGCGCGAGCAGCGGGTGCAGGCCGGCTTCCTGCAGGCGCAGCCGGTCGACCTCCTTGTAGGCGCGCGTGACGATCTTCAAGCCGCCGCCTCCCGCTATCGCGCCAGCGGCCGCGGCCGGCGCCAGAAGCGGCGCAAGTCGGCGCGCACCGTCTCTACCGCGAGTCCGGCGTCCGGAACGTGCACGGTGATCATGCCGATGCGCCCGGCGCGCAGCGCCGAGAGCAGCGGCGCAAACCAGCGCGCTTCCAGCATCGCAAGGCCGCGCGCAAGCGCTTCGCTGTCGCCGAGCGCGGCCGCGGCGCGCAGCAGGTCGAGCAGCACGAGGTGGCGCCCGTCCTCGGGCGCACGCTCGAGCCATTCCGCCGCGCCTTCGCCGGGCGCGCGGTGGCGGACGCCGGCGAGCTTCGCGAGGCCGAGCGCCGCCGGGTCGGCCGCGCTCATCGTGTGCCATGGCCCCGACGCGGCGGCCGGCAGCGCGCCCGCGCCCCAGAGCCAGACGCTGTTCACCACCGGCGCGCCGCTCGCCTCGCGCGCCGTGTTCACCGCGTGCTGGTAGAGCGCCATCTGCATTTCCGCGAGCAGCGTGCGCAGCTGCCGGTCCGGCAGGCGCGCGCCGCCTTCGCGGCCCGCGACTTCCAGCGCAGGCCGCGCGTCCACGGTCATCGCGGCTTCGGCGCGCAGGCCCCAGGCCTCCGGAGTGAAAGCCTGCAGCGCGGACTTGCCGGCGAACAGGCGGCTCAGCTCCGCGCAGAGCGCGTCCGCCTCCTCCCGCGCGATCTCGAAGCAGGCGCCGGGCAGCAGCATCACGAGGTCGCGGTCGGCGCGCAGGTGCACCGGGTCGGCGCGCAGCCAGTGGCCCGCGGCGGCCTGGGCGCCGAGCGCATGCGCGGTCAGCGCGCCGGCGGGCAGCGGGCCGGCGAGGCCGAAGGCGGCGGCGAGCCATTCCTCGAGCGTCGCCGCCGGCAGGCGCTCGCGCCGGCCGCGCGCGAGCAGCAGCTCGAGCGCGGGCGCGCCAGCGCGCGCCGCGAGCAGGGCGGGAATGACGAGCTCGAGATGCATCAGTGCGCCGCCGCCAGCTCGACGACCCGGGCGCGCCGGGAGTTCAGGTGGCGCGTGAGGATCTTGTAGTGGTCGAGGTCGAAGCGCGCGCGCGGCCGGTCGCGCACGAGCTCGGCCACCTCCGCGTCCGAGCGCGCGCTGCCGAGCAGGCACCAATGGTCGACCACGTGCACCTCGGCCGCCTCGCGCCCGGCGTCCTCCTCGACGATGCCGATCGGCCCGCGCCACGGCCAGGCCTGCGCCTTCAGGCGCGCGAGCGCCGCGACCGCGCGCGCGTGGTGCGCGTGCACGCTCTCGCGCCCCGCGCACGCGCCCGCGCAGCGCCGGATCTGGTGGCGGAAGCAGGCGCCGCGGCCGGCGCGCTCGAAGCCGAGCGCGCGCAGGCACAGGCCGTGCTCGTCGGCGAGGCCGCGCAGCGCCGCCAGCGCCGCGCGCCTGGAGCGGAACACGCCGCACAGGAAAGGAAGGGTTCCGACGTTGATTTGATCCGCACCCACGAGCTCAACAGAACTTCCCCTGATTGCAAAACCACACAGTTCGCCAACGCGTTTCAGCTGCCTGTTGAAGGCCGGCGCCAGCTCTTTCACGAGACGCGCCTCCAGCAGCAGCGCGCCCAGCTCGCCGCTCGTGCGCCGCCATTCGACGCGCCGCACCTCGCGCGCGATCTGCGCCTCGCGCGGCGAGCGCAGGTCGTCGCCGAAATGCTGCAGCACGCGGCTGCGCAGATCGACGCTCTTGCCGACGTAGAGCGGCGCACCGCTCTCGCCGTAGAAGAGGTACACGCCGGGCGCCTCCGGGATCGCGTCGATCGTCGCGCGCTCGAGGTGCGCGGGCAGCGAAGGCGACCTGGTCAGCGACCGCGCCGCGTCTTCCATCGCTTGCGCGCCGTGCTCCTCGGCGGCGACCTGCAGGAACTGCCAGACCGCCTGCGCGTCGCCGAGCGCGCGGTGGCGCGCGCCGCCCTGCGCGCCGAACCGCAGGCCGTGCCGCTCGACGAGGCAGTCCAGGCTGTGGCGCGCGTGGCCCGGATACAGGCGCCGCGACAGCTTCACGGTGCACAGCGTCCTCGCCTGGAAGCGCAGGCCGGCGCGCTCGAACTCGTGGCGCAGGAAGCCATAGTCGAAGCGCGCGTTGTGCGCGACGAGCACGCGGCCTTCCAGGCGCTCGCGCAGTTCGCGCGCGATGTCGGCGAACGCCGGGGCGTTGGCGACCATTTCGTTGGTGATGCCGGTGAGCACCTGGATCGCGGCCGGGATCGGCGTGCCCGGGTTGACGAGGGTCGACCATTCGCCGGCCACTTCGCCCGCCTGCGCCTCGACCACCGCGATCTCGGTCACGCGGTTCCAGGCCGGATGCGCGCCGGTGGTCTCCAGGTCGACGATCGCGAGCGGCGCGTCGAGCAGCGGTGTCATGGGCGCGTCACTGCACCTTGATGTTGGCCGCCTTGATGATCTCCGCCCAGCGCGCGGCGTCGGCGCGCACGCGCTCGAGAAACTGCTCGGGCGTGCTGCCCACCGGCTCGGCGCCGGCGGCCGCGAAGCGCTCGCGCAGGTCCGGCGCCTTCAGCGCCGACGCGGTGTCCGCGCTCACGCGCGCGACGATGTCCTTCGGCGTCGCCGCGGGGCCGAACAGGCCGAACCAGGTCTCGGATTCGAAGCCCGGCAGGCCGGACTCAGCCATCGTCGGCAGGTCGGGGGCGAGCGGCGTGCGCCTTGGCGAGCTGATCGCGAGCGCGCGCACGTTGCCCGCCTTGACGTAGTTGAGCGCCGTGACGATCGAGTCGAACAGCATTGCGACCTGGCCGTTGGCGAGATCCGGGATCGAGAGGCCGGTCCCCTTGTACGGCACGTGCTGGATGTCCACGCCGGCCTTCAGCTTGAACAGCTCGCCCGTGAGGTGCGGAATCGTGCCCACGCCGCTAGAGGCGAAGTTGAGCTGGCCGGGCTTCGCCTTCGCGAGCGCGATGAGCTCCTTCACGCTGGTGACGCCGAGCTTCGGGCTCACCACGAGCACGTTGGTCGCGTTGGAGACCTGGCTGATCGGCGCGAAGTCGCGCAGCGGGTCGTAGGGCAGCTTCTGCAGCGCGGGCCCGATCGAGTGCGTGCTGCTCGTGGCCATCAGCAGCGTGTAGCCGTCGGCGGGCGCCTTGGCGACGAACTCCGAGCCTATCGCGCCGCCCGCGCCCGGCTTGTTGTCGACCACCACCGGCTGGCCCCAGCGCTCGGAGAGCTTCTGGCCGAGCGCGCGCGTGAGGATGTCGGTCGGGCCGCCGGCGGGAAAGGGCACCACCACGTGCACGGCGCGCGCGGGGTACTGCGCGAGCGCCGGAAGCGGCAGAGCGAGGAGCAGGGCGAACAGCAGGCGCAGGGCGTTCATGCGGGAGACTCTTAGTGTGGATTTATCCAGTATCGCAATCTACCGCAAAATCGCGGCGAACTGCCAGGCCGCGAAGGCGAGGATGGACAGGCCGGAGACGACGTTGATCGCGCGCAGCAGCCGCGGACCGATGCGCCCGCGCAGCCGGCCCGCACTTGCGGCGAGCAGGATCCACCACGACGCCGAGCCTGCAAAGACGCCCAGCACCACCCAGGCGGCCGCCGCGTAGTCGCTCGGCACCAGGCCGAGGCCGGCGAAGATCGCGGCGAAGGCGACGATGGTCGGCGGGTTGGCGAGCGTCAGCCCGAACGTGGACAGGAACGCCTGCACGGCGCCGATGCGCTCCTCGGCGCCGCTTTCCAGGCTCGGCCGCGCGAGCAGGGCCTTCACGCCCAGGTAGACGAGAAACAGGCCGCCCGCCAGGCCGATCCAGAACGCGTGGCGCAGCAGGAAACCGGAGATCGCCGTGAGACCGAACGCCGCCACCGCGCCGTACAGGCCATCGGCGAGTGCGATGCCCATGCCCGAGGCGAGGCCGGCGAGCGTGCCCTGCGCGAGCGTGCGCCGGAAGCAGAGAATCCACAGCGGACCGACGCTGGCGGCGAGCAGGAAGCCGAACAGCAGGGCTTTGGGCAGCAGCGTCACGCGGAAACGATCCAGCCTTCGCAGGGCTCGATGCGATCGGGCAGGCCAAATTTGCGCTTGCTCGAAGCGTCTGCCGCCTGCACCGCGCAAAGGACGGCATCGAGCCAGTCTCCGCTCGGGTCCTGGAGAGCGCTCGCGAGCCGCCGTGAGGCGAGTTCAAGCTTGAGCTTCCCCTGCGGGTGCCGGCCTGCTCGCAACGCGTCGAGGATCCGGCGTCGCGCCGCCGCATTTCTGTCCGCGTTCGAAGGCTTATCGTTCTTGTAGTAGGTCTCGCCGAGCCGCCGCACGAGCAGGCCCGGATAAGCTTCGAGCGCGATCTTCTTCGAGCCGGTTTCATGAAGCGCGGCCACGTGGAGCCGCGAAGAGACCAGCCGCCAGCTTCCTTCGTAGAACATCTTGCCGACAGGCGGATTGGCCATCGTCTTCAGCGGGCTCTCGGACCGGGCGGCCAGGTCCGTCGCCCGGTGCTTGTCCGCCGTGAGCTGTGCATCCTGGAAGGCGCGCATCGCAATTCTAGAAAATGCTTCCTTCCCGATTCCGGCGCAGGCCCGCACCATCGAGGCCCAATCCCGCGGCCAGCCCTGCGCGTCGACGAAGCGGCGCGGCAGACCGAACGGAAAATCGAAGCCGGCAATCCATTGGTCGTCACGCCCGAGCCACAGCTCGTAGGCCGGCCAATCCGAAAACTCGAGGAAATCGCGAAGCACCAAACGACGCTCGGCCAGCTCGCAGGCGGCGGCCACAATGGGCTTGGACCGCTGCGGCGCCGACGTGAAGTCGACTCCGTAGACCTTCACGGCCGCTGCAGCGTCACCCAGACGATGGCGTCGTAGGGCAGCTTGGCGTCGGGAGCGACCGGCGCGCCGGCGGGGAGCTGCAGCTCGGCCGCGCGCCGCACCAGCACCTTCTCCACCGACACGCCCGCGACCGCCCAGCGATCGAACAGCGCGGTGAACTCGGGCATGCCGCGCAGCGCGGCCGCGACGTAGGCGTTCTCGTGCACTGGCTTGCCGCGCTCCTGCAGCGGGCGGCCGGCGGCCGGGTCCCAGCGCCGCGAGCTGGAGGCCTGGCGCGCGAGAAGATTGGAGAGCCACGAGTACCGCTCGATGCGCCCGAGCGCGAGCGTGATCGCGCTCGCCTCGCTCGCTTCCTGCGCGAGGATCGCGCGCACCGCCGCCTGCGTGGAGGAGAAGCCGACCGGGCAGGCCGGGCGCAGGCGCAGGATGACGCGGTTCTCCTCGAAGCGCTCGAAGGCGATGTCGCACTCCGGCGCCTTGAAGCCTCCGATCGCGGCGGCGATCAGGATTTCGAGCATGCCGCGAGCTCGGCCGCCGACAGGTTTTGGATGCGCCCGAAGCCGGCGACGAAGCGCGCGTCGCGCGGCGCGATGCGCCAGAACGCGAAGTCGGGCAGCTCGAAGTTGATCTTCTGCGCGGGAAAGCGCGCGAGCCAGAGCTGCTGCAGCGGCGGCTGGGGGTTGGCGAGCTTCTGCGCCGTTCCGCGGATCGAGAGGCGCTTGAGCGTGAACGGATCGGCGCGCCGATCGTCGGTCTCGGCGATCGACAGCGCGATCTCCGGATGCAGGCCCATGTCCTGCGTGTGCCAGGCGAGGCGGCTCACGTGCACGTAGAAGGCCGCGAAGCCCGCCTCCGGAAGGTACAGCGTCATCGAGGCCATCGGCGCGCCCTGGCGTAGCGTGGCGAGATGCGCGATGCGCTCGGCGCGCACCAGCGCGGCGAGCTCGGCGGCCAGATCCGCGGGGATCGTCATGGAATCGATTGTAGTATTCTCGCGCCACCGTGCGGTACGAATTCCTCGTCGGCCTGCGCTACACCCGCGCCAAGCGCCGCAATCACTTCATCAGCTTCATCTCGGCCACCTCGATGGCGGGCATCGTTCTCGGCGTCGCGGCCCTGATCGTGGTGCTGTCGGTGATGAACGGCTTCCAGAAGGAGCTGCGCGCGCGCATCCTCGGCGTGGCCTCGCACGTGCAGATCAGCGGCGCCGACAACCGCCTGCGCGACTGGCGCGGGCTGGCCGGCACGGTGGCGGGCGAGCCGCATGTCGTCGCCTCGGCGCCCTTCGTGAACGCCCAGGCGATGATCGCAGTGGGGCAGGCGGTGCGCGGCAGCGTGGTGCGCGGCATCGTGCCCGAGCTGGAGGACAAGGTGGCCGAGTTCGGCCTGCACATGCGCGCCGGCTCGGTCTCGGCGCTGAAGGGCGGCGAGTTCGGCATCGTGCTCGGCTCGGAGCTCGCGCGCGCGCTCGGCGTGCTGCTGAACGACAAGGTCGCGCTCATCGCGCCGCAGGGCCTGGTCACGCCCGCGGGCGTGCTGCCGCGCCTGAAGCAGTTCACGGTCGTCGGCATCTTCGAAGTCGGCATGTACGAGTACGACGCCGGCCTCGCGCTAGTTCACCTGGAGGACGCGCAGAAGCTCTACCAGATGGGCGACGCGGTCTCCGGCCTGCGCCTGCGCCTGGATGACCTGTTCGAGGCGCGCGGCGTCGCGCGCGACCTGATGAGGCGGCTGGACCGCGACCTCTACGCCACCGACTGGACGCGCAGCCACGCCAACTTCTTCCGCGCCGTCGAGATCGAGAAGCGCGTGATGTTCATCATCCTCACGCTCATCGTCGCCGTCGCGGCCTTCAACATCGTCTCCACGCTGGTGATGCTGGTGACCGACAAGCAGGCCGACATCGCGATCCTGCGCACCGTCGGCGCCTCGCCCGCCTCGATCGTGCAGATCTTCATGGTCCAGGGCGCCCTCATCGGCGTCATCGGCACCGCGGCCGGCGTGCTGCTCGGCGTGCTGCTCGCCTTCAACGTCGACACCGTGGTGCCGTTCATCGAGCACCTGCTCGGCTTCAAGTTCCTCGCCAAGGACGTCTACTACATCTCCGAGCTGCCCTCGGACGTGCAGGCGGGCGACGTGATCACGATCGCCGCAGTCTCGCTCGTGCTGTCCTTCGTCGCCACGCTCTACCCGAGCTGGCGCGCCTCGCGCGTGAACCCGGCGGAGGCCTTGCGCTATGAGTGAGCTGGTTCTGGTTTGCGAAAAACTGAAGAAGACCTATCAGGGGCCTGCTCCGGTTCATGTGCTGCTCGGCGTGGACCTCGAGGTGCGCGCCGGCGAGCACGTGGCGATCATGGGCCGCTCCGGCTCGGGCAAGTCCACGCTGCTGCACCTGCTGGGGGGGCTGGACGCCGCGAGCGGCGGCAGCGTGCGCCTGCTCGGCAGGGACTTCGGCTCGCTCGGCGAGCGCGAGCGCGGCGAGCTGCGCAACCGGTCGCTCGGCTTCGTCTACCAGTTCCACCACCTGCTGCCGGAATTCACCGCCGCGGAGAACGTCGCGATGCCGCTCTGGGTCCGGCGCATGGAGCGCGGCGCCGCGCTCGCCCGGGCGCGATCGGTTCTCGCCGAGCTGGGACTGTCCGGCAGGCAGGAGCATCTTCCTTCGGAGCTGTCCGGGGGCGAGCGCCAGCGCTGCGCGTTCGCGCGCGCGATGGTCACCGAGCCCGCCTGCCTGCTCGCCGACGAGCCCACGGGCAACCTCGACGCGCAGACCGCCGACGAGGTGTTCGAGGCGATGCTGCGGCTCTCGCGCAGGCGCGGCACCGCGTTCGTGCTCGTCACCCACGACGCCGAGCTCGCGGCGCGCACGGGACGCGTGCTCGAGCTGCGCGACGGCGCGCTGCGCGCCGCGTAGGCGCGGCATCGCGATGGCGCTGATCCAGGTCCTAGTCTTCCTGCTGCTGTGCGCGGTGGTGCTCGGCTGGCTGTCGCGCCGCGCCGCGCTGCCGTACCCGATCGCGCTGGTGCTGGGCGGCGGCGCGCTCAGCTTCGTGCCGGGGCTCCCCAAGGTCGAGTACGACCCGCAGTTCCTGCTGGTCATCGTGCTGCCGCCGATCCTCTACCAGGCGGCGCTGCTCACCTCCTGGCGGGACTTCAAGGCCAGCCTGCGGCCGATCGGCCTGCTCGCGATCGGCCTGGTGATCGTCACCACGCTCGCGGTCGGCGCGACGCTGAAGCTGCTCGTGCCGGGCATGCCCTGGGCGGTGGCCTTCGTGTTCGGCGCGATCGTCTCGCCGCCGGACGCGGTGGCCGCGACCGCGATCCTGTCGCGCCTGAACATGCCGCGGCGCATCGTCGTGGTGCTCGAGGGCGAGAGCCTGGTGAACGACGCCTCGGGCCTCGTGCTCTACAAGCTCGCGGTCGCGGCGGTGCTCACGGGCGGCTTCTCGTTCCTCGGCGCGAGCGGCGAGTTCGCGCTGGTATCGCTCGGCGGCGTGGCGATCGGCGCCGCCGGCGGCCTCGCCTTCATCTGGCTGCACCGGCAGATCGGCGATGCGTTCACCGAGGTGCTCGTGTCGCTGTCGATCCCGTACACCCTCTACGTGCTCGCCGAGTCGTTCCACTGCTCGGGCGTGCTCGCGGTGGTCACCGCGGGCATCATCCGCGCGCGCTACACACCGGTGATCGTGTCGGCGGAGATGCGCATCCTCGCGCGCTCGATGTGGAACATCCTGGTGTTCATGCTGAACAGCTTCATCTTCATCCTCATCGGCATGGCGCTCTCGGGCGTGATGGGGCGCCTCGCCGGCTACAGCGCCGCCGAGCTCGCCGGCTACGCCGCCGCGGTGACGCTGGTGGCGATCGTGGTGCGCTTCGCCTGGGTCTACCCGGCGACCTTCGTGCCGCGCTGGCTGAGCGCGCGCCTGCGCGCCGCGGAACCCGCGCCGCAGCGCGGCGAGGTGTTCATCATGAGCTGGTGCGGCATGCGCGGCATCGTCTCGCTGGCGGCTGCGCTCGCGCTGCCGGTCGAGGTCGAGAGCGGCGAGGCGTTCCTGTTCCGCGACCTGCTGATCTTCCTCACCTTCGTGGTGATCTCGGCGACGCTGGTGGTGCAGGGCCTCACCCTCACGCCGCTGATCCGCTGGCTGAAGCTCGGCACGGACCCCGGCGCGCACGACGAGCACCTGCGCGCGCGCGCGGCGCTCGGGCGCGCGGCGCTCGCCGCGATCGACGAGCTCGGCGCGAAGGACCTGATGCCGCAGGACATCGTCGCGCGCGTGCGCGCCGAATTCAGCGACCGCGTCGACGCGGCGCTGCCGCAGGGACACCAGAGCAGCTTCGCTTTCGGCCGCGACCTGCGCCTCGCCGCGGTGCGCGCCGAGCGCCAGGAGCTGATCCGCATCTGGCGCGCGGGCGACATCAGCGACGAGGTGCTGCACCACCTCGAGGAAGAGCTCGACTACGAAGAGCAGCGCTTCTAGGCGGCGCTCAGCACGCTCTCGAGGATCCTGCGCCCCTGCGGGGTCGCCATGGCGATGAGGACGTTGCCGCGCTGCAGGCGGTAGTCCGCGGACGGGTTGAACTGCCAGCCGCCGGCGGTGCGCACCGCGAGCACCACGTAGCCTTCGTTGGCGGGCACCGCCTCGCCGAGGCTGCGCCGATCGAACGAGTCGGGCACGACCACCTCCTCGATGCGCAGCTTGTCGTCGGTGCGCAGCATCTCGTCCAGGAACGTCACCACCGCGGGACGCAGCATGCTCGAGGCGATGCGCATGCCTCCCGTGAAGTCCGGCGAGACGATCGCGTCGGCGCCGACGCGCTTCAGCTTCTCGCTGTTGCGCACGTCGTGCACGCGCGCGACGACGCGCGCCGCCGGATTGATCTGCTTGGCCGAGAGCGTGATCAGCAGGTTCTTGCCGTCGTCGCCGGTGACCGCGAACAGCCCGGCCGCGCGCGCGACGCCCGCGCGCGCGAGCATGTCGTCGTCGGAGCAATCGCCGTGCAGCACCAGCGCGCGCGGATGCTTCTCCCGGAACTGCTCGATCGCGGCGGGAGCCTCCTCGATGCCGACGAAGGCGCGCCCCGTGATGCTCAGCTCGTGGGCCACGTTGCTGCCGACGCGCCCCACCCCGCAGATGATGAAGTGATTGCTCATCGTGTCGATCTGGTCCTGCATGCGGCGTCTCCTGAGGGCTGCGCTGATGTCTTTTTCGAGGATGAAGGCGGTGAGCTTGGAGGTGGCATAGGTCACGTTGGCGATGCCGACCGTGGCGATGGCCATGAGAAACACGCGGCCGCCCGCGCTGTGCGAGAGGTCGATGGTCTCGCCGAAGCCGATGGTGGCCACCGTGATGAAGGTCATGTAGACGCAATCGAGCAGCGAGGCTTGGTGTTCCGAGACGATCCAGAAGCCGATCGAGCCGACGATCTCGACCAGCAGGAAGACGAGCAGCGGGTAGCGGAACGCGAAATAGGCGCGCACGGCGAAGCTGGTCGGATCGAGGCGCACGAGGGTCAGGTCCGGGGTCTGGTCCGCTTGCGGCGATGGCGGCGCGAGCGCCACGCGAGCACTACATAGGCGCGCCAGGCGATCTGCACCGCGAAGTATCCGACCGCAGCCAGCGTCAGCGCAAGCGCGGGCAGGCCGATCGCGAGCGGCTTGCCGAGCGAGATCGTCCAGTGCAGCAGAGCCTCGGCGGAGCCGAGCCAGTCGGACCAGTTCCAGTCGAACGGCTCGACGGCCGCCGCGTTGCCGCTCGCGCCGAGCAGCAGGCGCCCGTAGCCGTAGGCGAGGACATAGAGCGGGCCGATGGTGAGTGGGTTCGTGTACAGCGTCGTCGCCACCGCCACCGGCAGGTTCCTCTTCAGCGGGATCGCGAGCAGCGCGGCGCTGAGCATCTGCAGCGGTCCGGGCACGAGGCCCGCGGCGAGCCCGATCGCGAAGCCGCCGGCCACCGAGTCGCGGTTGAGCGCCCAAAGGTTCGGGTGCTTCAGCCAATCGCCGCACCAGGCCAGGTACTTGTGGGAGCGCACCGAATCGGGGTGCGGCAGGTGCCTGCGGATGAATCTCATTTCCTGGGTCAGCGCTCGCCGTGCTCCTGCGTTCGATTGTAGATGACCGCCGTCATGCTCTCGTTCGCCTGCGGCATTATGGGCCTGCAACTGCTGCCGGAACTTCCTGCCCGGGGATGGGTCTGGGCCGGATTGGTGCTTCTTCCGGCCGGCATCCGGAGCAAGCCCTTCCTGGTACCCGCGGCGTTCGTGGCCGGGTTCTGCTGGGCGCTCGGCATGGCGCACTTGCGGCTTGCCGACCGGCTTGCGCCGGAGCTGGAGGGCAGGGACCTCGAGGTGATCGGCGTGGTCTCGGGCTTGCCTGCCGCGGGCGAGCGCGGTCTGCGCTTCGAATTCGAGCCCGAGCGCGCGGGCGCGCAGCTGCCCGCGCACCTTCCATCCCGGATTCTGCTCTCCTGGTACCGCGGCCCCGCCTACGAGGACCAGCCGTCCCTCCTGTCCGCGCCGCTGCATCCGGGCGAGCGCTGGCGCCTCACGGTGCGCCTGCGGCGCCCGCACGGCCTCGTCAACCCGCACGGCTTCGACTACGAGGGCTGGCTGATGGAGCGCGGCGTCGGCGCCACCGGCTACGTGAGGCCGAGAACGTCGCCGCTGCTGCTCGGCAGGAGAGATTCCTTGCTGGACCGGATCGAGCTCGTTCGCGAATCGGTGCGCGACCGCTTCAAGCGCGTGCTGGGCGAGACGCCGGCCGCCGGCATCCTCGCGGCGCTCGCGGTCGGCGACCAGCGCGCGATCAGCGCCGAGGAGTGGCGCCTGTTCAACCGCACCGGCGTGACGCACCTGATGAGCATCTCGGGCCTGCACGTCACGCTGGTCTCGGGCCTCGTGGCCTGGCTCGCCGGCTGGCTGTGGCGCCGCTCGCCGCGGCTCACGCAGCGCCTGCCGGCCCGCAAGGCCGCGGCGGCGGCCGCGATCGCGGGCGCGCTCGGCTACACGCTGGTCGCGGGTTTCGCCGTGCCCGCGCAGCGCACCTTCTGGATGGTGACGATGGTCGCGCTCGCGCTCTGGTCCGGGCGCGTCGCGGCGCCCGCGCGCGTGCTCGCGCTCGCGCTCGCCGTGGTGCTCGCGCTCGATCCCTGGGCCGCGCTCGCGCCCGGATTCTGGCTGTCCTTTGGCGCCGTTGCCCTAATTTTCTATATTTCAGAAAACAGTCAAAACCCCGTCACGCAGTGGCTGCGTGTTCAATGGGCGATCACCGTCGGCCTCGCTCCCGCGGCGCTGTTCCTGTTCTCGCAGTTCTCGGTGATCGGCCCGCTCGCCAACGCGGTGGCGATCCCGGCGGTGTCGGCGGTGGTGACGCCGCTCGCGCTGCTCGCGGCGCTGATCCCCTGGGACGGCCTGCTCGAGCTCGCCGCCTGGCTCACCGCCTGGCTGCTGCAGTTCCTCGAGTGGTGCGCCTCGCTGCCCGCCGCGGTCTGGCAGCAGCACGCGCCGCCGCTCTGGGCGATGCTGCTCGCGCTCGCGGGCGTCGCCTGGCTGCTCGCGCCGCGCGGCCTACCATGGCGCGCCGCGGGCTGCGCGCTGATGCTGCCCGCGGTCGCGCTGCCGCCGCCGGCGCCCGAGCCGGGCGAAGCCTGGATCACCACGCTCGACGTAGGGCAGGGCCTCGCGGTCCTCGTGCGCACCGCCAACCGCGCGCTGCTCTACGACGCCGGCCCGGCGTTCGGCGCGGACGCCGACAGCGGCGAGCGCATCATCGCGCCCTACCTGCGCGCGGCCGGCGTCGCGCGCCTGGATGCGCTGATCGTCACGCACGACGACAAGGACCATGCGGGCGGCGCCATCGCCGTGATCGAGAACTTCGAGGTCGACGCGCTGCTCAGCTCTCTGCCCGCGACGCACCCGCTGCTCGGCGCCGCGCCGGCACCTCGCCGCTGCGCGGCGGGCGAGGCCTGGGAATGGGACGGCGTGCGCTTCGCGATCCTGCACCCGGCGACGGCGGGCGCAAGCGCGAAAAAGAGCAATGACCTGAGCTGCGTGCTGAAGGTGAGCGCGGGCGGGCGCTCGATGCTGCTGACCGCGGACATCGAGCGCAGATCGGAGGCGGAGCTCCTGGAACGCGGCGCCGCCGCGCTCCGAGCGGACGTCCTGCTCGTGCCGCACCACGGCAGCCGCACTTCGTCCACTCCCGAGTTCCTCGCTGCGGTGGGCGCCCGCGCGTCGGTGATCCCGGTGGGCTATCGCAACCGGTTCGGCCATCCGAGCGCAGAGGTCGCCGCGCGCCTGCCCGCGCCGCTCTGGCGCACCGACCGGGAGGGGGCGGTGACCGTGCGCCTGCCCGCGCTCGAGGTGCAGGGCGAGCGGCGGCGCCGGCGGCGCTACTGGCACGACGCGCCGTCCTAGGGACATAATGGCCGCGCGGATTTCCCGCACCACCACTGGAAGGAGGGCGCATCATGGCAAAGAACGGCGGCAATGCTGTCTATCGCGTCACCGACGTGATCGGCACCAGCTCGGTATCCTGGGAAGATGCGGCGCGCGCCGCGGTGAAAACGGCGTCGAAGTCGCTGCGCGACCTGCGCATCGCCGAAGTGACCAAGCTCGACGTCAAGGTGGAGAACGGCAAGGTGACGCAGTTCCGCACGCGCCTCTCGCTCTCGTTCAAGTACGGTTCCTGAGTTGAGCAGCGCGGCGCCGCGACAGAGTTACGTCCGGTGCGCGTCGCCGCGCGGGCTGCATCGCGTCGCCTATCGCGAGTGGGGCGACCCGAAGGACCCGCGCGTGCTCGTCTGCGTGCACGGCCTCACACGCTGCGCGCGCGATTTCGATGCCCTCGCGGCGGCGTTGTGCGACCGATACCGGGTGGTCTGCCCGGACGTG
>Ga0335070_10004494_pt1 | contig 16315 bp, 14 predicted proteins | sample Lox_Sample_13_FD_206722 | JGI IMG/M metagenome (GOLD analysis project Ga0335070, IMG submission 206722) | Soil microbial communities from Loxahatchee National Wildlife Refuge, Florida, United States - Lox_Sample_1.3 | ecosystem: Environmental > Terrestrial > Soil > Wetlands | place: USA... | reverse complement strand
CACCCTCACCTTCATCCTCTCCCGCGCGGAACAGATGCGCGGGAGAGGGCAACTTCCAAGGCTTTCATCCACCGCCGCGCTCCACGCTTGACCTTCCCCCGGTTCCCCACTAGAGGCAATACCTATAGGTGACATGTCCGTTCCGCACGCAGTGATGGGAGTGCTGGCCCGCGGCGAACGCTACGGTTACGAGCTGCGCCGCGGGTTGGAGGAAGAACTCGGGCCGGACTGGCGGCTCGACTTCGGACAGCTGTACCGCGCCCTCGGCACGATGACCGACAAGGGGTGGATTTCCTTCCGCGTTGAAGCTGGCCGCGGCGGGCCGCAGCGCAAGGTGTACACCCTCACGGCAGCGGGGCGGCGCGAGATGGAGCGCTGGTTGCGCGTCGAGGCAAACCCTCCGGCGCGCCGGCGCGACGCTGCGATGGTGCGCGCGCGCGTCGCTGCGAAGTTCGGCGGTCGCCAGCGTGCCGGAGAAGAGGCGCTCTTCGCCGTCGGCAGCGATGACCTCGTCCTCGATCTGCTGGCTCGCCGCCTGGCGCACGAGCACCCGCAGGTCCGCTTCGCGGCGCGCGCCGTCGGGAGTCTGTCGGGGTTGATCGCGCTGCACGAGCAACGGGCGCACCTGGCCGGCATCCACCTGCTCGATGCCGAATCGGGTGAGTACAACGTTCCCTACGTCAAGCATTTCCTGCCCGAGGAGCGCGTCGTGGTCATCAACGTGGCATGGCGCGAGCAAGGACTGCTGCTGGCTGCCGGCAACCCGAAACATATCCGCGGTCTGCGCGATCTGACGCGCCGCGACGTGCAGATCATGAACCGTCAGGCGGGTGCGGGCACACGCCTCTTGCTGCGCCAGCTCTTACGCAAGGCGCGGATCGATCCAACTCGGATTCGCGGCTACGAGCGCGACTTGACCACCCATGGTGCCGTGGCGGGGGCGATCGCGGCGGGGGCGGCCGACGCTGGCGTGGGTCTGCGTGCTGCGGCGCAGTTGTACGGGCTCGACTTCCTGCCGTTGGCCAAGGAGCGCTACGACCTGGTCATGCCACGGCGGGTGTTCGAGTCGCGCCCTCTGCGGCCGCTGCTCGAACTGATGCACGACGCCGCGTTTCGCCGCGAGGCAGCGCAGTTTGCGGGATACGACCTGGCCCGCATGAGCCAGATGGTCGCCGCCGTCGGTTGAAGCCACGCCGATCAGACACCCCAATCCGCTTACAGGAGGAGGCAACGATGGATTCATATGCGATGCTGATCAACGGTCGCTCGGTCAACACACCAGAGCAGGACCCGGTCATCAACCCGGCCTTTGGCGAGCCGTTTGCCACGTGCGCCCGAGCCACGAGCGCGCACGTCGAGGAGGCCATGGGGGCCGCGGCCGCGGCCTGCAAGGCGTGGCGCAAGGACGACGGCTGCCGGCGTCAGAAGCTGCGCGAGTGTGCCGCAGCCATCCAGGGCAAAGCGCAGGAGATTGCCAGCGTGCTGTCGCAGGAGCAGGGGAAACCGCTAGCGGCAGCCACCGGCGAAGTGTTCGGTGCGGCGATGTGGTTGAGCTACTTCGCCGACCTGCAGATTCCATCCGAGGTTCTGCAGGACGACGACGACAAGCGCATCGAGATCGTGCGCAAACCGCTCGGCGTGGTGGCGGCGATCACCCCGTGGAACTTCCCCGTGATCTTGCTGTGCTGGAAGATCGGTCCAGCATTTCTCGCCGGCAACACCGTGGTCGCGAAGCCGTCCCCATACACGCCGCTGACCTCGCTGATGGTTGCGGAGGCGCTGCGCGACGTCCTGCCACCCGGAGTGCTCAACGTCTTGTCGGGCGGCAACGAGCTGGGTGCGGAGATCGTGGCACATCCAGCGGCGCGCAAGGTGTCTTTTACCGGTAGCGTGATGACCGGGAAGAAGATCATGGCGGCTGCCGCCAATGATCTGAAGCGCGTCACATTGGAACTGGGCGGCAACGACCCGGCCATCGTTCTCGATGATGTGAATCCGGATGCCGTCGCCGATGGCCTGTTCTGGGGTGCGTTCCAGAACTCCGGACAGGTGTGCACGGCGATCAAGCGTCTCTACGTGCACGAGAAGGTGTACAACCCGATCGTGCAGCGCCTGGTCGAGTGCGCCAATCGCACCAAGGTCGGTAACGGCCTGGATCCGAACACGCAGCTCGGACCGATCAACAACGAGATGCAGCTGACCAAGCTCATGGGGTTGGTGGACGACGCCAAGAAGAGCGGCGCGCGTATTGAAACGGGCGGTGTGCGCTTGGAGAGCAGCGGCTACTTCTACCCGCCGACCATCGTCACCGGAGCGCACGAGGGCATGCGCCTGGTCGACGAGGAGCAATTCGGGACGGCGCTGCCGGTCATCAAGTACGGCAAGCTCGAGGACGCGCTCGAACAAGCGAACCGCACCCACTACGGCCTGGGCGGTTCGGTGTGGACCTCCGATCTGCAGCGCGGCAAGGACTTGGTGCAGGAGATCGAATCGGGAACCGGCTGGGTCAATCATCACATGGACATCACGCCGTACGCGCCCTTCGGCGGCGCGAAGTGCAGCGGCATCGGACACGAGAACGGCGTCTGGGGTTACAACGAGTTCACGGAGATGCAGGTGGTGAACATCAAGAAATAGTTCTCCGGTGTGGCGTGTCGTGCTCGTGCTCGTAATCGTAGTCGGAGCCCAGCGACTGAACGATTACGAGCACCGCTGCGCTGAGCACGAGCACGCCCCTTTTCAGCAGGGCGCAATAGGGAGGTGACTCATGGCGTCAGCGAGCCCACAGACAGCGTATCAGGGAGTCGAACCAGCCGTGCGTCAGTTCATCAGCGAGCGCACGCGGCGCATGCTGATCGACGGCAAATGGGTGGAGGCGGCGTCGGGCAAGACGCTGACCACGTACGATCCGGCAACCGAGGACCCGCTCGCTGAGGTCCCCGCCGGCGAGAAGGAGGATGTGGATCGTGCCGTGCGCGCGGCGCGCCGCGCCTTCGAGAGCGGTCCCTGGCGGCGCATGACGCCGTCGGAACGCGGCCGCGCCTTGTGGAAGCTCGCCGACCTGATCGAGCAGCACACCGAGGAATTCGCGCAACTGGAGACGCTCGACAACGGCAAGCCACTGGCCGTGGCGCGCGTCGCCGACATTCCGCTCGTCGTCGACCATTTCCGCTACTACGCCGGCTGGGCCACGAAGGTGGAGGGCGAGACGATTCCGGTGTCGACGCCCGGACAGCGCTTCTTGAACTACACGCTGCGCGAACCGGTCGGCGTCGTCGGCCAGATCATTCCGTGGAACTTCCCGTTGCTCATGGTGGCCTGGAAGCTCGGTGCGGCGCTCGCCTGCGGCAACACGGTCGTCCTCAAGCCAGCCGAGCAAACACCGCTGTCCGCGCTCCGCCTGGGTGAGTTGTTGGATGAGGCCGGCATCCCGCCGGGTGTGGTGAACATCGTGACCGGCTATGGCGCGACCGCCGGCGCTGCGATCGCGTCGCATCCCGATCTCGACAAGGTCGCCTTCACCGGCTCCACCGAGGTGGGCCGGGAAGTGATGCGCGCTGCAGCCGGCAACTTGAAGCGCGTCTCCCTCGAACTCGGCGGCAAGTCGCCCAACATCGTCTTCGCCGACGCCGATCTCGATCAAGCCGCCGTCGGTGCGGCGTCGGCCATCTACTTCAACCACGGCCAGTGCTGCTGCGCCGGCTCGCGCCTGTTCATCGAGCAGAAGGCGTATGACAAGATCATGCCCAAGCTGGTGGACTACTCGGAGAAGATCAAGCTCGGCCACGGCATGGATCCGGCGACGGAAATGGGACCCCTCGTCTCGCGTGAACAGTACGAACGCGTCACCGGCTACCTCTCTGCCGGAACGCAGCAGGGTGCACGGGTGGCTGCTGGTGGCGGGCGGCCGAAGGAGCTGAACAAGGGCTATTTTGTGAAGCCCACGGTGTTCACCGATGTCCGACCGGATATGAAGATCACGCGCGAGGAGATCTTCGGACCCGTCGTGTGCGCCATTCCCTTCAAGGACCCGGCGGAGGTCGCCGCTGCCGGCAACGACACCACCTATGGCCTGGCAGCCGCGGTGTGGACGCGTGACATCCAGAAGGCGCATCGCCTCGCCGAGATGCTCAAGGCAGGCACGGTGTGGATCAACTGTTACAACGTTTTCGATGCCGCCTCGCCATTCGGCGGCTACAAGCAAAGCGGTTTCGGACGCGAGATGGGCAAGGCGGCGCTGGAGCTGTACACCCAGATCAAGAGCGTCTGGGTGAATCTCGGTGCGCAGAGCGGGAACGGGCAATAGCGTACCCGGGGAGTTGAAGGCGTGCAGACGTACAACAAGCTCTTCATCGGCGGTGAATGGGTTGCGCCCGCCACCGCCGCCAAGATCGATGTAATCTCACCACACAGCGAGGAGGTCGTCGGACGCGTGCCGGAGGCGCGCGAGGCCGATGTCGACCGTGCGGTTGCGGCTGCACGCGCGGCCTTCGACCGCGGCCCCTGGCCCTGGATGGAGCCAGCGGAGCGCGCCGAGGTCATGGGCCGGTTGGTTGGCGTCCTGCAGGAGCGCTCCGCAGAGATCGCCATGACCATCACCGCCGAGATGGGGTGTCCCATCTCCTTCTCCAATCTCGGTCAGGCGATGGCCGCGTGGATGGTGCTCGACTACTACGCCCAGCTGGCGCGCACGTTTGCCTTTGAAGATGTCCGTCCCGGCCTCCAGGGGCCGGCGCTGGTGCGGCGTGAGCCCGTTGGCGTTGCTGCGTGCATCGTCCCGTGGAACGTCCCGCTGTTTGCGATCATGCTCAAGCTCGGGCCGGCACTGGCCGCGGGGGCGACGGTCGTCGTCAAGCCGGCGCCCGAGACGCCGCTCGACGCGATGCTCCTGGCAGAGGCGCTGCAGACGGCGGGCGTTCCGCAAGGTGTCGTCAACATCGTCCCCGCCGGTCGTGAGGTGGGCGAGTATCTGGTCCGCCATGCGGGGATCGACAAGGTCGCCTTCACCGGGAACACCGCGGTGGGCCGTCGCATTGCGGCGATCTGTGGCGAGCAACTGAAGCGCGTCACCCTCGAGCTCGGCGGCAAGTCGGCGGCCGTCATTCTCGACGATGCCGACCTGACGCCTACCATCGCGGGCTTGCTGCCCGCTGCGATCATGAACAACGGCCAGGCGTGTGTCGCACAGACGCGCATCCTGGCCTCGCGCCGGCGGTATGCCGAGGTGGTCGACGCTCTGGCAGCCGCGGTTGCGGCGGTCCCGGTGGGTGATCCAATGGATCCCAATACCGTGGTGGGGCCGCTGGTGGCGGCGCGGCAACGCGACCGGGTCGAGGGCTACATCCGTATCGGACGTGAAGAAGGGGCCCGCATCGTCTGTGGTGGCGGGCGGCCCGCCGGCATGAGGCGCGGCTGGTATGTCGAGCCGACGGTCTTTGCCGACGTCGACAACCGCATGCGCATCGCGCGCGAGGAGATCTTCGGCCCCGTGCTGGCGGTGATTCCGTACGACGATGTTGACGACGCGGTGCGCCTCGCCAACGACTCCGATTATGGGTTGTCGGGCTCGGTGTGGTCGGCGGATGTCGACCGCGGCCTCGACATTGCCCGGCGCGTCCGCACGGGCACCTATACCGTCAACGGCTTTGCCATGGAGTTCAGCGCACCGTTCGGCGGCTTCAAGGCCTCCGGGCTGGGCCGCGAGCTCGGTCCCGAAGGGCTAGCGGCCTACCTCGAATCAAAGCAGATCAACCTCCCGGTGGGTTACGAACCGAAGCGCTAACGCGGTGGCTCAAGGAAGGCCTCTGCGTCAGTGCAGTCGTGGGTTGACTTCCGCCAACCCGCCCGACTATAGGCGCTACCTATAGTGCGGTCAGTGCGGTGTCGCGTTCTTGAATCGCGGGGCCAGGTGCGGCCGGTGCTTGGATCTGGCACGCATCAGCTCGATTGTGAGGTGATCCTATGTACGCTCTCCTCGGCGTCGATGACACGGACGTGCTCGGTCACAAACCCGGGACCGGGCGGTTGGCGCGCGATCTCGGCGCGCATTTGGAGCACGCCGGCCTGGCCACACTCATCGGGGTGGTCCGCCAGCAGTTGCTGGTTGACCCCCGCATTCCGTACACCAGTCACAACAGCCCGGCCTGTCTGATCCTCGATATGCCGCGCGACGGCAACGGCGCGGCGCCGCGCGTCTTTGAAGAGGCTGCGCGCTACGTCGGATCGCGGGCCGCACAGGGTTCTGATCCTGGCCTCTGTCTGGCGCCGCGCGAGTCCGTCGGCGCGGCGGTCGTCGCCTGGGGCTGGCGCGCCAGCAGCGAGGTGTTGAACAAGGCAGACGCGGCGATGTTGGCGCAGCGCGAGGGCGTGCGCTTGGAGGAATTGGGCGGCAGCGGCGATGGCATCATCGGTGCGCTCGCGGCCGTCGGCCTGACGGCGGAAGGCAACGCGGGTCGCTTCCTCGAGTTGGCCGGCGGCTTGCGCGATCTGGGCGAGCGCCTACCCGCCAACGCGCTGCGGCAGAAGGGCATCGCGCTGCTCTCGGTGTCGCGCAACGGCGATGCGGTGCCGGCGGACGTGGACGTTATTACCTACGACCGCGTGCGTCCCCGCCTCATCGGCGGGCGCCCGGTGCTTCTGCTCGAACGCACGGAAGACGGCTGGTGCTGCTTCGATCGCAAGCAATGCCACGGCGATGGCGAGGGGCAGGAGGAACAGTGACGCCACTCCTCGAGGCGTCGCAGGCGGCCTTCCACTATCCCGGCCGCGAACATGCCGTCGGTCCCTTTTCCCTCTCGGTGCACGGCGGCGAGCTGCACCATATCCGCGGCCCATCGGGCTGCGGCAAGAGCACTTTCGCGCGCATGCTGGCCGGGCTGATTCCGCACCTGTACCATGGCACGTTCAGCGGCGCGGTGCAGGTCGATGGCCAGCGCACCGTGGACACGCCGCTGTGGCAGCTCAGCGGGCGCGTCGGCCTCGTCGGCCAGAATCCGGCGGCACAACTGCTCGCCGCGACGGTGCGCGACGAGGTGCTCTTCGGCCTCGAGAACCTCGGCGTGTCGCGAGCAGAGATGCAGACGCGCCTCGACGCGACGCTCGACGCGTTCGGCCTGCGCAGCATGGCGGACCGCGACCCACACACGCTGAGCGGCGGCGAGCAACAGAGGCTCGTCCTCGCCTCGATCGCGGCACGCCGGCCGCAGGTCATCATTCTCGACGAGGCCTTCTCCATGCTCGACACCCGGGCGGCGGCGGACATCGCCGATCACCTGCAGCGTCTGCGCCGCGAAGGGACGGCGCTGCTCGCCTTTGAGCACCGGCTGCCCCAAAATGGCTGGCGTGAGGACGCCCGACCCCACGTGCTGGCGCGCGCACCGCTGGCGGAGGTGTCGTTGCCGGAGTGGCGGCGAGTGGCTCCTTGGCGTTTGCGCGTCCGCAACCTCGCAGTCACGCTGGGCCGGCGGCGCGTCCTGGAGGACATCGATCTGACGCTTGCGGGCGGGCGGGTGGTTGCCCTACTGGGAGCCAACGGTGCGGGCAAGACGACGTTGCTGCGCGCGTTGGCCGGGCTGCAGCCGTTCGACGGAGACATTCACGACGACAGTGGCGGTCGGCATCTCGGCCTGTGCTTCCAGAACCCGGATCAGCAGATCTTCAATCCAACGGTGCGCCAGGAGATCCTCTTCGGCAACGGCGGCATCGACGCAGACCTCTACGGCAGCGCTCTCGAACTGTCCGGCCTGGCGCCGTACGAGTACACGCCGCCGTTGCTGCTCAGCGAGGGGGAGAAGAAGCGCTTGGCGCTGGCGATCTTGCTGACGCGTCCCGGCCTCCGTGGCCTGTGTCTCGACGAGCCAACTCTCGGACAGGACGACCAACATCGCCGACGGATCGGTCGCGTCGTGCGTCACCTCGCTGCGGCGGGGTACCTGTGCCTAGTAGCGACGCACGACGTGGAGTGGGCAGCGGAGTGGTGCGACGAGTTCATCCGGCTGCACAACGGGCGGATCGCGGCGCATCGGAATGCGACGGCGTTGCGGCAACCAGAAGACGAGGAGCGATGCCACGCGACGGTATGAGGCGACCGCTCGTCGTGCAGGACTCTTTTCTGCGCCAGATCGATCCGCGCACCAAGATCGCCCTGGCGGTCGCCACGTCTGCGGCGGCGGGGCTGCCGTTGCCATCGTTGGCGCTGGTTGCTGCGTGCTTTGTCGGCTTGCTCGTGGTTGCGGATGTAGCACGGCCTGCCGCCGCACAGCTCTGGCGCGGGCGGCTGTGGTTTGCCGTCCTCTTCCTGCTCGACTGGGTGTTCGTCAGCCTCGCCTTCGCTGCCTTGATCACGCTACGGCTCGCGCTCCTGACATCGTCCTGCATCCTCATCTTCGCCACCACCACTCCGGACGAGCTGCGCTTGGCGGGTGAACGGCTCGGCCTGCCGCCGCGCTTGGCGTTCGCATTTGCCACCGCGTTCGGATCGCTGGGTCTCATGGAGCGCGAATGGCGGGGCATCCTCGAAGCGCAGCAGGCGCGCGGGATCGAGAGTGCGCCGGCGCGGACCCACTGGTGGGAACTGCGCGGCGCGGATCTGACGCGCGTCGCGGCGCTGGTCATGCCGGCCATCGTGCTGGCGACCCAGCACGCGTGGGCGATCAGCGAGGCCGCCGCAGCGCGCGGTTTCGAGTCACCCGAGCGCCGCGCGTATCGCGTGCTGCGGCTACGGCCGGTTGATCACGCGTTGCTGGCGGCCACGGCGCTGCTGCTTGGGACCTCGTTCTTGTTGCGCTGAGCACGGCATGGGGCGCACGTACTTCTCCACCTTCGAGCTGCTGTTGCTCGCCGTGTTCGCCGCGCTGGTGGTGGTGGGCAACGTGGCGCTGCGCCTGCCGGTGAAGTTGCCCGGACACTCGGGCGTGGTGTGGATGGCACTCCTGGTGATTGTCCGCGGCATGGTGCCGAAGCTCGGCGCGGCATCCTGCGTCGGTGTGTTCAGTGGCTTGCTGGCAGCATTCGTTGGTGTGGGAGACAAGGGAGGTCTCGACACTCTCTTGTCGTACACGGCGGCCGGCGCGGGTGTGGACTTGATTTCCGGGCTGTTGCCATCGGGGGCATTGACCTGTGCCGTTGCCGGGCTCGTGGGCAACCTCGCGAAGCTCGGCGTGAAGGTGCTGCTGGAGCTATGGATCGGCATACCCACCGGGTTTCTCGTCGTGGGGCGGACGTATCCCGCCCTGACCCATACGGTCTTCGGTCTGGCTGGCGGCTATCTCGGCGCGCTCGTGCTCGCGGCGCTGCGCCGCGCCGGGTTTTTCGCATATCTCGCCGCGCGGCGGTGATGAGTAGCCTGCTGGTTCTCGTGCCGTGGCGCGCTTGGTGTGAGGAGCCCATCCAGATGAAGGAGATCACGGTGCAGGCGAGCCGGGTCGACGCTTTGCTGCCGGCGCGCAGCGAAGTGGACCGCGAGGAGCTGATCGATTCGCACAAGGACGAGCTTGGCGCCGTGTTGAACCTCACGCCCGGCGTCAATCAGCGCGACGGCGGCCGCGGCGAACCGCGCCTCGACGTGCGCGGGTTCGATCAACGTGCCGTTCTGTTTACGCTCAATGGCGTGCCGGTCTACGAACCCTGGAACGGCATTATCAATCTGAACCTTTTCCCCATCGAGATGCTTGATGCGGTGGAGGTCGATCGCGGACCGTCGTCCTCGCTCTTCGGCCCGAACGGGATGGGTGGGACGGTGAAGATGACGACCTACCATCCGCCCGGACCGGTCAGCGCGAGCGCGTCGACCATCTGGCGCAATTCGGACTTCTGGGATGCGCGCGCCAGCGGTGCGGTGTCGCGCGACGGTGTTGTCGGGCTGCTGGGCGGCCGCTATCTGACGAGCCCGGGGTTTCCGCTGCCCGGCGACTTCGACGAACTTCCCCCCTCGCACCGCCGCTGGGAGAACGGGGGCCTCCGCCTCAACAGCGATGTCAACCAGAAGAGCCTCTTCAGCACGCTGAGCTATGACTACTCCGATCAAGGGCATGCGCACCTGGCGTTCCTCGGGTCGACCCAGAGCTTCGGCATCCCGCCGAGCACGACGGCCTTCCTCGGACCGTTTCTGCGCAACGACAACCAGAATTTGTGGCATGGGCAAGCCGGCTGGGAGCAGCGCCTGACGCCGAGCCTCGGAGCTGCGGCCGCGTTTTTCTACACGGCCTACGACACCAAGGAGAGTCAGTTCACCGACGCCAGCTTCACACAGCAGGCGGTGACCAGGCAGGCGAACAGTGACGAAGCCGGTGGCGTCGGCCGCCTCACCGCCGAGCTCGCCGCTGCGGACTCCCTGGCGGCAACCGTGCAGGTGCGGCGGGCCGCGGCCGATGTCTTCGACAACGTCGGCAGCCCGAGCGTGAATCCGCACATCACCATCAGCAGCGTGGCGGCGGAGAACGTGTACCTGGTGAGCGACCGCATCTCGCTGGTCACGGGGATGAGTTTCGACCTGCAGGGCGGCGGCGGTGCGAGCACGCAGTGGGAGCTCGATCCGCAAGGCGGCGTCGCTGTGGACTTCGGCCGCTACGGCACGTCGCGTGCTGCCATCAGCCGCAAGCTCCGCTTCCCGACCTTGCGCGAGCTGTTCGATCCGGTGCAGGGCAATCCCAATCTCAAGCCCGAGATCGCGATTGTGTATGAGATCGGCCACCACCTGCAGTTCCCCCAGGGGTCTGCGGATCTGAATCTGTTCCGCAGCGACGTGAGCGACCTGATCGAGAACCAGGGTGGCGACAACGGGCAGGCGGTGAACATCCAGGATGCGACGCTGCAGGGTCTCGAGGTCGCCCTCGGTGGGACGCCGATCGACTGGGTGCGTCTCGACGTCAACTACACCTATCTCAACACGCAGGCGAGCAGCACCACGCGTGCCGGGACCAGCGAGTCCGACGTCCAGCACCGCCCACCGCACCGCTTCAACGGCATCCTGCGCGTCTTCTTGCCCTGGGAGTTCATCGTGCGGCTCGAAGGCCTCTACACCTCAGAGCAGCTCGACCGCTTCGGCAGCGACGTGACGGTCAACAGCTACACGCTGTTCAACGCGCAACTGACGAAACAGTTCGACAATCGCCTGCAGCTCTTCGTCGGTGCCGACAACCTGCTCGACGATGAGCACCAGGACAAGCTCGGCTCCCCGGGGCCGGGGCGCTGGGTCTTCGCCGGGCTACGGATGGCGTACAACTGACAACTGAAACGTGGAGGACTTCATGCAGCTGAGAACTACCTTCATCCGCCGCATTGCAACTCGTCTTGCTTCCGCGACCATTCTGGGGATCTTCCTGAGCAGCGCAGCGCGCCTTGCGGTTGCCGGCTGCGTCGGCGACTGTCACTCGACCGGCGTGGTGAGCGTCGCCGATGTGATCACGATGGTCGACATTACGCTGGGGACGGCGGACCCGGAGAGCTGTCGCAACGGCGACGCGAACGGTGACGGCGAGATCAAGATCAATGATATCGTTGCAGCCGTGAACAATGCGCTCAGCGGTTGCCCATCCGCCACGCCGACGCCGACCGTGACGTCCACCGAATCCCCAAGCGCCACGCCGACGCTCACCCCGACGACGGAAGAGCCGTCGGCGACGCCGACTTCGACTGTGGCGCCAGAACCCACATCGACCGAGACGCTCACACCGACGGAAGAGCCCAGCGCAACACCCACGCTGACGCCTACTGAGGAATCGACCCAGACGCCGACAGCGACGGCGACGTTGACCCCGACGCAGAATGGCGTGCTGTCCATCGCCGATGCCGTGGCACGCGATGCGGACGGTAAGGCAGTGCACCTCGGGCAGACCATCACCACGGAGGGCGTGGTCACGGTTGCCGCCGGGCTGTTCGCGAACATGAAATTGAAGGTCTTCATTCAAGACGGGAATGCTGGGATCATGGTGTACCATCAGTCATCGGCCGCAATTGATGATCCATTCCAACCCGGCCAACGCCTGCGCGCCAGCGGCGTGATCCGCCAACAGGATCCAACCTCGGATTCGAACCCGGCGATCGGCACTGTTGCGGTCGACATCACGCAAGGCTCGTGGACGGTCGTGAGCGACGGGAACGCACTTCCCAACCCGCAGGTGGTGACCCTTGCCACTTTGAATGCCAGTGGCACCAGCTACACGGGAACGATCGTGCGCATCAACGGCGTGCAGAAGGTGTTGGGGTCGGGGAACTGGCCGACGGCCCCGCTTACCAAGAGCACGCAGGTCAGCATCAGCGATGATGGGGGGACCACCATCAACACGCTTCGTTTGCAGCGTTTCACGACCTCGCAGGCATTGCTCGACGAGCTGAAGGCGATTGGTGACGGCGCGTTCGACCTCACCGGCATCGTTGTCCAGGACGACGGGACGGACGATGGGAAGCTGCTGAGCGGCTTCGAGATCTGGGAGCGGGGGGCGGACGATGTCATGAGCCAGTAGCCCCCACGCGATTGCGTCACGCGGCGCACGTGGGCGGCCAAGCTGGGTTTCCCTGCACTCTTGAACAGGGCGCTGGGGCTCGGTAGGAAGCGCGTCATGCCACGGGTGCACATCGGTGCTGTGGGACTCAACTACGAGCAAGAGGGGCACGGCACGGACCTCGTGTTGATCCACGGACTCGGCGCGGACCTGCACATCTGGGACAACGATGTGCCGGTGTTGGCGCGCCACCATCGCGTGCTGCGACCCGACGTGCGCGGCTTCGGCGCGTCGGACAAGCCGCCGGGCCCATACTCGCCGGCGCTGTTCGCGCGCGACCTCGACGGGCTTCTGCAAGCGCGCGGCGTCGAGAACGCACACGTGCTCGGCATCTCGATGGGGGGAGTGATCGCGCAGCGTTTGGCGCTCGACTTTGCGGCCCGCGTGCGCTCGCTGGTCTTGGTAAGCACCTCCAGCGAGGTCGGTGAGAAATCCATCGCCGCGTGGCAGCGGCTGGCCGACCGCATCGAACGCGATGGCTTCGATGCGCAGACGGCGGATGCATCGCGTGCGTTCTCGCCGGCGTTTGCGGAGAGTCACCCGGACATCGTGGCCGATCTCGGGCGGCGCAATGCGGCGTGTGACCCGAAGGGGTACGCCGCGGCGGCGCGTGCCGTCAGTGATTACAACTGGACGGCCGATCTCCCGCAGCTGAAGGCGCCGACGCTGATCTTGCAGGGGCTCGACGATCAACTCACACCGCCGGGCGGTTCTGTGAAGATGAGCCGCGGCTTGCCCCACGCGCGGCTGCTCATGATTCCAGGAGCGGGCCACAACCTGCCGCTCGAGCAGCCCGAGATGTTTCACGCTTGCGTGCTTGCGTTCACGGCGGGTGTCGACTTTGCACGGCCGCGCGCGCGGTCCGAGCTTTGACTCAAGAGCGGCCTTCCACTAGGAAGCTCCGACTATGAAGCGACGCAACGCGATTCAGCTTTCCCCACAAGAGCGCGAGGCGTTCCTGCACCACGCGAAGACCATTGTCCTCTCCACAATCGACCAGCGCGGCTATCCGCATTCGGTCGCCATGTGGTACGTGATGGACGGCGACAGTTGCTTGATGACCACCTACGCCAAGTCGCAAAAGGCGGTGAACATCGGACGCAATCCCAAAGTCGCATTGATGGCTGAGTCGGGGACGACCTACGATACGTTGAAAGGTGTGTTGATCCGCGGTCAGGCCGCGTTGATCCATGACGTCGATTTCTGCGCCCGCGTGCTGGCGCGTGTCCATCAGAAAATGTCCGGCGCGATGCCCGAAGGTATCGAGGAGGCGCTGAAGGCGCAGGCGCGCAAGCGCGTGGTCATCAAGGTGGTGCCGGAGCACATCAGCAGTTGGGATCACAGCAAGCTCGGCGGGATGTACTGAGACGCGTTCGGGCCCAAGCGAGGCCAGCGGTTGAGCACTATCATCCCTGTCTATTTCGACTACGCGTCGTCGCTCTGTTATATCGCCTGGCGCATTGCCGCACGACTCGAGGCCGAGCTGGGAGTCGCGATGAGCTGGCGCCCGGTCCATATTGCAGCGCAGCATCCGGAGTGCAGGCCCGGCGACCTCATCGGCGGCGACACGCGTGCGAAGATCGAGCGCGTGGCATCCGACACGGGTATTGCGCTGCGCATTCCTGAACGCTGGTGCGATTCGCGGGCGGCGCTCGAAGGGGCGGTGTTGGCCGAGGAGTGCGCCTGTGCGGCGGCGTACCATGGCGAGGTATTCGCCGCACTGTACGAGCGTGGCGACGACATTGGTGACCGTACGGTGGTGGTGCGTGCCGCGGTCGCCGCTGGCCTTCCGATGGGCCGCTTCATGGAGTTCGTCGCAACGCGTCGCGCCGCGCCGCAGCTGGCGCTGATCCGAGACGAGGCGCAACGGCAGGGCGTCGCTGGTTATCCGACGTTCCTCCTCGGTGAATTTCCGCTCACCGGCATTCAGCCGTTGGAGACCATGAGGCTGCTGCTCGCGCGCCACATCGAGCGCACTCGCGCGGGCTTGCCGCACTAGGGTTCAGGTGCGGCGCAGCATACTGGACGCTGGTTCGCGCCAGGCCGGGCGCTGGCCTGCTTCTGAGTTGCAAAACCGCTGCACTAAGCGCATAAGAACTCGCCTCAGGTAGTTCAGGCAGTTGATGATAGTGCGCAGTTGTGACCGGCCATTCACCCCGACCTCGGCGATTCGTCCCACCAAGTGGCTCGTTGTAGCGATGATCCTGTGTGGGTGGGCCTGCGTCACGCGCGCAACGGCACAAACACCGCCTGGGGACGTGAATTGCGACGGCACGGTTGATGCGCATGACCTTGCGGCGTTGCCCTCTGCGGTCTTTGCGGGTGATAAGGTCTGTGGGACGGACGTGAACGGCGACGGTTCGGTCAGCGCGGCGGACCTTACGGCGGAGGTCCAGTTGCTGGGAGCGCCGCGCACCGCGACTCGTACGCCCACGGCGACCAGCACGGTGGAGCCAACGAATACGCCCTCACCCACTTCCACACTGGTCCCTAGCGCGACGGCTACCGTCATCCCAGAAGCAACAGCGAGCCCCACAGTCACGGCTGCACCATCGGTAACGTCGCCCGTAACGGCCACCTCGACGCCCAGCCAGACGGGAACCCCTACAATCACCGGGACCGGTACGCGGACGCCGTCCAGTACGCGGACGCCGTCCAGTACGCGGACCGCGACCAATACGCGCTCCCCAACGGTCACCGCGACAGGAACAATGACGCCGCGGCCGACCCGCACCCTGACGTCGACCAAGACCCCGACAAGCACAGCCAGTGCGACGCTAACGAAGACGCCGTTCCCAACGCGCACCACGACACGGACGCTGTCGGCGACCCCGACTCCCACGGAAACACCAACCTTGCTGGGCGGAATCACAGCGACCCCGTCGCGGACGCGGACGGCGAGCCCGACGGGGTCCGCGACTCGAACGCAGACCGCGACGCGGACTGCGACCGCAACCGCAACTGAAACCGCGAGCCGGGCGCCGTCGCCCACCCAAACGTCCACACGGACCGTGAGCCCCACCCCCAGCACGACTGGGACCCGCACGGCGACTAGGACCCGCACACCCACGGGAACGCGGACCGAGACGCCCACGCCTTCGCAGACTATGACGCGGACTGCGACGCGGACACTAACGGTGACGCGGACATCGACGGTGACGCGGACGCCTTCGGACACCCGCGCCCCGACACTGACCCCGACGCCGACGCTCACCCGCACCGTTACGCCGACGCTGACAGAGAGTCCGACGGTCTCACCGACACGTACCCTGACGCCCACACCGAGCACAACGGCGACGCGGACGCCGACGCCGACGCCATCGGCCACGCCGACGCGCACACCGACGCGCACGCCGACGGCCACGGCCACGCCGACCCCAACGCCAACGGCCACGCCAACCCGTACTGGAACGCCAACGACGACGACGACGCTGACGCGCACGGCAACAGGAACGTTCACCCCGACACCGACCGCGACGCCGTCGCCAATGCCGACGCCGACGGGGCAGGGGCCGCAGATCCTCTACGCCGGTATCGTACGGTCGGACTACTGTGTGTTCTGCTGCGACGTGAGCTGTGCGCGTACTCCTACTCCGACGCCGGCCTTTGATGCGCAGGGACGACAGATCTTCAAGGTCGGCAGCGGCGCTCAGTTCGTCATCGTGGTCGAGGCGGCTGCCGGCCTGAGCGGTGTCCTTCCGGGGAGATCGCTGACGCCAGTGCCACCCAGCAACCGTTCGGACCTGCAGATTGAGAGCACCAGCAACCTTGGCGCCAATCCCACAACGAAAGTGTGCGATACCGGACCCGCCCCA
>Ga0335070_10004493_pt1 | contig 16316 bp, 13 predicted proteins | sample Lox_Sample_13_FD_206722 | JGI IMG/M metagenome (GOLD analysis project Ga0335070, IMG submission 206722) | Soil microbial communities from Loxahatchee National Wildlife Refuge, Florida, United States - Lox_Sample_1.3 | ecosystem: Environmental > Terrestrial > Soil > Wetlands | place: USA... | reverse complement strand
TCCTGAGGCACACAGCGACCCAGTTGATGAGCTGTCCCAAGTGCGCCCAAGGCAATCTGGTCATTGCTCGCAAAAACGGCGTCGATGTCCGGTGTTTGCACTAGGAGAGCACGCATCCCCTGCTCGCCATTCAGCGCCGACCAGTCGTCACTCTTGACCACTAGAGAAGGAGAGGCATCCAATCCCGCCTCTTCCAAGGCTTCCTGCCAACCTGCATATCGTTCGCGTGCCTCCCACCAGGCCATCGGGCCAGTGATAATTCCTATCTTCCGCCTGCCCTGCTGCAAAAGGTGCTCCACCGCCTGTTTGGCGCCATTACAATTATCAACCGAAACCACGGAAATCCCCGGGCAGGGTGCCATGCTTAGAAAAACGACGGGGGGAAGTTGATCGATGCGATTGGGCTGGATCCAGCTGCGGTTGTTCCCCACTTCGGGAACCGCCCAGATGATACCATCGACACGGCGGGCGATTAACGTGTCCAATATCTGTTCGTGATGATCATCTGGACGACTCATTAAGTTTAGAAATAAGGAATAGCCCAAATCATTCGCCTCTTGCTCGATTCCAACCACGGTGCGCGAAGGTCCAAAATAATCAATTCCCCAGGCGACTACTGCCAGGGTATTCGAACGCTGGTGGATTAAACTGCGCGCCAGGATATTCGGCCGGTAACCAAGTTGATCGATGGCAGCCTGGACACGCTGACGCGTTGCCTCGCTGATTTCACCCTGATGGTTTACGACGCGTGAGACGGTTTTGATCGATACACCCGCTAAACCAGCCACATCCCGCAGGGTGGCAAGCTGGTGATTATTCGACCTTCGAACGAGCTGCTTCTTGGGTGGAGAGCTGCTCATTTCTAAGCGGTTTTTCTTTAACCGGGAAAATAAACAGAATTCATTTCTTATGTCTGCCATCGTTGACGACAACGATGTCATAATCATAATACAACATTTTAATCTCTCATGTCAATAAGCAATTTCTTCTTCAAAGAATCGGTATGGCCGTTTTAGAAAATACTGTGGGGTTGAAAGAAGCAGAGAATTTATTTGAAAAAATACAAAATTCCGATTGTCCCAGGTCCGCTGTGATCGGAGATAACACTACCTGCAAGCGTCACTCGTACTTCGTCCGGTTTACCAATTCTCTCGATTTTCTTCACCAGTAAATCGGCATCCTGATCGCAGCCGAAATGGGTAACGAAAATCCGACGGCGATCCACGCGCGGTAGATCGACTTCGATGTCCGCCAGAAGCATTTCGAGGACTTTTTGTCGCGTTCCTCGAGCCTTTCCTTTCACACCCATCGTCCCATCTTCTCACACCTCGATAATCAGTTGGATCTTTAGCATGCTGCCCATGACCGCCTGCAAAGCCGTACAGCGTCCACCCTTATACAGGTATTCCTTCGTATCGACAGCGAAAGACGTACGCACCTTTGATCTTGACTCGTTCAGCTCCGATTCGATCACTTCTGATGAATATCTCCAATCGCATAGTTCCGCCGCTTTCGAGACCAATTAACCTATCCCGGTAGACAGGTTGAGTGAGTCGACAATTCGCACTTTGCCCGCGGGGAGATTCTGCAAGGCCAAATGGACGTTTTGAATTGTTGCCGAAAGTTTAGAAGAGAAGCCAATGGATACTCTCTTCCGCCGATCTAAAAGCTTGCTCGAAATCAAGTATGGTTGGTGCCGATGTTTTGGGCAAGTCACCATTTTTCTCGACGAGATCAAACAGGACCACCGGGTCGAGATCATCCCCATCGGAATATGTTTTTCCCCAAAAAAAACCATAAGTGGGATCATCCCAACATTAATTTCAGCGGCAATGTCCTTTCCTAGGTCGGAAGCGCTTTCGGTGATGATTTTCAACATGCATAATTTCTCTGCACTGAAGAATCTTTTTCTCTTTAGGTTATGGTCCAAATATGCCCGATTTTACCTGTCGAAAAGTGTCACGCTTTTTGCTCAACGCGGAACTCACAGAAGGGCAACCCCTTTGATGTTTTACGCAACTTGGCGATTTGTTGCACCACTTGATGAAATTGCTCTTCCAAAAGGTAAGCATCCATCTGGCACAATTCTGGGTGCTGGCTAATAACGGCGGCATAAGGGCAATTCCCAAAAATGACGCGCGGCCCAGAGGCTGCCGCTTCCCAGCGTGCCTGGTAATGAAAACGGTTCAAGTTCTCTATACCTGTGGTAAGGCGCTGCGTGACCGTAGTAGAGTCCTCCATCACGACAGAAGTCGCGAGTTGTTGCGCAACTATCTTCAAGGTTTGCAGACGTTGGTTTTCTGGAACCTGCTGCCACCAGAGGCTCAACACGGCATTTGACAAACCTGCCAGATTGTCCCCCAAAACATGCCGGGATAGAGAGTACATATAGGCGGGCCTGCCGCGCTCCTCGCGTCGCTGTGCGATTACTTCGACCTGATCATTCGCCCGGAGAACACTTAGGTGATGGCGAATGTCCGCGCCGGTCAAGGCCAGATCTCGGCTTAATTCCCTGACCGAAGCGGTCTGATGCTTGTGCAAATAGTCCAGGATGCGCTGCCGGGTGGGTGGTTCCATTTTTTTATTATATCATTTATGCAAATATATATTTGCATAATCAAATTGACTTCCCCATCCCCTGCGACTATAATATGCCCTGCATCATCCCATTTTATCTTTGGAGAAGTTCATGGCTTCCGACAACTTGAACACCCCTGGTTATGAAATTCCCCCTGAATTACAAGGACAGATCGCGATCACCTCATTGGACAAAATCTACAATTGGGGCCGCAGCGCCTCCGTTTGGCCGATGATGTTCGGCTTGGCTTGCTGCGCCATCGAAATGATCTGCACCGCCGCCAGCCGCTACGATTTGGCTCGCTTCGGCATGGAGATCATGCGCCCCTCGCCACGCCAGAGCGACCTGATGATTGTCTCCGGCACGGTTACCAAGAAAATGATGCCGATCATCGTCCGCTTGTATAACCAGATGCCCGAGCCGAAGTATGTCCTGGCGATGGGCGCCTGCGCCTCAGGCGGCGGACCGTTCAAGGAAGGGTATAACGTCGTCTCCGGCGTGGACCGATATGTACCTGTCGATGTCTATGTTCCCGGCTGCCCACCAACACCTCAAGCCCTGCTGAACGGCCTGATGAAGATCCAGGAAAAGATCAGAGGCGAATCGATCAAGAAGAGCCGCTGGTACCGGAAGGGAGCCGACCAGGCTGAGATTCCGATCCCGATGCTCGGACCAGATTTGATCGACCCGCGCAAGATCGATCGGTTCAAAAACTCCCGCGAAAAGGTGTAGGAGGCGGTCATGGCAACGCTTGCACCTGCACAGACCCTCGACCTGTCCGCCCGTTTCCCTGGCGTTGTCAACGCCGACACGCGCCCGGCTTACTCCGGATGGATCGTAGACAAGGATCACATGCTGGAAGTTGCGGCCACTCTTAAGAACGAGCTGGGCTACGACTACCTCTCCTCTTTGACCGGCGTGGATTATCTTCCCGAAGGCAAGATGGAAATCGTCTATCACCTGTACAAGACATCCGGGGGTCCAGGCATGGTCTTCAAAATACAGGTGCCGCGCGCCGATCCGATCGAGGTACCGTCCCTGGTCCCCATCTACCCGGGAGCGGAATTGCAGGAGCGCGAAGCCTGGGATTTGCTTGGCATTAAATTCACTGGCCACCCGGACCTACGCCGCATCCTGATGTGGGAGGGTTTTGCCGGTCACCCGCTACGCAAGGATTGGAAGGAGGCGTACTTCGAAGAAGAGGTCAAGCCGCTGAAATCCCGCTGGCCGGAAGGCAAGATCTCCCAGGCCGAAAGCAAGATCACCTTCGAGGATAATGTCGCCTACCCCGGCGGCTTCAATCCAGAGAAGTGGACCCCCGAAGGCGAGGCAGCCTTGTACGGCGCGCTGGCAAGCTTCCAGGTCGAGGACGCGACGGGACTGAAGACCGACCACGTCATCGTCAATATGGGGCCGCAGCATCCCTCCACGCACGGCGTGTTCCGCATTGCCGTCCTGTTGGATGGTGAGACCATCGCCAACCTGAAACCGGTCGTCGGATACTTGCACCGCAATCACGAGAAAATCGGCGAACGGAACACCTATATCATGAATATGCCCTACACCGACCGCCTGGATTATCTATCTTCGATGAGCAACAATTTCGGCTATGCCCTGGCAGTCGAAAAGTTGATGGGCGTCAAGCCGCCGGACCGAGCCGAATATCTGCGCGTGATGATGGCGGAGATGACCCGTATCGCCAATCACCTGATGGCGATTGGAGCCATGCTCAACGACCTGGGTGCATACTTCACCCCCATGTTGTACGCCCTCGAAGAGCGCGAGCTCATCCTGGACATCTTCGAAGCCGTCGCCGGTTCACGCATGATGTGCAATTACTTCCGCTTCGGCGGCGTGGCGCGTGACCTGCCCGAGGGCACGTCCGGAAAAATCAAGGACCTGTTCTTCGAGCGCCTCCCCGGGCGGATCGACGAGATCGACCGTTTCCTGAGCGAGAACGAGATCGTTCGGGCACGCGGTATCGGGCAGGGTGTCCTGACGGCCGAGAATGCGATCAAATATTCGGCTGCCGGTCCGCTCTTGCGCGCCTCCGGAATCCCTTACGATGTCCGCCGCGCCGACCCGTACTCGATTTACGACCGCTTCGAGTTCGACGTGTGTGTACGCCAGCACGGTGACATCTACGATCGCCTGATCATCCGCCTGGATGAAATCCGCCAGAGCATCCGCATCGTGCAGCAAGCGATCAAGCAGTTGCCCGAGGGACCGGTTCAGGCGCTGAAGCCGGTGTACCAGGTGCGCGTCCCGCCCGGCGAAGCTTACGGGCGGGTCGAAGGTCCGAAAGGTGAGCTTGGTTTCTACATTGTCTCCAATGGCAAGCCCAACCCATGGCGCTACCACGTGCGCGCACCGTCCTTCATCAACCTGACCGCCTTCGGCCCCATTTGTGTTGGACAGAAAATTGCCGATGTGGTTGCGGTCCTGGGTTCCATCGACATCGTACTCGGTGAAGTTGACCGGTAGGAGCAAAACATGTACGGCAAAGGCATTCTCAAAGGTTTGAGCGTCAGCGCCAAGCGCTTTGTTGAAACCTACCTCGACGATCTCCGCTGGCTGGGTCGCAAGCGCTACGGAACCGCGGAAGGTATCGCCCACCGCGGCAGCAAGGACGGGAGTGGCATTTTCACCGTCCAATACCCGGAGGAAAAGATTCCCGTCCCGGAGGAGTTTCGTTTCATCCCCTTCCTGGTTTACGACGACGGGCCAGACGGGGAACGCACCCTGCGCTGCACCTCTTGCGGTATCTGTGCCAAAGTCTGCCCGCCGCAGTGCATCTGGATCGTGCGCTCGACGGATCCAGCCACCGGGCGCCCTATCCCGGACCCTGCCGAATTTTTCATCGATGTCGACATCTGCATGAATTGCGGGCTGTGCGCCGAATTCTGTCCGTTCGATGCTATCAAGATGGACCACGATTACGAGCTAGCCTCTTTTGGCAGAAACATATTCGACAAGGCAAAACTATCCAAATCCGCCCGATACTACGAGGGGATCCGCCCGGCCAATGCGGCGCACGAAAACGCCGCCCGGGCTGCCAAAGAGGCCGCCCGAGCCGAAAAGATTGGCTGATTGCGTGAAGCATGTATAACTCTGACACCGACCTGCTTTTTCCACCGCGCGTCATCCCGGACTTAAAAGACTGCCGGGGCAGGGCATGGCGAAAAATCGTCAAGCGCGCCATCGCAGCCGAGGAAGACTCCACCGAAAAGCTTGCCTTCCTCCTGATCATGGTTCGCTTGAATGGATGCGCCTCCTGCAGTGCCGATTCCTTCAGAGCCCTGCAGGGTTGCACGGTCTGTGCAAAGCAGTCGCTCAAGCGTTTTCGGGGAACGGACGACGAATTGGCTGCTTTGTACGATCAGGCAGTCCCAGAGATAGAACAATATTTTGAAAAAATCTATAAAGGTACTGAATGACAGAAAAAATCGCCGCGGAAGCGGTCCTCTCTGCATTAAGCAAGGTCCAGGAACCCGAGTTGCATAAGGACCTGGTCACCCTGAATATGATCCGTGATCTGGAAGTCAAAGGCGGCACGGTCAGTTTTTCCATCCTGCTGACCACGCCTGCTTGTCCGCTGAAGTCAGTGATCGAACAAGAAGCCCGTCAGGCAGTATTAGCCCTCCCCGGGGTCAAGAATGTCAACATCAAGATGGATTCCAACGTCCCGAACGATGGGCGGCTGCGCGGAGCGCTTAGCTTGCCGGTCCGTAATGCCGTTGCCGTAGCCTCCGGGAAGGGCGGCGTCGGGAAGAGCACCGTCGCCGTCAACATCGCGGTGGCTCTGGCGCAGGCCGGCGCGCGCGTGGGTTTGATGGACGCCGACATCTACGGCCCCAACATTCCCACCATGATGGGCGTCAGCACCCTCCCCCAGGCCAAAGAAAACAAGATCATCCCTGCCGAGGCATACGGCGTCAAATTGATGTCGATGGGTTTCCTGGTCAAACCCGGGCAGCCTTTGATCTGGCGCGGCCCCATGCTGAATTCCGCCATCCGCCAGTTCCTGAGCGACGTGGAATGGGGCGAGCTCGATTACCTGATCGTGGACCTGCCGCCGGGTACCGGCGACGCGGCGTTGTCCCTGGCCCAGGCAATGCCCCTTTCCGGAGCACTGATCGTAACCCTCCCGCAGGCGGTCTCTTTGGAAGATGCCAGCCGCGGCTTGACGATGTTCAAGACTTTGGAGGTGCCCATCCTGGGCGTGATCGAAAACATGCGTGGCGAATTCTTTGGCTCCGGCGGCGGTGAAGAGTTGGCGCGCAGCGCCGAGGTCCCTTTCCTGGGCGCCATACCAATGGATTCGAACGTGCGTGTGTGCGGCGACAGCGGCAGGCCGGTGCTCATCGACCGCCCGGAATCCGAAGCTGCCCGGGCTTTCCAATCCGTGGCTGAACAGGTCGCGGCACGCGTCAGCATAGAAGCCGTCAAGCAAAATAACGCCCCGTCGATTAAGGTCGTCTGAGATCACAGCGACAGGACGGCAGAACAGCACCTGCTTCGCTACGGTATAATCAATCCATGCAGCCAATTATCGTTGGAGTACGTTTCGCCCAGATCGGCAAAGTCTATCATTTTGATGCCTCCTCGACCCCTGAAATAAAAATTGGCGACCGGGTGGTCGTTGAAACCTCGCGCGGCAGACAGCTCGGTGAGGTGGCTGCGCGGGTCGAGAATCCCGCACCGACCCCCGAAGGTTGGAAGCCCATCGAGCGCATCGCCACGCCCCGCGACTTGGTCTTACGCCGGATGTGGCAGCAAAAAGAGATCGCGGCAATGATCGACTGCCGCGAGCGCGCCGCACAATTGAAGCTTAAGGGCATAAAGGTCGTGGCGGCGGAATATTCTTTTGACGGCTCGCGACTCACTCTGATGTTCAGCACCGAATCTGAGGAAAAGGTCGATCTGAAATCCCTGCGTCACGACATGCAAAAACAGTACCAGCAAGCGCAGGTGGAGTTGCGCCAGATCGGCCCGCGCGACGTCGCCAAGATGCTCGGAGGCATGGGTGCCTGCGGCCTGGAGACGCGCTGCTGCTCCAAATTCCTGACGGATTTCAGCCCCATTTCGATCAAGATGGCCAAAGAGCAGGGCATATCCCTGACGCCTGCTGAAATCACCGGGATGTGCGGTCGGCTGCGTTGCTGCCTGGTCTACGAATACGAACAATACGCCGCCGCTCGAAAGGAGCTGCCCAAAAGAAACAAGCACGTGGTCACGCCCATGGGCGAGGGCAAGGTCATCGACGTCTCCCCGTTGCGCATGACCGTCCGGGTGGACCTGCCGGAGATCGGGGCGCGCGAGTTCTCGCGCGACGAGATCGAACCCTGGGACGAGCTCGAGACGCTGCGGCGCAAGTCGCACGAGCCCTGCGGAAATGGCAGCTGTCGCAAAAAGGGGCGTAGCGCATGACTGACAATGATCAGGAAAAACCCGGCTCCTGGAAACAATCCCAAAAAGTCCTGGTCATCCTGGCCCATCCGGATGACCCGGAATTTTTTTGCGGCGCCACCTTGGCGCGCTGGGCCCGTGCCGGTCATACGATCCACTATTTTCTGCTCACCTGCGGCGATAAAGGTTATGAAAATCCGGACGAAAAAGCGGACAAAATCTGCGCCAGGCGCCACGCGGAGCAGCAGGCTGCGGCAGCCATCATCGGGGTGAAATCCGTGCGCTTTCTCGACCTGGCAGACGGGTACCTGGTCCCCAGCATCGACCTGCGCCGCGAGGTGGTACGCGCCATCCGGCAGGAAAAGCCGGACATCCTGGTCACCTGCGACCCTACCCGCTTATACGTCGGTGAACGCGGCATCAACCATCCCGACCATCGCTGCGCCGGTCAGGTGGTGCTGGACGCCGTCTTTCCCGCCGCCGGAAATGCACACTTCTTCCCGGAGTTGCGCCGGGACGAGGGGCTGGAGCCGTTCACGCCACGCGAAGTCTGGGTCTCGCTGCCTGAAAACCCGACGGTAACCTTCGACATCACGGACACCTGGGAGATCAAGCTGCGCGCCCTGCACGCACACAAATCGCAGATCGGCGATCCGGCCAAGTTCGATGAACGCATGCGCTCCCGGCGCACGGAGGACAGCAGCGACGAACACCCGCGTTTCGAAGAAAAATTCCGCGTGATCAAATTCAATTGAGGGGCAAGTATTTCCTTTATCCAGGGGATTTATGAATCGAGGCTGTCATGATCGATTTCCTGTCTGAAGCAAACGAGCTGTTTGATTACACCCGGTCGTTGCGCCGCGACTTCCACATGCATCCCGAGCTTGGCTTCAAGGAAGTCCGCACGGCAGGGATTGTCGCCAATGAGCTGAACGCCCTGGGCCTGGAGGTCCACACCGGGATTGCCGACACAGGCGTGGTCGCGGTCCTGGAAGGGACCAGGCCCGGCCCGGTGCTGCTGGTCCGGGCGGATATGGACGGGCTGCCCATCGTCGAGGAGACGGGTGCGGCGTACGCCTCTCAAAATCCGGGCGTGATGCACGCCTGCGGCCACGACGGGCATACGGCCATCCTGCTGACCGTCGCCAAAATACTCAAAAAACATGCCGGGGAACTGGGCGGGACGGTCAAATTCATGTTCCAGCCGGCGGAAGAAGGCATGGGCGGCGCCGAGCGCATGCTCCAGGCAGGCATCCTGGAGAACCCCAAGGTCGATCTCGTCCTGGCGCTGCACCTCTGGAATGAAAAACCGCTCGGCTGGCTTGGCATCGCCAACGGTCCGGCCATGGCGGGCGCGGAATTTTTTAAAATCCTCGTGCATGGAAAAGGCGGCCATGCCGCCGTTCCCCAACTTTCGGTGGACCCCGTGCTTGCCGCCGCCCAGATCGTCAATGCCCTGCAGTCCATCGTGGCGCGCAACGTCGCCCCGCTCCAGGCCGCGGTGGTCAGCGTCTGCACCATCCACGCAGGTGAGGCCTTCAATGTCCTCCCCCAGCAGGTCGAGCTGACCGGGACGATCCGCACCTTCGAGCCGGAGGTGCGCAAGACCGTCCTGGAGCGCTTCGAGCAGATCGCCCGCCAGACTGCAGAGGCAATGGGCTGCCAAGCGGTGATCGAGCTGAAACAGCTGACGCCCGCCACGATCAATCATCCTGAAATTGCGGGCGCAGTCCAAAAAACAGCGCAGAAATTATTCCGGGACGGGGACATCCAGACCGGCAACTACATTACCATGGGGTCGGAGGATTTCGCCTTCGTCCTGGAAAAACAAAAAGGCTGCTATTTCTTTGTTGGCTCCGCGAACCCCGAAAAAGGTCTGAATGCGGGCCACCACCACCCGAAGTTCGATTTTGACGAAGCCGTTCTCCCCCGGGCAGTCGCGCTGATGACCGCTTCCATATTCGAACTGTTGAAATAGTCGCCTGTGGATGCACGCCTCTGGGTGGTATTGTTTCAATAATTGGCGGATGATATCCATGCAGCCCCTAGCTATGCTACAACTGTTCGCAGGTTGGTCGAGGTATGGATCTGCAGGCGTTACCCTCACCGATTAATTCATGATCACCGGGGCTGTGCTGGCGGCTGCCGTGAACATCGAGGCCGTCTCCCGCCAGCGACTCAAGGAGGCCGTTCGCTGAGCAGACCTCGCTTGCTGCCAGGGTCGGCTTCAATTTCGGCTTGGTAGCCAAAACATGCAAAAAGAGCGACACCGGCCGGTGTCGCTCTTTTATCCCCTTGACCCGGGAGGGTCTTTGATTTATCATCTTTCGGCCTCATTTTGTCGAAATCATCATCTAATCATTGGGAGTTTCGATGCCTAACAAAAAAATCGTCAACGACTTTTCGATCACGATCGGGACGGTAAACGGGTCCGGGAGCCAGACGGCCAATGTTACCCTGTTGCGGGCTCTCTTTAAGATGGGCATCCCGGTCTCCGGGAAGAACCTGTTTCCTTCCAATATCCAGGGGCTGCCGACCTGGTACACCATCCGCGTGAGCAAGGAGGGCTTCATCGCCCGACGGGACGAGCAGGAAATCGTTGTAGAGATGAATCCGGCTTCGTTCCAACGGGACCTGGAGTCCGTGTCGCCCGGCGGGGCTTTCTTCTACGCCGACGACATCAAGCTGCCAGTCACGCGGACCGATATCTCGGTTTACCCGATGCCGGTCAAGCAAATGGCCAAGGCAGCCCAGGTGTCGCCCAACCTGCGCGACTATATCGCCAACATGGTCTATGTCGGCGTGTTGGCGCAGATGATCGGGATCGACATGGAAAAGATCAAGCAAGCCCTGGATTTCCATTTCAAGGGCAAGGCCGCAGCGATCGATTCCAACTTCAATGTCATTCAGGCCGGCGCCGAATGGGCCGCCCAGAATCTGAAGAAAACCGATCCGTACTTCGTTGAGTCGATGGACGCCACGAAAGGTTACGTGATGGCGGACGGCAACACGGCCGCTGCCTTGGGCGCCATCTACGGCGGGGTGCAGTTTGCCGCCTGGTATCCGATCACGCCGGCCTCCTCCCTGGCCGAAGCGCTTAACTTGTACCTGCCCCGGCTGCGCAAGACGGCTGACGGCAAACAGACATACACCGTCCTTCAGGCGGAAGACGAACTCGCCGCCCTTGGCATGGCCATCGGTGCCGGCTGGGGCGGGCTGCGTGCCATGACGTCCACCTCCGGGCCGGGCATCAGCCTCATGTCCGAGTTTGCCGGCCTGGCTTACCAAGCCGAAATCCCCGTGGTCGTCTGGGACATCCAGCGCATCGGTCCCAGCACCGGGCTGCCGACCCGCACCGCCCAGGGAGACGTGACCGAGACGTACTTTCTCAGTCACGGCGACACGCAGAACATCATCCTGTTCCCCGGTTCGGTCCAGGAGTGCTTCGAATTCGGCTGGAAGGCGTTTGACATTGCCGAGCGCATGCAAATGCCCGTCTTCGTGCTCAGCGATCTCGATTTGGGCATGAACCAATGGATGACCAAACCCTTCGAATACCCCGACTCCCCGATGGACCGCGGCAAGGTCCTTTGGGAAAAAGACCTGGAGAAGCTGAACGGCGTCTGGGCGCGCTACCGCGACGTGGATAGCGACGGCATTCCCTACCGCACCGTCCCCGGCAACCGCAATCCAGCCGCGGCCTGGTTCGCTCGGGGCACCGGCCACGACGAGTACACGCGCTACTCCGAAGACGCCGAGACCTGGGAAAGCAACATGCTGCGCCTCAAGAAGAAGTACGAGACCGCCCGGAGGCTGGTACCCAAACCGGTGATCCGGAACACGAAAGGGGCGACGATCGGCATCATCGCCTTCGGTTCCACGGAACCAGCCGTAGAAGAAGCCCGGGAATTACTGAAACAGGACGGAGGTCCGAAGACCGATTCCCTGCGTCTGCGCGCCTTGCCGTGTACTTCCGAAGTCCTCGCTTTCATCAAGAAACACGAGCGGGTCTACATCGTCGAAGCCAACCGAGACGGCCAGCTGCGCCAGATCCTGACCACGGTCGTGCCGCCCGAGCAGGCCGGCAAGTTCCGCTCGGTCTGCCACAGCGACGGACTGCCGCTGACCGCCGGTTGGGTGAAGGATGCCATCCTTGCTCAGGAGAAAAAGAATAAATGACAACTACCGTTGCTAGCGTCGGCCAGACCAACAAAGCCGGCCTGACCAAAAATGACTACCGCGGCCTGCCCAGCACCCTTTGCCAGGGCTGCGGACACAATTCCATCGCCAGCCAGATCATCGCCGCCTGCTACGAGCTGGATATCGTCCCCGAGGAAATCATCAAGATGAGCGGGATCGGCTGTTCGAGTAAAAGTCCCGCTTATTTCCTGAACCGCTCCTTCGGCTTCAACGGCCTGCACGGGCGCATGTCATCCCTCGCCACGGGCGCCATGTTCGGCGATAAAAGCCTGAAAGTCCTCGGCGTCTCCGGCGACGGCGACACCGCCTCGATCGGCATGGGCGGTTTCAAGCACATGATGCGCCGCAATGCACCGATCGTTTACATCGTCGAGAACAACGGCGTCTACGGCCTGACCAAGGGCCAGTTTTCCGCCACAGCCGAGGTAGGTCTTAACCTTAAGCATCAGGGCATCAACCAGTACATGCCGGTGGACATCTGCATGGAAGCCCTGGCGTCCAGCGCCACTTTCGTCGCCCGATCCTTCGCCGGCGACCCCAAGCAGGTCAAGGAGCTGCTCAAGGCCGCTTTCAGCCATCACGGCGTTGCCATCCTGGACATCATCAGCCCGTGTGTCACCTTCAACAACGAAGAGAACGCCCTTCACTCCTATACCTGGGGCAAGGATCACGAAGAGCCGCTGCATGAGATCTCCTACGTGCCGAAGCTGGCCGAGATCATCCTCGACGGGGAATTCCCGGAGGGCGCGGTGCGCGAAGTGACCATGCACGACGGGTCGACGGTCGTCCTGAAGAAGCTTGAAAAGGACTATGACCCGACGGACAAGGCAAACGCTTATCAGATCCTCGAGAACGCTCAGAAGAACAACTGGCTGGTGACCGGACTGATCTATATCGACACGCACAAACCGGCGCTAACCGACATTTATAACCTGGTGGATACACCCCTCAACCGGTTGGAGGAAAAAGACATTCGTCCGGCCCGTGAGACGATTGATAAGATCAACGCGATGATGTTCTAATAAAGTAAGGGCGACCAACTGGTCGCCGCTACCCAAAAATGATCCAAATCACGCCTTCGCTTGCCATCGACGAAAGAGAGATCACTTACGAGTTCATCCGTGCCTCCGGTCCGGGCGGGCAAAACGTCAACAAGGTGGCAAGCGCGGTCCAGCTGCGCTTTGACGTGCGCCGTTCGGCTTCGCTGACCGAGGCAGTCAAGGCCCGGTTGATCCGAGCGGCCGGAAAAAGGGTGACTGGCGAAGGCGTTCTCGTCATCGAAGCCAAGCGCTACCGCACCCAGGAACAAAATCGCCAGGATGCCACTACTCGTCTGACCGTGTTGATCCGCAAAGCGCTGGAGCGACCCAAACCCCGCCGTCCCACCCGGCCGAGTCTGGCGGCAAAAGCCAGGCGGGTGGAATCCAAGAAAAAGCGGGGGGCGATCAAACGGACACGTCGGGAAAGATCGAATATTCATGATTAAAGTCCATGAAAAAGTCCCCGGCACCTTGATCCCTCGCTTCGCTCGGGACAGGTGTGCCGGGGACATTTTGTTTTATCAGATTTGCGACGCACTTTGCATGTGCGTCGCAAATGATTTTACTTAACCGAATGCAGGAACACCATGTTCGACGGGCGGATTTCCTTGAGCGGGTACCCCGCCATCAGCACCACCTGCTGACCGGATTGGACGGTCCCGGAAGACTTGAGCGCTTTCTCAACGTGCCCGATCATCGCCTCCACGGTATCGGCAAAGGGGACGATGTAGGGTGTCACGCCCCAGGCCAGGGACAGCCGCCGGTAGGTGCTTTCCTCCGGCGTGAGGGCCAGGATGGGCACGCCCGGTCGGGCCTTAGACATGTAGATGGCCGAGCGGCCGGTGCGGGTGAAAACGGCGATGGCTGCCACATCCCGGTCGTGGGCCAGTTCGCGGGCGGCGTTGGAGAGCGCCACAAGATCGTCCTGTCCGTGGGTCGACTCCATCACCTGGGCATGCCCCCACTTCCCGAAATCCATCTCAGCCTGTCGGACGATGCGGTCCATGAGCGTCACGCTCTCCACCGGATACTCGCCGGCAGCCGTCTCGGCCGAGAGCATGAGTGCGTCCGTCCCGTCGAAGACCGCATTGGCTACATCGGAAGCCTCGGCGCGCGTCGGCAGCGGATTGTGGATCATCGACTCCAGCATCTGGGTGGCGGTGATGACCAGCCTGCCCCGGCGGTTGGCCGCCTGGATGATGCGCTTCTGCGCCCCGGGAACGTCTTCCGGAGCCATCTCGACCCCCAGGTCGCCGCGCGCCACCATGACCCCATCGGCCACATTCAGGATTGCATCCAGGTTGTCCAGCGCTTCAGGCCGCTCCAGCTTGGCGATCAGCAATGGGCAGGCCAAAGAATTCCGGCACTTGATCGCATCCTTGACCTGTTGGACATTTTCCGCCGTACGGACGAAAGATGTCGCCACCAGGTCAACCCCCTGCTCCAGGCCGAACGCCAGGTCCGCGGCGTCCTTCTCGGTGAAGCTGGGAATGTCCAGCGACACCCCCGGGAGATTAATCCCCTTGTGAGAAGACAGCACTCCGCCGGTCCGGACCTCGGCGGCAACCGTTTTTCGATCCGACTTGACAACGATCAACACAAGCCGGCCGTCGTCCAGCAGGATGCGATCCCCGGCAGAGACGCTGCCGAACAGCTCAGGAAAATCGACCGGGATGCGGCACCGGTCGGTTTTTGTCCCCGGCTCCTCACCTTCCCGATACAGCTCCACCGTCTCTCCGGCCGTCAGCGTCAGTGGGGCTGCCAGCGCGCCAACCCGTATCTTGGGACCCTGCAGGTCTTGCAGGATGGCCAGGGGCAGATCGAGGCGCCTCGCAGCCGCGCGCAGGCTCGCGGTCAGGGCGGCGTGCCCGGCATGCGTGCCATGCGAAAAGTTCTGCCGGGCGACGTTCATCCCCGCCTGCAGCAGGCGTTCCATGACCGCCTCGTCCTGGCTGGCAGGTCCGATCGTGGCGACGATCTTCGCTTTTCGTTCCATGGGTTGATTATAACCGTCCGGGGCAGCCTTGAGGCCGCCCCGGGTTGATTTCAGCAGCTCCAGCAGAGCTCCTTGGCCTGCTTCTCCAGGTCCGCCCGGAAATCCGGGTGGGCGATATTCACCAGGGCCTTGACGCGCTGGCGCACGGATTTGCCGTACAGGTCGGCCGCGCCGTATTCGGTGACGATGTAGTGGACGTTGTTGCGCCCGGTTACCACCCCGGCGCCCTGCTTGAGCATGGGCACGATCCTGCTGATCACGGTGCCATCCTTCATCTCCGTCGTGCTGGGCATGGCGATGATGGGAACGCCGCCCTTCGAGCGCGAGGCCCCGTAGATGAAATCGAGCTGGCCGCCGACGCCGCTGAAGAATTTGGGGCCAATGCTGTCGGCGCACACCTGGCCGGTCAGGTCGACCTCGATGGCCGAGTTGATCGCCACCATGCGCTCGTTCTGGGCGATGATGAAGGGGTCGTTGACATATTCGGTGCGGTGGAACTCGCACAGCGGGTTGTCGTGCACCCACCTGTACAAGCGCTGCGACCCCAGGATGAAGCCGACCACAATCTTACCCGGGTGCAGGGTCTTGCGGGCGTTGGTCAGCACGCCCGCGTCGACCAGGTCGATGACCCCGTCGGAGATCATCTCCGAGTGTATGCCCAGGTCTTTCTTGTGGAAGAGGAACTTCAGCACTGCGTCCGGGATGCCCCCGATGCCCATCTGCATGGTGGCACCGTCCGGGATCAGGTCGGCGACGTAGCCGGCGATGCGCTCGGCGGTCTTGTCGCCCTCCTCCGCCATCGGCATCTCGACGATCGGGTAGCTGGTGTGGACGATGTGGGCGAAGCGGCTGACGTGAAGGAAGGAATCGCCCAGGGTGCGCGGCATCTGGTCGTTGACCTCGGCAAGGATGATCTTGGCCGATTCCGCCGGCGACTTGGTCAGGCCCACCTCGACTCCCAGGCTGCAGAAACCGTGCTCGTCCGGCGGCGAGACGTGGATCATGGCCACGTCCACCGGCAGGACCTTGTTCTTGAACAACAGCGGGAACTCGGAGAGCAGGACGGGGGTGAAGTCCGCCCGCCCCTCCTGGA
>Ga0335070_10004492_pt1 | contig 16316 bp, 47 predicted proteins | sample Lox_Sample_13_FD_206722 | JGI IMG/M metagenome (GOLD analysis project Ga0335070, IMG submission 206722) | Soil microbial communities from Loxahatchee National Wildlife Refuge, Florida, United States - Lox_Sample_1.3 | ecosystem: Environmental > Terrestrial > Soil > Wetlands | place: USA... | reverse complement strand
TACGAAGCAGTCAAGGTCTGACCGGCGGTTATTTATCCAATAAGATCCCCAGGTAAAGTAGGAGGAAGTGGGGGCGACGACAACTCTTCAGGAAGCGAAGCAGTACTTGGTCCACAGGTTGCGGCAGGTCAGCGAAGAGATCCTGCCAGGGTGGTATCCGATCTTTCGTTTCGAGACCAAGGGATCAGAATATCGCATGCTCGGTGGGAACATTGCGATGAGTATGGATACTCACTTCCTGCTGAGGGCCGTGAAAAGGGGCATGAAAACATTCAAGCTCCGCATTAACGAGAATTTTCTGCGGGATAATATTGAGAATCTCCATGCAATAGATATGGAGGATCTGTTCGTTCACGAATTGGAGCATATCCACGACTCATTCCCTGTTGCGCTCCAATTGAATAAGCTGGCATCTCGTTGGCGGATGGGAAGGGCAGAATTAATCCGCCAGGGTGCTCCACAGAAGGTATTAAACCAGCAATGGCAGTCCGTCCATAGCCAGGCCAAAGCGATACCACCGGATGATTGGCATTCAGTGGAACGATATCGCCAGGCCGTGAAGGAGAGGACCGGAAGCGTTGTCGCATCCCTCCCGATCCAGGCGCGTGCCAGCGAACTGGCCTTCGTAGGCCGTGGCGAGGCCCTGGCCCCGATAACTGCGCGATACCTGTATCGGTGCAAGTTCTGCGGGTTCGTGGGCGCATATACTCCGGACAATTACAACCCGGTGCGAAGGAGGACAACATCCGGTGGAAAAACCATGCACCTGCCGCTGATAGGGGAAGGGGTCCGGTGTCAGAACTGCGGGCGGTTCATGCCAGCGGATACGAGGTCTATAAAGCTGACCCCGAGGGAACGGGCCGAGCTTCACGGCCTGGCGCGGGCGCACAATGCTCTCCCATACGAAAACCTGGCCAAACCAGGGCTCCCATTCAATTATCCGCTCTATAAAAACAAGGAAATCCATATGGGAAAGATCCCGGGCAACAAGCTCCTGAAGGTCATTCCTCGGGTCAAATCTATTCTCTGAACCCCAACCCCTTTGCATATAACAGAAGGTTTATATAGACATAACGACATACTTGCATATGCAATAGGGTTAAGTCAGGAGTAGATGAGTATGGAACAGCTCTACATCATCCGGCTCAAGATGAGTTCGGAGTTCAAGGTTGACGAGCGCAAAGAGCTCGACAACGCGGGAAAGAAGGTCGAACTTACCTACCACTGGGAAAAGACCGTCAGGAACGCCATCCAGAAGACCCGGATGAAGTATCGCGGCCCGATCCTCGGGGATTGCCTCATATTCTACAACATCCGCATCTGCACCGAGTCCCAGAAGAAGGACATCGAGGATCTCATCAAGGAGGCCAAGGAGAAGCTCAAGGAGATCGATTCGGACCTCACTGCATCAGCCGTCTTCCTCCCTCTCAAGATGGACGACATGCAGCAGGGCGCGATGTACCAGGCCCTCATCGGGTCAATCAAGCAGCAGGTCTACGGGAACCTCTTCAAGAAGCTCCAGGTCTACCTCGACGAGAACAAGCAGATCCACCCGAATGCGAAGAAGGCGATGACGAATCTCCTCAACCAGATGCGCCACGTCAACGTCGCAGGTGACGAGTCCATCGAGGCCACGATCACCCGGCTCCAGACCCTGGTGGAGAACAGCTCTCTCGCTGAGCTCCGCAAGGAGCTGGAGGATTACGTCCCGGACGACACCCGGAGCCGCTGGCGGGCCATCCAGGTCTGAATCCTCTTAATCAAACTAATTTTTATTTGGTTAATATCCACTGTCTAATGACTTCAAGATTGATGTCCCAAAGGACTTTTTAAGCGTGTCAGCGAGGGCCTGTTCACGGGTCATACCTTGTTTCATCTTCTTTTGATAATGAGCAAGGGAATTCGGATGGGATAGCCTTGGAGCCCATTGTAAAATTCCCTCCTTATTCCATCCACGATTAGTCAGGTACTGGACAATCCACTTTTGCGGCTTGATTTCTCGTTTGTTCGGAAGATGGGATTCTCTGACTTTGATCATTTTTGATGAAGTGCTGGCGGGGCGGTACATAACAAGGACGCCTTCATCCCCGAGAACATCAGAGATAATCACATAGTCACGAAAAACCCATTTCTCAATCCAATCAGGAGGAATAATCTCGTCCTGCTCATCGTGGTCACTATAATATGTAATAACGTCCCTCGCAGTCCTGCATACCCAGACAGCCGCAGTATAGCCTTCATTCTTTTTCTGTTGCAGGTATGAGATGGCTTCGCGTATGGTGGCGTTTTTGATATGTTTTCTCCAGTGAAGAGTATCTTGAATATCATGATTACCGAGTTCCCTGCGCTCGTAGAGAGCTATACTCACAGGATCAGTAACCCCGCTTTCCTGGAAGGTTGGAATCCGATATCCAACGAGCGGTCTCTGGGGCATCTTGCGCCGTAGCCCCTGGTTCAATATGAAATTATTCGTCTGGCTTGCCGATCTGGTTCTGCCCCTGACTTTCTGCATTCCCCATTCCCCCACAGGGAAAACTGGGCGACCCCTACATAAATAGCTGTCGAGAATGGAACGGAAACGATTAATACAGAGAGATCCATAAAGACATATTGACATATGAATGTCCCGGTTTTCGTCACCATAATCGGTTCCCACATGTGGGAGATGAGCCACGACAACTCTGACGCAGACCTCTTCGTGGCCTACGCCGAGTCAACAAAGAGGATCCTCGCTGGCGAGAATACAGACTCGAAGGAGGTCAAGTTTCCCAAGGTGGATATCGTCGTCCACGAGATCGGAAAGGTCGTCTTCCAGTTGGCAAAGGGGAATTATAACTACGTGACGGGGCTGATGTCACCAAAGGTCGTCGTCAGTTCCACGCTCCACGAGGAACTGAAAGAGGTGTTCCTGTACAACCTGGAGAACTCTCCGGGGATCGTGTTCACCTCGATCTACGGCCTGGCAAACGACAATTACAAGAAATACATTGCCACCGGCCAGGACGCCAGCCCGGACAGGATCCGGAAGATCGCCAGGGGGCTGTTCTATGGCATCAACGTCATGGAGAATCCCCTGGAGGCGGACCTGTTCAATATCTTCAAGATGACCACCTACCAGAGCAACAAGGAAATTAAGGGGTGCCTCGACCCGCTCACCAGGGCGAGCATCGTGAAGCTCATGGAGATATTCAAGGCTCGATACGATGCCCTGGAACCGGAGAAGAAGGCCCTGGACCCGCAGAATCTCAAAGATTGGCTCGTACAGACCAGAAAAAATATATTAATCGCGGGAGATGAGAAAGACGTGTGGAGAAAGCTGAGGGCCTGAACGATGGGTGACGGTATTGCCGCCAGGATGGGCGTGGCACACACCACCCTCGGATTCGCGGCTGATTCGATGAACGAAAAGCAGGCAGAACTCGAACAGGCAATAAAGGCGATGTCCTGGTCCGAATTCAGTGAATTTCTCTCGATTCTGAATGATGACGAGAAAGCCAGGGCAATGCAGCTACGAAGAGAGCTAACCAGTTGTGCGGAGGACAAGTATGGCAGGAACTAAGGGAAAAGGAAAGGGAACGAGGAAGGAGACAGCGACGAAGAAGGTAAAGACGGTTGACGAGGAGATCAAGGTGAGCACCGGGGGGATGCCAGGGCAGGGAACCCAGTTCAACTCAGCAATCGTGGATCAGTACAAAAACGAACCAACTTCAGACGTACATATCATGGCACCGGAACGGCTGAAGCGGAGATTCAATGCCGCTGTAGCGGCCCAGTATGGGTCAAGACACAATTCTGACATTCTCATTATCCTGATGGAACAGTTTGCCCTGGAATACGAGAAGAAGCAGAAGGCCGCATAATGCCTGGGGACCAGCCGAAGGCATACGGGAGCCAGGCCCAGGCCAAGGCAGGGGAACAAAGGCCCCCTAAAGACCTGGATATCGTTGCCTCCAATCCCCTTGAGCTGGCCAACAGGATCGCGGATCTGATAGCCAAGCAAAACCTCTTCCCAAAGCGCATGGTGGCGGTCCGGGCAGGCCCGGGCGGGTCGGCAGGCATCTATATTGAAAAACCAGGTGGAGGCCAGCCGGAGGCCGCTATTGAGGTTCGGAAGGGGGTCAGGGAGAAGCTCGGCATCTGCCTCAATGATCCCTGGGACATGATCGTGCTGGGTGGGGGCCTCCTGGTGATGCTGGCCGTGGGCATCTGGTTCGGTCACTGGCTTGCTCATCTGGGGATATGATGGCAGTCATTCATGATCTGGTTGCACCGGAACTGAGTGAAGCGGACCAGAAGCGGCTCAAGGAAACCCTGGAACGGTCAGTGGACCCTGGTTACATTCAGTTCGCATTCAGGGAGATGATGCAGCCGGTGGAAGCCTTCCTGGAGAAGCGGAAAGACATGAAACTCTTCATGAGCATCCATGTCTCGATGGTGCGGGTGGGGAACGTCATCATGACCTGCTGCTGCCCGATGATGTTCAATTATGCGCCACCAGACGATTTCATGGAAGAGAAAATCGTCCACCCGGTCCTGGTGAAGATGAACGAGTTCTTCAGGGAGAACGCGCCGGAGGCCCTGATGGATATGATTGGGCCGTATATGGACCTGTTACAGCAGGATATCCTCCCTGGCTTCATCATAGCGACCTTCATCAATCCGGAAGAGAGCTATCTGAACACGAAGATCCTCTGCGCCCCATGGATACTGGCCATGGCCTCGAATTCTGAGGAGGTCATGCAACCCATGGGGCGGCTCGTCAATGACACGGTAATTGAGAGCATGGTAGCAAACAGCAGCGAAATTGCTGCCAGGAACAAAATGAATCAGGAGATGAACAACTGATGGTTAGAGTAGGTGGAGTGGGATTCCAGACAAAGGATCCAAAGGAATGCCTTGAGATCATGGCGAAAGCCGGGGTGGACAGTACCGGCCTGGACCCAAAAAAGATCAATTGTATGTTCTGTCCGGCCATGGAGGGCTGCCCGAAGATGTGGGGGCCTGAAATCGATCCCTATGACAAGGTGAATCTCGTCGCGGCCTTCAAATCAAAGAGCCAGATCCGCATCTTTAAGGCCATGAAGACGTACACAGACAGGCAGAAAGGGCACCTGAAACCCTATAATCCGGAGGTACTCCCGTGAGGATTCTCATCGAAACCAAAGAGGAAAAAGGGGATCAGCGCGAGAGAAGGGACGAGCCGAAGCCGCTCCGCTGCCTTCTCATCAACGAGCCTGTCATCATGGTCTCATGCCTTGGCCGGGACTGCCCGACTTTCGAGCATTGTGGGTACAAGGGCCATCACAGGTGGTATATTCGGAAATGCGAGTGCGGCCAGGAATTCCATACCGAGAATCCGAAGATCAGGTTCTGCTCGAACCTCTGTTTCAGGAGGGGTAGACATGGCAAAAGGAGCCAAAGTAGGGAAATTAAACCTAAGAAAGCCGAAATCGCCGTGGGACGGGATGAAGTACGATCAGTTGTACAAAGTCCTGAGGAGCATGGAGGAAGTAATAGAGCTCCACAAGGACGGCCTCGAAAAGCTCGAAAAGGAGAGGGAAGACCTCCTATGGCACCTGCTGGGAAGAGTCCATGACAGTGAGAATAAACGACGTTAAGTGCCCGGCCTGCGGCGGGAAACTGGAGATCGTGAAGGGCATCAAGCCCCACATCCATTGCACCGAATGCGAGCGGGACTGGGAGACCGGCCTGATCCCGCTCCGTGGCGAGATGCAGATCCCGGACAAGTTCGACATGCGGAAGGTCATCGATACCTGCAAGGAAAGTCATGAGAAGCTCGGGTACATGAAGGAGGACAGCAAGTTCATGGGCTTCCGTCTCTACTTTGACCTCGATGGGATGGTTATCTGCAACGGCTTCTTCCTGGCAGGCTTCGACCCGGATCCTGATGACCCATAAAGAAGAGAAGCAGATCAAGTGCCCGAACTGCGGCTCACCGGAGCTGTGGTACGAGGCCGACGATATCCATTTTTCAAATTATATTGACAAAATCACGGTGGGTGATGCCTGGATTGCCCTAAAGTGCAGGAAATGCTGGTCAGAATGGCATCTCCGGGCAGACAACTGGAAGGTCAGGAATCTCTTCGTCCCATCGAAAGAGGTTCAGGATATCCTGAATCGACCTCTGGGGGAACCTACCCAGCCCAACCGGAAGCGCGGATAGCCCTGCCCTGGCGGTCCGCCCGCGCTTTGGCAATCCCCTCGGAAATCTTGTTCCCCGGCTTGAAATAGTACTTTTTTCCGTGATTTCCCCACTGGTAGTATGCACCCTCTTTTATGACGTGCTTCCGGGTCGGCATAATAGTCAGAATGGGATCCAATGATAAATAGTTTTCCCGTTCATTGAAATAGAGCAGGACAGAGTTCTATTATGGATCCATAGTTCACAAAGAGGCCAGATTGCCAACAGGCTGGTGCATGGTCGTTATTGGTGTATCCAGAAAGTTACGAAAGGCCGGTGAATGAACCAGCAGAAACTAACAAGCATTATATACATCCAGAGCAGAGTGGAACGTGATAGCAACATGAACAAGAAGGCTAAACGCCGAGCCATCAAAGACGCCCTGACCAGGGGCGGATTAAGCATTTCTGGTGAAATTATCGAAGTGAAATCACATTTGAGGCGCGTCCCTGGTCGGAAGCGCAAGGTCAGGGTCAAGGCCCATGTGAGGATGGTACAATGAGGGTGAGCAATAAGAGGCGGAGGGGACCGAGGACTTCGAGGGAATCAGCACATCATGCCAGGGTTCAGAGAACAGTTCGGAAACAGATCAAACCCACGATCCGGAGCCAGATGATGGGTGTTGGCGAAAGGCCGGGCTGGCTCGTCCAGCTTCTGATGGAGCAGGGCATGTCCAAGGCACAGGCAACGGCAGAGGCGAATCGAAGACTGAGGGGAAGGTGAAATCATGGCATTTCCAAGGAGGCCATTGAATCTGGCGAGGGTCAAGGCAAAGGGGCACGTCTATGAAATCGATGCGATCCCGAAGTCTTACACCGGCAGGGTGAAGATCAAGACGAAATCAGGGGAATTCACCCGGAGGCACCGTGGAGGGCAGTACATTTACCTCGTCTGGAGGGATGCACCGGAAGGGGCAATTCCGAACCAACAGTTCTACTCGAAGGAAGCGATGTACAAAGCCTATCCGAATCTCAGAGGCAAACTCGACAATTGGCCGTGAGGCAGAGACCATGAAGACCGTGAAGATTCCGTCAAAGAAAATCGACGGGAAGGTGTATCACCTCCTCGATTCTGCATCGAATGAGGAACAGGCAAAGAACAAGGCCACGATCTTCACAGGAACTGGGCGGTTCAGCGAGGTCGTCATCAAAGAGTTCACCGTGAAGGGCGTGAAGAAAGTCGGCATCTGGGGCAGGATGCCTCACGAGAAGTAAACCACGATAACCAAATCCTGTGGGGGAAGGCATGGGAAAGTATCTCGAAAAGTGGCGGGAATATCCGACCAAGCATGGCCCGATGGACTGCAAGGAGCTCCGGGGACTCTACCGGGTTGCGGTCAGGACCGCCAACGATATAGAGAAGAAGAAAGTCCCTCATTTTCAGCCCTGGAAGATCAGGGCCAGGCGGGGCAGCAGGAGCCTCGAATTCTATTGGGTCAGCACCAGGATCACGAAAGAGGTCCGGGACTTCATCGCTGACAACTGGCGCGACTGCGGGTATGACGTGGCCATCAGGAAAGATGCCATTTACGTGAGGAAGCAGGCATGAAAGCGAAAATCAGATACTCGAAGAAGGACTGGATGACCTGGGCCGTCTACAAGAAGAAGCAGCATGCCGTGGATAGGATCAGGAAGATGCGTGCTGGAAAAGATTCGACGCTGCGCCAGGGTTCGTACTACATCCATGCTGAGTACAGCCCATATCACAAGGGCTGGTGCGTCATGTTGAAGGTCAGGAAACTGGCGGTGAAATAAATGGCCAATATCTTCTGGGCATTGAAAGACACGGGTTCTCCGAGCAGAGGGAAGGGATCGGTGGGGGCTTTACCAGGAACCTGGATGGACCGGAAAGACGCCATCGAGTTCGCAGAATGGAACTATCACCGCCCATGGAATAAATTGTACAAGTGGGGGTTTAGGGCCATCAGGGTCAAGGTATTCGAGTCGGCAACAGGGAACTTCTGGGCACTCACCCAGCGCGGACCTTATGGCCTCAAGGGGGGTTTCTTCGTCGGAACGTACCTGACCAGGAAGGAAGTCATCAAAGACGCTGTGAAGAATTTCGGCAACATCTACCCGAATTGGGAGGCGATGTATCGGAACCACTTCCGGGCCGTCAGGGTAAAGGTCACGGAGATTCCAGCCAAGGCCGCGAAAGGGCTAAGATGGTACAGCCCGATAAAAGGGAGGACGTGATTAAGCGATGAAACCGATCAAGCTCACGAAGAGATCGCAGGTGAATCCGAAGGCAGGGAAAGTCCGGGGGCTCTGGAAGAAGAAATCTCCGAAGCGAAAGCCAGTAAGAGATCGGGGCTTCACGGACTGGTTCGAGGAGAACAGGAACTCGGAAACACTCCAGGACTCCTGGCAGAATGCCGTCATGGACTGCAAGGAGGTCGGGGAGAAGCCGCCTACCTTCCGGCAATGGGCCAAGGAAGTCTACGAGCACACGAGGGACTGAAAGATGGCACTCAGACGGAAGTTCAACGGTGACTGGTTCAGTTATCATACCTCCACAGGTACAAAAAAAGAAGCAATCGCTTTGAAAGAGAAACTTCTGAAGAAGGGTTTCAGGATCCGGGTTGTCAAATCTGGCGGGGAATACCTGATCTATTCGAGGTGAGTATGGCGGCGAAAATCTATCCGAAGCCAGGCGGGGCATACTGGGAACCCTACGAGGCCCAGGACTTCTTCGAGGGTATCCAATACGATACCAGGGATCAGGCGAACAGAGAAGCAAAAGGGTTCAGGGAAAACGGGGTCCGCGCCGTCGTGAAGCCGGTCACGAGGTATATGCTCTATTTCAGCAAGCGGGACCGCGAGCGACCAAGGCGACGGGGGAAGAAATAAGTCATGACCATCAGGATAATCCCGGCGAGGCACAGGCGACTCGTATCCAGACTGGTCAAGCTGAATTTCACGAATTTCCAGTTCAAGAAAGGAGTCATTTCATTCGACTTTGATGATCGGACCCTGACCAACCGTGTCAACCTCCTGCCCAGGGTAAAGCTCGTCGCTGACTGGAGGCGGGGCACAAAGACCGTGAGACTTGACAAGCATCTCGCCCAGCGCAGGAAGTACGAAATCCTTGCATCGTTCCACGAGACCCTCGAAAAATATCTCGGGGAACGCTATGGGCTCTCCAAGGCCCTCGAAGGCCACTACGTCGCCACGATGATCGAGCGAAAGCTTGCCAAGAAGCTGAAGGTCGGCTGGGATGACTATGGGATGTACGTCGAGTTCCTGTTCAGGAAGATCAACCGCATCGGCGGACCATTGAAGAAGGTGTGACATGGGCATAGATTACCGACGGTATGCGTTAATGGCCTGGGGATGTGGCCCACATCAGATCCTTCTAATGCATAGATCCAGAAGCTCAATGGGAGGCGTCCACAATATCGACGGCAGCACTTTCGTCGATACTATCGAGGAAGCCCGGGATTTGGCCGAGAAACTCATCAGGGGCTACAAAATGAACCTGATCTATTCCGGTATGGTCTGTCGGGTCAAGATCCTGCGGCACCGGACGAAAGGACGCAAACACGAGTACACCACTGTCGAGGAGATTAACTGGGCACCCATCGCTACGGCGAGGAACAAAGCAGAGATGGAGCAGAAGAACCGCCTGGCGAGACCGTACCTGTCATCGAAGTGGGAAAAACAGGGGAACAAGTTCGTGCTGCTGGCGCACGGGAGGAGAAGATAATCATGGCAGAGAGGAAACGAAGAGAAGCGCATTACAAAGGCGTCTGGCGACGGATGCCAGACTTCTTCAACGGCTATGTGAAGGTCCGGACCTGGGAACACATCAAAACAGGGGCGATGTGGCAGGCTTCAGATGAATACGGCGGGCGCGGGGGCCTTGCCATGCACCTGACAGCAAAGGGGGACATCACCTCTAAGAAGGAGTTCCCGAACTATCGCAAGGCCCTGGAGTACGTGGCAGAGAAGGTCGGCTGCGGCTATCCGAATGCCATCAACCCGGGTCCGCAGGAACACGAGTTCAAGAGGCGAAATACAAAATGACCCTGAAAGCGAAGGTCAGCACCGGGAGCTACGGACCCTTCTACTGGACCCAATACGATCTCATCGGCCACCCGAGGACACGGATCGTGGTCCAGTCTGACAGGAATGACAAGTCTGGTCCAGGTGGAAAGCCCTTCTGGTTCATCTACTTCATCTCTGGGCGGCGCGGCCTCGCTATCGGGGGAAGCTGGGACCGCGAGAGATCGACCAGCCTGGTCAGAAAGTTCATGGCCGAGGCCCCAAAGAAAAACCTCCTTGCATATGCAGAGAAGTCCCCGGTGCTCGGGGAGAAGCCACCCTTCACCAAGAGGGGGCTGGAAGGCGGGTTGTTCGCACAGGAACGGGGGGAGCGGTGATGGCACGATATGCGATCAAATGTAAATGCGGGAATGATGACTTTCAGAAAATGGGCACGTATGGATCTGGGCCACTCCTGAAATGCAAGAAATGCCGCGAACTTCTTCCAGACGTATATCCCGCTAAGCTTGTGCAGATCCGGGAACGGAGAAAGGGCAGGTGATTGAATCATGAGCCGTTATTACGTGGGAATCAGGGGAAACAAAAAGGAGCACACACGCGAGGTATTTACGGCGAAGAAAACGCCGACGGCAGAATCCCATGGCCACAAATACCTCTACGTCATCGGGCCGTTCAGCACCAAGGAAGGGGCCGAGGTCATGAGGGATTACGGGGATCCGTGGAATCCACACTTCCAGCACGTCTCAGATGCAGAGGCATTCGCACGGAAACTCAAACTGAAGAAGGGAGGGAAGAAATGACTCGGTGGTTCATCGGCAGGTCCGGGGCCTGGGAGAAGCAGGGCTACCCGGTGAAGAAGATCATGCAGATCGTGAAGCAGGCTGGCGGGAAGAATATCAGGACCGCGCACGTTCCAGGCTACCCGAAAAATAAGCCCGTCGTCTGCTTCTCCGGGAGCAAGACCGACGCGAATATCGTCATCTATGCGCTTCTGGAGGAGATGGCGAAGACACGCCCGGAATTCAAGAACGGGACAGTCTGGGCTCTGGCGAAGAACTGGTGAGAACATGGCGAACTGGTCAAATCCCTCTCATCGAGTCATCGAGGGAAAATCCTATTCCTTGATGGGCGAAGGCATGGAAAAGAAGGCAGCACAGGAGGTTGCCCAGCACTACCGGAACCGGAACTGCCTGGCTCGTCTGGCGAGGGATAGCAGGCTCGGGAGGATCCGGTACTGCGTCTATGTCAACGGGGTGTAACATGGCAGGGGCAAAAAAAGAATGGATACCGATCACAGTCTACGAGGAGCAGGAGATCATCACCGGGGCAGGGATCCCCAGGTCGAAAATCGTGGGGAAGAAGCGGTATCGGCTGGTCGCGGTGGCCAAGAACGCTTTCACGAGGGACAGGATCTGCAAGAACCTCAAGACGAGTGGCTGGAAGTTCAAGACTCAGGCCTTCAAGCTCGGTGGCGGGCCGGTCTGGGCTATCTACACGGACGAACCGAGGTCGAAAGATCCTTACGGGTGGCTCTGAACCATGATACCGAAAATTCTCAAGGCAATGATCCCCCCGCTGAAGCGGTTCAAGGTTGAGGGAGGGTATGAAACCAGGACCGAGGCCGGGGTCGGGGTCCACAACTACGCAGGATACCAGGGGCATACCCACAGCTCCGTGACCATCACGAAGCAGAAGCCAGAATTCAGGAGAGACAGCCTGCCGTACTATCATGTGAAGATCGACATCAGGAGCACGACACCGCTCAGGCCCATGGAGAACCCGCAGGTCCATGAATTCGCCATCCAGGAACTCGCGCAGAGGCTGAACAAGGCAGCGCAGGTTGATTGGCGGTGGCAGAGGGGCCTATCGACGGGCATGCTCTATGAAATATGGCCGAAGAATAAGAGCGGCATAAGGGAAATCGAGGCGGCAATCAGGGCGACGATCAAGTGGGTCGATAGCCAGGACGTGTTCTACTGAGGTGAACCATGGCAAAGAAAGACTGGAGCCTGATCAAAAAGAACGTAGGTATGAAGACCCCGCCGGAATGGATCGGCGGGTACATCTCGTTGGATGGGCAATCAGTCGTTTTCATCCAGAGATTTACCCGGTGGGTGGGGCCACACGGGAGCCAGCCCATCCATCAGTGGGCCATCGGCAAATTCTCGCTCAGGGAGAACAGGGACATGTCGGCTTCAGTCTTCCACCATGACATCCTCTCGAAAGAGGCGGCAAAGAGGGAACTGAAGCGGTATATCGAGAGGCACAAGCATTGAGGTGATGAAGATGGTGAGCGGAAAACCAGTGATACCGAGGAAGAAGACCTTCAAGTGCGCGTACTGCCACAGGGAACTTCCGGATCTCGCGGCGGGGAAGGGCTTCGGCTGGCCGGGCTATGGGTATCCCTCGCACAAGAGCAAGAATAAGGTCTGTGGCGAATGTCTGGCCCGGGTGGAGATGAAGGAGATCGCCAGGAAGAAACCCGGAGACAGGCACATGTTCTACATGGGGGACAAGGACAGGGCGATCATCAACTGGGCGGGGCTGATCAGTTACCCGGTGGCCTGGATGACATACGGGAAACACAACATCGGGGGAGACAGGAGGGACTACTGGTTCAGGGACCACACCGGGGCCTGGTGGCACGGGGTCCACACGGGTAGCATGAATACCATCGTCCATGCGACGAAACTGAAGGAGACCCCGAAGAAACCGTTCCACGCGAGGAACATGAGGCTCTGACCATGGCTGAAACATACAAAGTTCCGGAGAAGAAATTCGACGGTAAATGGTTCAAGGCCCGCAGGTGGTCGATGAGCAAGACGACTGCCAGGGAATGGGCTGAGAGTTACCGGAAGGCGGGATACCTGGCACGAGTCACGAAGGGGGCAGTCCTGATGAGGGGAGTAGAATCCCAATGGCCAGAGGGTCTCGGGGGAAGGCCGGTTGAGCGGAGGGTAATCGTGGAGCACCAGGTCTGGATCGTCTATCTCAGGAGGCCATGACGATGACCGAAGAGGAAGTGAAATATTACGCCAACATCCCGGGGGATCCACTCAAGGGCTTCCCGTCGTACAGCCTCGCCCTCGCCTGGCTCAAGAAGGAGCTGACCAGGATCAAGGGGGCCTATGGCAACATCTACATGCTGGACCCGAAGTATCGCGGCCACATCATCTATGTCCACGACAGGTATCTCCCGCACTACCGGCACATCGAGCAGTGGTACTGGAGTGGCATCCATAATGCCCCGAGGATCGGGTGGAAATACCGGCGGAGGCAGTGACATGGCATTCGACTGGACCAAGCGGAAGTTCAAAATCGGGAATAATGTAAAGATCGACTACCGTGGCGGCACCGGCTATGGCACGGTCATGGACCTGAAGGAAGACAAGGTGCTCATCTGGGTCTTCGATGTTCATAAAGACGGGCAGCGGTACGTCTTCAAGCGGACCAAGGGCGGAAAGGTCGGGCACAAAGCCGTCTGGAGACACCAGGACAAGGTGAAGGAGACTGAAGGGTTCCTCTACGGGTGAATGAACATGGTAACGAAAAAAACGACACGGAAAGTGAAAAAGGTCAGGGCAGGAAAATTCAATAAGTTCACCATTGGCGAGGACATCCGCAGGTACATGGTGAAGGAGGGCCTTATCTGCCCGAAATGCACGGTTATCATCCCTGAAGGGGGCTATGACTACGTGGCAAGGGAACGCAGTGATTATGGGCTTCCAGAAGTCACCTGGTCGGGCAATTTTGAGGTTTTCAAGAATATGGACGACATAATCGGCTACGGCGGTTTCACCGCTCTGGTTCCCTATCAGGCGAACTCGCGCAGTAATTATGATCTCCAGATCCGGTGGAAGAAGAAGGACTACTACATCTGGGGGGGATGAGGACCATGGGTGGATTTCCGACATACACGAAGGCACAGGAACTCTACGAGGCGGCCCAGCGTGAACAGCGCGAGGCAGACCGGCTCTACACCGAGATGTACAACATCAGGTACAGCCGGTTCGAGCGGACGGGACTGACATCAGGGATCCAGCATGCTCTCACCGGGGGCCAGAAGAAGCGTGTCAAGGAGCTGACGAAGCAGCGGAATACCCACATGCGTCGGTACAAGAAGTTCATGGCACAGATCAAATGGGATTCCAGCCAGGGCATCTACGTGATGAGGTGAACCATGAACCTGTACGAAGAACTCGCACATTTCATCGAGAATGATTATCAGCTCTACCGCTCGCAGTACGTCCCCATCGTGAACAACCTCGCCAGGAAACGGGTCAAGGGCATCTTCCAGAGGCAACTTGCCCTGAAGCTCATCGTCTACCTGGTCGAGAGCGGGCGCAAGCGGTACAAGGAAACCGTCGGGGAGGACATCTGGGGCGGGAGGCGGGTCAGCTACGATGAGAAGCTCCGCGTGGCGATGGAACTCTATCCGCTCATGATGGAGGCCGTCAGGGACACTGCCGCAGAGATCCGGAAGGCCAGGGCGAAGAAAAAGAAGAAGCCGTCGAGGAGGAAGTGACATGGCACGGGTGTACATCGAGTCAGGTATCTGGGAGAAATTGGACAGGGAAAGGATCCGGCACTACAACGGGAAGGTCTACAAAATGGAAGGCCCATACTATGCCCCGCATGGGATAACCTGGGTAGACCTCGAAAATTATATCCAGACTCTCCGTGATAAAGGCTGGCTCATCAGAGTCGAGAAAGTGAAGATTCCACCTGGCACCACAGTACTCTCGCCAAATACCCACCGGGTCTTCCTCTACAAGCGGAAGGGGAAATAACCATGGCACCACCATTGTTCTGGTATCGGAATGCATACAAGGCGGCAAGGCAGGCGATCAAGAAAGAGGGGAAGAACGCCTTCTGGCAGGGGATGCCCCTCCAGTTCACCGAGCGGGGGATAACCTGGACCTTCGGGTTCTGGCTTATCGGCAAGGACGAAGCGGCAATCAAGGAGGACATCCGCCAGTGTCGCAAGGCCGGGTTCCTGGCGGTAAAGAGGGCAAACGCCATCTACATGCGAAGGAAGCCGAAGCCGAAGGGGAAGAAGTGATGTCAAAGAAACTGGATCTACCGGCCCTCGATGGCTGGAGGAAACACGCGGGGGGAATTGGGGCGGCACCAGGGAAGTACGGGTACACCATCACGTTCCAAGGCGTGACCTGGAGCATTGAGCCGGTGTCAACGAGGTATGGGCGGCACATGGGGTATCGTCTCTATGCCTTCGGTCTCCCAGGGGAGCGCACAGGGGCCTTCTTCGGGCCTGATGGAAAGCAATCGGCCTTCCCCAAGCACAGGTCTCCCGCGAGTGCCTGTAAGGTGGCGAGAATCGTGCATCAGGTGTATCTAAGGAAGTGAACCATGCCATTCGATGAAAAGGGACGGCTTGTGATCGATGGGAAGGTGGTCGCCTTCGACATGGATTACTTCGGACGCCACGATGCTTTCGCTGACGTGGTGGACCGGACCGGGGAACGGTATCGCGTCTGGCTGGGCTCGAAGAATGGAGTAAACTGGATCACCATCACGACGCCGTACCCGGGGCTCACGACGATTCCAACCAAGGCGATCATTGACACGAGAACGGGAATCTTGGGCGGAAGGGGGGCATCACAACGGTCCGTCCGGCTGAACCCAGGCTACATCACCTTCTGGTACTATCAGCAGATCAACAACGAGGGACTCCCGATGATGGGCTACCTCAGCCATGATGTCGGCGGGAAGTGTCAGATTCTCCCGGCGAGAACAGGACACAGGTGGAAGTGAATATGAACAGAGAAAGGAAAATCGAGGCAGTCAAAGGGGCATATCGGGCCATGTTCAAGGACTTCTACGACGAGTTCAAAACGAAGAAGTTGTGGCCTGGCAGGACCGCATACGCGATAGCAGCAGCGTCCATGGACAACATCGTGGCCGATGCCAAGAAGGAATGCTGGAAGGAATTCTTCTGAAGGAGGGAATTCATGACGAAAAAAGAAGTAAGGGAAACGAAAATTCAGAAGCGGGACGACTATATCCATATCGAACTGCCGCTCGGGATCGTAAACCTCTATCCCGGCCTGCATGACAACCGGGGCAGGCGTGTCGATGCCATCGAGATC
>Ga0335070_10004491_pt1 | contig 16317 bp, 15 predicted proteins | sample Lox_Sample_13_FD_206722 | JGI IMG/M metagenome (GOLD analysis project Ga0335070, IMG submission 206722) | Soil microbial communities from Loxahatchee National Wildlife Refuge, Florida, United States - Lox_Sample_1.3 | ecosystem: Environmental > Terrestrial > Soil > Wetlands | place: USA... | reverse complement strand
TGTCGCTAATATTGACCAAGGTGGCGTCGAGGTCGGGAGAGCCGGGATAAGAAACACTCGCGGTGGAATGGACGTGTGCGCGTTGCTCGCGGCGACGCTCGCGGCGCATCAGGCTGCGAGCTGCGCTGAGGCTGACGCGAGTCCGCTCCAGCGAGAGCGGACGATAGAGCACGAAATTGGCGCCCAACCCGAACAGCGGCCGCGCGTTGCACTCCTCGGGCACGAGTGCCATTAACATCGTGGCATTGTTCTTCTTCGATTGGCGCAGGCGAGCGAGGAATTCTTCCGACGCGGCATCGTCGCGATAATCAAAAACGACGGCGTCGAACTTTCGCTCTTCCACAAGTTCGAGACCGTGCGCGAGCGAAGGAGTATGCTCGGCCTCCATTCCCATCTCGGCCAGTACGCCCTTCAGCAGCGTGGCGGCATCCTGATCGGGACACACGAGCAGCACACGTATATCCATGATGCACCCATGCTAAGAGCGTGCCGTGCGAGCAGCAAGTTACCCACGTCATGGAAAACTTTGGTCATCTGGAGTTTGGCTTGCCGCGCGCCTAAGCTGAAAACACGCTGGAAGTCTACCGGCGTCGGCTGGGTTCTCGTTTTAAAACATGACCCCTGATTTCCGCCACGAGAGAATGCGATGACGCTGAAGATCGGAAGCTGGATGATTGTCGCTGGATGCTTTCTGGCCTTTGCCGGCCTGTGCTTCTTTCCGGCGGCGCTGGCAAAGCCGCGCGACATGGCAGTGCTCGGTGCGGGCGCCATGCTCTTTTCCACGGGGATGGTTCTCTCGGCGCTGGGCCTGTATATGAAAGCGAGATTCTGGTCGGAGGCTGAAACTTCAACGTCGCGGGTAAGCGGCCGTGCGAAGCGAAAAATCTGCAATCAATGCGGCAGCCAGGAATCCGCGGTTGAGTGCCGGGTTCACCACCTGCACCTCTGCGCGGACTGCCTGGGCAAGCACTACGATTTCAAGTCGTGCGCGTACGTGCCCAGCGTCAAACCGACAGGCCGGGCGCGAGGCCACGCCGGTGGGATTTGACCTAACCGCTAGACACTAATCACAATAAAAACAACAAGTTAACAACGGAAACCAGACCCTCGCCTCCATCGGCTTCCTGGTGTATAATCTAACTAACTGGTTAATTAGTTATGAGAAGCACAAAGAGAGCCCCGGGAAGCGGGATAAAGTCGCGCGCTGCCAATGAAACAAGGCCCGGCCCGAAGCAGCGTATTGCAACTGTGCACCATGGATCGCGCAGGCACCCTGAAAAGAGCCGGGCGGCGATTCTGCAAGCGGCGGTGAATGAGTTCGCCGAACACGGAATCGCCGGAGCCCGAACCGATGCAATTGCCCGCGTCGCACGGGTGAACAAGGCACTCCTTTATTACTACTTCAAAGACAAGGATGCACTCTATGCAGCGGCGCTCGACCACGTGTTTAGCGGCCTACGCGACCGAGTGTTGCCTGTTCTCGACAGTTCGCTCGATCCGCGTGAAAAACTGCTGGCCTATGTAGGACGGTACTTCGACTACGTCGCGGCGAATCCGCGCCTTCCGCGCGTGGTGCAGGCCGAGTGGATGCGCATGGGACACAAGGGCAGTCCGCAGATGCTGCGAATCGCGCAGGAGTATTTCGCGCCCATTTATAAGCGGGTTGCCGAAATGCTGCGGGAAGGCGCCGAGAAAGGACAATTCCGCGTGGTGAACCCGATGGATTTCATGCCCACAATCGTAGGAATCATCGTGTTTTATTTCAGCACGGCGCCGGCGATGAAGACCCTGTTGAAAATCGATCCGCTTTCGAGGGAGCGCATCGAGGAGCGGCGGAGGTTTGTTCTGCAGTTCATCGCCGCCGCGTTGTTCGCCAATACAATTTCACAGGGTCCTGAGGCGTCACCAGTATAGGAGAGAGGAATGAATGCCCGGAACAAATTCCTGATTTTGCTCGGAGTGATCGTGGGGATTTCTGCGGCCTACTATTATTTTTCGACGCCGCGCGGAGGCGATCTGGTGCTGGTGGGCACGGTGGACGCGAACCAGATCGTGGTGAGCCCGCAGATCCAGGGAAGAATACTGAAGCTTCTGGTGGATGAGGGGACCCCTGTGAAACAGGGAGACCTGATCGCGGTGCTCGATCCTTCCGAACTTGAAGCCCAGGAGCGTGCGGCGGCAGCGACGATCGCCAGTATGCGCTCGCAAGTGAGCGCCAACGAATACACGCAGAGATCCACTAAGGGCTCGACAACAAGTGACGTAGCAAACGCACAGGCGCAACTGCAAGCAGCGCGCGCTCAACTCGCTCAGGCCGAAGCAATGTTGACGCGAACCGAAAGCGACAGCCGTAGAACGATCGGGCTGGCGAACGCAGGTGTTGCGTCCGAGCAGGAAAAAGTTCAGGCCGAACAGAACTTGAAGGCGCAACAGGCGAGCGTCGACTCGCTCAAACAACAAGTTAGCGCGGCTCAGGCAAACTTGAACGCGTCGGTCGCACGCACCAACCAGGCAACGGCTGCAGCCAGCACAGTGGCGTCCACCCGCGCGCAAATGGAAAACGCCATGGCGCAACTGAAGGAAGCGGAGGTGCGGCTCGGATACACAAAGATCTACGCGCCCGTGACCGGGACCGTTCTCGTGCGCGCGGCTCGCGAAGGCGAAGTAGTCAACGCGGGCCAGGCGATCGTCACCGTTGTGGACTTCAGCGACACTTGGGTTCGGGCGGCAATCCCTGAAACCAACGCCGATCATATCGGATATGGAGACACGCTGAAGATCCGCCTGCCCGGGGGAACTCAAGTTCCGGGCAAGGTGTTCTACAAGGCGGCTGAGGCAGATTTCGCTACGCAACGCGATGTGGGGCGGAGGAAACGAGACATTCGGACCCTTGTATTGAAGGTGCGCCTCGACAATCCAAAGGGGGCTTACGTGCCGGGGATGACGGCCGAAGTTCTGGTCTCTCAGGCACAACTGAATGGCACGGCGGTGGCGGAGAACGCGGGATCCACGGGGAAACAGTGAACGAAAAAAAACAGCCCGGCCAGATGAGTTCGAACGGCGTCAGCGTGGCCTCGTCTGAACTCAGCATGCGCGGCGAGATCGCGGACAACGCGGCCAATGCGATCGAGGTCAGCCATATCGTCAAGAAATATGGCGATTTCACAGCGGTGGATGACGTTTCGTTCTCGGTGAAGGAAGGCGAGATTTTCGGACTACTGGGTCCGAACGGCGCGGGCAAATCTACGCTGATTCGAATGATGACGACGCTGATTCCAATTACGGCGGGCTCGGCGAGGGTTGCGGGACATGATGTGTCGCGTGAACCGGATTCGGCTCGCCGAACCATTGGCGTGATTCCGCAAGCGCTGACCAGCGACATGGACCTGACAGTCGAAGAGAACATGTCGATCTACGCGAAGCTCTACGACGTTCCGCCGAAGCTGCGAAAAGAATCGATCGACGAACTCCTGGAGACGGTTGACCTGACAAAATGGCGCGCCGCGCAGACGAAAACGCTCTCCGGCGGAATGCGGCGTCGGCTCGAAATTGCGCGCGGCCTCGTGCATAGTCCGAAAATCTTTTTCCTGGACGAACCGACAACGGGACTCGATCCCGTCTCCCGCGTGGCCGTTTGGGAAATGCTGACGAACATCAAGGCGAAACGCAAACTCACGGTGCTCATTACGACGCATTACATGGACGAAGCCGACCGTTTGTGCAATCGCATTGCGATCGTCGATCACGGAAAACTGGTGGCTCTCGACACTCCTGAGGCTCTGAAAGCAACCGTCCCCGGATCGACTGTGATCGAAGTGCAGTTCGAAAATCCTCCGGCAGACTGGGAGGAGCGGCTTCGCCATATGCCCTCCGTCACTTCGGTGCAGAACGAGAGTGCGGGCATGTTTCGCGTGCTGACCGCGAATGGCTCGGGCACCACCACCGACCTCGTCGAGATGGCGGTGGTCTCGAAGGTCGTGGTAAAGACGCTCACCGTACAGAACACAACTCTCGACGATGTTTTTGTTCACTACACAGGACGGCAATTGCGCGACGAACTGGTGAAGGCCTATTCATTCGTCATGCCGCCACGGCCGGGGCAATAACTATGAATCGAACGCTGGCAATCATCGAGCGCGAAATGAGGAAATTCTTTCGCTCTCCAACCTTGATGATGGTATCGATGATCTTCCCTCTCGTTCAGCTGATCGTGCTGGGCAACGCATTTGGCGGAAAAATCCGCGACGCGAAGATGGGAATCGTCGACGAAGATCATGGCACGCAAGCCATCCGGATTAAAGAAGCGTTCGACTCGGTCGGCGCAACGGCGCGAACGTTCGTGACCGTTCCGTACGACGACGAAGTGAAGGCACGCGAAGACGTGCGCAACGGCAAGATTCAGGGGGCGGTGATCATTCCCGCGCAATATTCGAAGATGGTGTACGAGAAGAACCATCCGCGAATTGCGCTGATTGTCGATAACAGCGACAACTTCATGAGTTCGAGCCTCGAAGAGAGCATGACCGCGCTCACCGACGCGCTGAATCAGCCAGACATCGAGCCGCGCCTGCTGCAGCAAACGGCGCTCGACATCGTCGAGTTGTACCCATACATCGAATACATGAAGTTTCTGCTGCCCGGATCGATCTCACTCGCCATGTTTGTATCGGCGATGATCGGCGGCGGGATGCTCTACATCGACGACAAGGCACGAGGCGTGCACGAGGGCTATCTCGTTACACCCATCACAAAATCGGAACTCGTATTTGGGTTGAACGGCGCGGGTGCAATCAAGGGCGTGCTGACCGGGGTGGTCATCACCGTAATTGGGTCAATGCTCGCGGGAGTGGGGACCATTTTTAATCCGGTCACCATGATCGGACTCGTGCTGATGATCGTGGCCACCGCGACTGCGTTCAACACGATGATGTTTCTGATGATGGTGCGCGTGGAAGATCCTCTTGTGCCGCGCGCAACATTCGGAATTCTGAATACGCTGCTCTTCTTCCCCAGCGGATCGATCTATCCAGTGCAGGCGTTTCCGGCATGGCTGCGGGCGATCACTTGGGTCGACCCGTTCACGTACTCGATCGACGGATTTAAGTGCCTGCTTTTGAAAGAAACAGGGCTCGGTCCGATCATGCCGGACCTGTTATTCCTCTCGTGCTTCGCACTGGGCACCCTGGCGCTGGCGGTGCCGCTGTTTAAGCGGACGTTGTAGGGCGGACCAACCGCAGCTTCGTCGGAGCGTCGCAGTCGTCTGAACTTCCTCAGGCCATTCACGACAGAGGCACTGGCTCGCAAGATCAATGAAATTCTGTCGAGCAAAACAGGCAGAAGAAGCATGAGTACTGGCGCGAGCGGCTCCGCGTGATACCGGTTCTAATCTTCGGCGAAGATTCCCGCTCCTTCTCCCGTACCGTGGAGAGCGTTCGTAAGCGCCGCAAACGACAACGAACTGGACGAAAATGCGGGCTCGTGTCTCAGCGGCAATGCGGGTTGCAGGTTAAAAACCACGTTCGTCGCTCCCGCGCGTCTGTGCAGACGCAGCCAGATGAAATACCCAATGCGTACCAGCCGCACTTCACGCGGAGCGATACGATTCACATAGCTTGACATGATGCGGGCCATCTCGCCAAGGTCCCGTGTAACGAACTCAACATCCCCCGGGCGGCCTCGCTGGCGCATGGACTCGATCTGCCGCGCGATTTTTCTTCTGTCGGCGACGCAGGCCAACGTGCGGCAGGAAAGCATTTTTTCGATTCCGTAGAGCGCGGCATGATCCACGCGCTCACCGCACGCCATATAGAGCGTGTTCGTGGCGGCGGCGAAATTGGCGGGCAGCATCTGGCACGATTCGAGGATGGGCAACGGAATCGCGCGCTGCGCGTCGGTCGCGGCCAGATTGAACGAAGAGAGCAATGGACATCCCCATTGAAGAGCAAGGGCGGCAGTGATTTCCTGTTCGCTGGCAAAGCCGAGCTTTTCGATCCAGTCGCCGATCTTGCCATAACCTGCGCGGCGTTGAGCCTCCAGCGCGGCTTGAGCTTCGTGGTGTGTCAACTTGCCGCGGGCGACCATCAGCAGTGCGAGAGGAATGCGGTTCGGCCGAGGCGCGAGTGGCGTCCATGTACGCAGGCGCGAAATCTGTTCGGCGACAGCAGTCTCAAGGCACCTCGGCTGGCAATAGAACTTGCCATCCATCAGCGCGCCAGTACGATGCGAGCGTAACCGCTGCCAAATGTTCCTGGGCCCGCCGCAGCCAGGCGAAGCACAGGAATCACCATTTGAAGAAAGACCGTGGCGGCTGATCCATTCATTCGACCAAGCGAGCGGATGCAGAAAAGCGGACATTGCGAATGCGTCCTTGAAAGCTTTGATCTCGTAACCAGACATCTCAAACGGCCTGCGCCGTGCTCGGGGGCGGAGGCTCAACGACCTCGCTCACGCGCAGTCCGTACTTGCCGTCAATGACGACGACCTCTCCCCGAGCGATGATCCGGCCATCGAGCAACAGGTCGACGGGAGAGTTCAAATCGTTGTCGAGTTCTACAACCAATCCTGTGCTCAGGGCGAGAATGTCGCGGAGAAGCATACGCCGCGTTCCGAAGCGCAGTTTGACATTGAGCCCAACGTCGAACAGCCGTTGATATCCCGCGGCATTTGCCGGAAGAGGCACATCGGCTTGGGCCGTCGCCGCTGCCGGAGCCGGCGGGGAAGCAGGCGCCGCCGTGGCGTGGGCGGCAAGCGCGCTTATCAGCGGGGCACCGATACGAAGTTCAATTGCGATCTCAGCACCGCCTTCGTCTCGCGTGCGAAGGGTGCTCACGCTTTCCGCGGTTGCCGCCCACGGCGCTTCCGCATTGACCAGTTGCAGATGAACCTCGCCGCCGGCAAAGCCGCCGATGGCAGTCGCGACCAGACCGGCAACCTGCCGCAGCAATTCTTCGAGCGCTTCCCTGTCGTCGTTAGTGATGGGCTCGGTGCCCGGTGGTGCTCCCGAAGGTGCGGCAATCGCCTCCCCGAGGAACTTGTGCGCCAGCTTGATCGCGGCTGCGAGCGAAAGGCGAAGCGCCATCTCGCCTTGCAGCGCCCCCGTGGCGGCAATCGTATACCGCAGGTCAGAATCTGCCGCTACGAGCGGCTCCGCGCTGAGATCGAAAACGTGCGGCTGGCCAGCTATCTGCGAAAGAACATTCTGCGTACAGCTTTTCCATGCGTCGAGCCATGAGGAAAGTCCGGGCCGCACTGCCGATGCTGGAGTGTTGGAGGCGTCTTCGATCATTTTCCACCTGCGGAAGCAAGCTCGATTATCCGTGCGGCGCGGCGGCTAAGCACGCGTACCGGGGTTGCGGAACAAAGCGGCACCTCGCCCACTTCCATCATGGCTGGAGCGGAAGCGTTGCGGTCGAAGGCCAAGATGTCGCCGGGAGTGAGTTCGGAAAGGCTCTCGAGGGAAACATTGAGGGCCGACATCATGAGTTCAGTAGTGAACGGGCAATCGAGGAGCTTTTTCCTTATCTGATCACGCGATTCGGCGCGGCTGCGCGGACGCTGATAGCTCGTGTCGAGAGAGATCTTCCGAAGCAGCGCGTTCGAGACCTGAGCCGGAACAGCCACGTTGAGAGTGCCGCTTGATTCGGAGAGCTTGAGTTCGAAGCTCAGGCATAGATTTTTTTCGTCGGGCGGCATCAGGCGCTGCGCCTGCGACACTTGTTGCGACGATCCAAAAATGAATTCCAGATTGATGGCCTGCCAGCTGGTTTGCAGGTCGCGGCAAATGATGCGGACGATGCCTTCAATGATCTGCTCTTCGATCTCGGTCAGGTCACGGTTGAGTTCCCCCGCCTTGCCCTCGCCACCCAACATGATGTCGATGATGGGAAGCGCAATTCCAAGATCGAACTGCAGAATGGAGCTGCAACCGAATGGCGCAAGGTCGCAGGAAGCAAGATAGGTTTTTTCTGGGACGCGCTGCAGGAATTCTCGATAGGTGAGGTGCTCGGCCGAAACCAAGCGGCAATCGAAGACGACCCGAAGAAAGGCGACATACCCCTGCGCATTGGCATCGGGATGGCCCGGTTCAAAGCGCATGACCGGCTCTCGCGCATCGTTGACAACGGCGGCGACGCGCACCGCGGCGGACCTGTCGTGCGTGAAGCCGGCAAGGGCCAGCGAAAATCGTGGCCGGGATTGTGACTGAAAAACCACCATCTGCCGCTGGTAAGGGCCACCGCCAGGGGTGCGAGTAGTCTGGGCATTCGCCATATTCGCGGCCACAACTTCGGCGCGCAGGCGTTCGGCGCCCAGCGCCGACCCGCTTAGTTCCAGCATGGATAAAAGGTTCATGACGTGGCCCCTCCGTTGATGGCAGCCGATAAACGACGGAATTCCGCTTTGAGGAAGGCGACCGCCACTTCAAAATGAAGCTGGTTTTGCGCGAGCAGGAGCGATTCGCGCTCGACGCTGACGTTATTCCCGTCCGGCCGCTGCACTAGCCCGCGCACCTCGCGGGCAACCGGTGCCATGAGAGGGAGGGCGGAAACTTCCGGATCGTCGGAAACCATCGCTCTTTCGATCTCCCCCGCAAAAGTCGGCACGTCACGGGTGTGGTAACGCGGCGTGTCAACGTTGGCGATATTCGTAGACAGCACTTGATGCCGGACGGCAGATTGATCGAGTGCGCGCTCCAAGCCGCGCATCAACGGAGTTTCGATCATCGAATTGTCACTCATGGGCGTAGTCCCCCTTGTATTCATCCTTCCTGTACTCATGGCGAGCGGGTAGTCCGAACTCGCGCACCTTGTTGCGCACCGTGCGCAGACTTACGCCGAGCAATGCAGCGGCACGCGCGCGGTTACCGCCCGTCGCATCCAGCGTCATGGAAAACAGCTGCCTCTCCATCTCTTCGAGTGAGAGACCGGCCTTCCACTCCGGCGTGCGAGCGGTCGAGCACGGAGCGGAACCGGCTGGAAGCTGGCCATGCTCAAGCGCTTCCACACCGACCTTCCCGCCCGGGGACAAGGCGACCGCACGACGGACGAAGTTTGCGAGTTCGCGCACGTTGCCGGGCCACGGCTGAGTCTCAAGCCGGGCGAGCAGGGTCTCGGAGAGTTCGATCTCGCGTCCACGTTCGCCGTAAAGCCGCGCGAAGTGGCAGGCCAGTTCGCGCACATCGCCCGACCGCTCGCGTAACGGCGGCAGCGCGACAGGAATGACATTGAGGCGGTAAAAAAGATCGGGACGAAACCGCCCATCCGCGATGGCCGACTGGAGTGAACGATTCGTCGTGGCTATGATTCTTATGTCGACGCGAACCGTCTGGTTCGAGCCGAGCCGGTCGAATTCGCGCTCCTGCAGGGCGCGCAATAGCTTTGGCTGCAGGGCCAGGGGCATTTCGCCAACTTCATCGAGCAGGAGCGTTCCTCCACTGGCTAGTTCGAATTTTCCTGGCCGCGCCTCCACGGCCCCGGTGAACGCTCCGCGGGCGTGGCCGAAGAGTTCGCTTTCCAGCAATGTCTCGGGAAACGCCGCACAATTGACGGCGACGAACGGCCCACCGCTGTGCGCACTCAGCCGATGAATCAGCCGCGCGACCAGTTCTTTGCCCGTTCCGCTTTCTGCTTCGATCAACACATCGGCATCGGTCGACGCAGCCTGCCGTGCGCGCACCAGAGCCTGTTGCCATGCCGGTGAATGCCCGACCAGCGACTCCGACTCCCGTTCGAACTCCCGGGCGCGCGCTTCGGCGCGCCGCAGAACCTGCTCGACCGTGGCTTCTAGTTTTTCGAATGAGACCGGTTTGACCAGGTAATCACAAGCGCCATCGCGCATGGCTTTCACTGCATCCGGCACGCAAGCATAGGCAGTCAGAAGAATGACGGCGGCAGACGACGAAGACTGCACCTCGCGCAGCAGTTCAAAACCGTCACAGCCCGGCATGCGAACGTCTGTAATAACCAGCGTGTGCCATCCCGGACGAAACCGCGACCGCGCCTCCGTGCCGTTGACCGCCACATCGACCTGCCAGCCACGCTTGCGGAAGCGCGCCTCGAGAGCCGCTCGCATTCCCGGGTCATCGTCGGCAATCAAGAGACGGTTCATGCTCTCGCCCCCAAAGAAAGACCGGTTGATTCTTCGCGCGAAGGAAAGCGCGCTCCCGCCGCAGGCAACCTCAAACGGAAAGTGGCGCCGTGGCCGTAACGGCTCTCGACCGCGATCTCTCCGCCATGCTGCGCCAGGATGCGACGGCACACAGCGAGCCCAAGTCCGGAACTGCCGGAGCGGGTCGTAAAGCCCGCCTCGAAAATTCTCGGCAGGTCTCCCTCTGTAATTCCAGGACCCGTATCGTGCACTTCAATCTCGATTCCCTGCGGCCCGCGATTCATGCCGCGGATCGAAAACCATCCGCCTCCGGGCATGAAGCGGAACGCATTGAGCGCGAGGTTCAATAGCACCTGTTCGAGGAGATGGCGGTCCGCCTGAATGGCAACTCCCCCGAGCCCGTTGATCACCTGCATCTCAACTCCCGCCTGGTGTGCAAGCGGGAGGAGGAATTCGTATGCCCAATCGAGAAGGCCGCCGGCATCCATACTGGCGCGCTCGGCCGGAGGCTCGTTGTGCAGATCGAGCACGTTGTTCACGGTCGAGGAAAGAGCGCGCAGGCCGGCCTGCACATGTTCGATCCAGCGGCGGCCTTCGCCATCCAGGCCAGACTCGGCGAGCAATCCCGCAAACAGTTCGAGGCTGCCCAGCGGATTCCGGATTTCATGCGCCAGCAGCGCCGACATCTCGACCAGAGCGCGCTTGCGGCGCAGACTCTCCGATTCCTTCTCCAGGTTCTTGGCGGCACTGATATCGCGAAGGATGAATACGGAACTCGCGCTCCCGGCATGCCGTTCGAGCCATGCATGTCGCACCGCCACCCAGACGGGAAGCGGCTCCCGTTGTTTTGTGCCGGGCGACAACGGATGGAGTTCCGATTCGCACTCTTCGCCGGAAGCGCGGGCGCTTTCGAGTGCGGAGACGAGCGGACACGGCAAAGTATCCAGGGTCGTAAAGGCGCCTCCTGCCAGGCGTTCTCCTTCCGGGTTCAATGCCGAAATCACCCCATCCTCCTCGATGACCAACACCCCGCACGGCAGCCCTTCAAGAATATTGCGCAAGCGCTCGCGCATGCGCCGATTCTCCTCCAGGCTGACGCTCAGGCTGCGGTTGGTAACCTCGAGCTCCTGCCGCAAATGAGCCACCTGCCCCTGTAGTTGCCCATAGGTGCGTTCGAGTGAGCCCGCCGCCTCCGTGAACGACCGAAAGGCGCGCACGAGGGGATGGTCCGGATCGTGAGCGGGATCGCGCGGAGGAGGCAAGGAGGTCGACATGCCCTTCACAATTGCAAAGCCCATGCCAGCCCGGCATAAATTGCCTTAGAAGACTCTTAAAGCACGCACTGAAGAAGACGTCCTAGCGCCGGCGTTCGCATCGTTCAGCCTGAAAATTCGACGTCCCCGCAAGCATCAGATGCTCCGGACGGATGACTGTTTCTCCCGAAGCCAGAATTACCGAGCGCTCGATGACATTCTGCAGTTCGCGAACATTTCCCGACCATCTGGCACTTTGCAAAAGGGCGAGCGCTTGCTCAGACAACGGCGGCGTCACCGATCCGGCAGCGAATTTCGCGAGAAAAAAATCGGCTAGCTCGACGATATCCCCCGGCCGATCGCGCAATGGCGGAATTACGAGTGGAAATACGGAGAGGCGATAGTAGAGATCCTCCCGGAACTTCCCATCCCGCACCAGCGTCACCAGATCGGCATTCGTCGCCGAGATCACGCGCACGTCGACGCGCACAGTCTGCGAGCTGCCCAGGCGCTGCATCTCCTTCTGCTCGAGAAAGCGCAGCAGTTTGGGCTGCAAGCTAAGCGGCAAGTCGCCTATTTCATCGAGAAAAAGCGTCCCCTGGTGGGCGGCGTGGATCCTTCCGGAGTAGGACTGGAACGCACCGGTGAACGCGCCGCGGGAATAGCCGAATAGCTCGGCCTCCAGCAGTGTCTCGGGAATCGCGGCACAATTCACGACCGCGAAGGTCTTAGCCGCGCGAGGACTGAGTTTATGCAGGGCGCGCGCGACGAGTTCCTTGCCGCAGCCCGTCGGCCCCGAGATCAGAACTGTCGTATCCCGCGCCGCCACCAGCCGCGCTTTGCGGTATACCGCTTGCATCTTGGCCGAACCGCCGATCATCCCAGGCAGAACCTCTTCTGCGGGAACTTCCGTTACACATTGTTCAGCCTGTCCGTCCGACACGGGAGTGGCGTATTGGTCGGTACTTGGCGCAAGATCCGGATCCGCATCCTTCTTGAGAGCGTCGAATTCGACGTGGCATTCCTCGGGCAACAGCGCGGCCGGAGCAGCCTCGGCCAAATCATCTTTTTCGGTCTCGACCAGCACAACTTCGACGGAAGGATAGCGCTCCCGCACGGTCCGGCTTAGCTCTTCCGCATCCAGATCAGAAAGCCGCCGATCGAGAAACAGCTTCTGCCAGATGCCTTTTTCCAGGCGCAGCAGAGCTTCAGCGCCGCCCTTGGCTTCTTCTATGCGGCGCGCCCGTGAAGCGAGGCTCTCGAGAACACGTTGTCGAACCACGCTGCTCGGACTGGCCACCAGGACATGCTCTGCATAACTATGCGAAACGGAAAATTCTGCCATGCGGTCCATTTAAGGCGACCACACTTAGAAGGCGATTAGAAGAACATTAGAAGAGTCTCAAGAAAACAAACTATGGTGTGGGCCGTAAGGCAGATTTTGCTTGATGCGCGCAATGAGAAACGCACTTGCGGCAACTTCTTCCGCGAATGACCTGGACTGCGGCATTCATCCGCGAAGGCCCAGGGGATCTTACTTCTCCTCGAAAACCAGCTCGCCGTTTTCCACCCGGATGTCTTTCACATTCGCCGGCAGCTTGATCTGGTCGCGCTGCTCATTCAACTTCTTCTGCAGAGCCTGATTAACCAGCGAAGCTGGAATGGACAAGTCTCCTATCTTCACTTCTGTGGCATCAAACGTGGCATATCCATCTTTCGATCCGAGGTGTCCAGCCAGAGTTAGATACACGTCCTTACCTGCGATCTGGGTCAGAAACTGTCCCCGCACTAGATCGCCATCCATCGACACCTGGTAGTCCTTTACATCCGGAACCGGCCCCGGAAATTCCATTGAGCCTCCGCTCCCGCTTGAGGCCCCAGGTACAGGAGTGTTCGCCCCGGCCGCCAATGTTCCCGCCGCTTGCGCCAGAGCCGCGTTGATTTCGCCAGCATTCATTCGTACTTCCGCGGGCGGGTCACTGGGTGTTCGCGGCCTCTCGAGTTTGTCTATCTTCTCCTGGAATGACTGCGCATTCGCGGCCGCTGCGGCCGGAGCCACAGGCGCAGCCACTGGCGCCGGACGCCGCAACACGAGGATCAGCGTCACGATCGAAATAGCCAAGGTCGCGTAACTGATGATCTTTTGCAGTTTCAGGAGGCACCCCCGAGCGTAATCCATCGTACCTCTGGGAGGGGACGGGCTTTCAGATCACGGAGGTGAATTACTTTGGTGTGGTTCTGGCGCCTTATTCGACGATCGCCAGAACATCGCCCGCGTTCACGGCGGTTCCTGCGGCAGCGGTAATCTTCTTGACAATGCCCTTCTTCGGCGACTTAATCTCGTTCTGCATCTTCATCGCTTCTACGACTACAATTCCCTGCCCCGCTTCTACCTCAGTTTGCTCGGCAACTAGCAGACGCACAACACGCCCAGGCATGGGAGCGACGATTTTTCGGGGGCCCTTCTCATCCGCTGCTCCGCCTCGACGGGAGCGCAGGGAACGCGGATCGCGCAGTTCTACGGCGAAGCGCGTGCTGCCCACCCACAAGTGGAGATCCGTGGACGTCTGCTCGCGCTTGATTTCATAGGCGTGGCCATCGACCAGTAACGAAAGCACGTCGCGTCGCGGAAGAACCGCGTCGACATGCACCTCCTTGCCGTCCAGACGGCACTCCCAGCCGGCGCCTACTTTTTCAAGTTCCAGCCGGTGCGGCTTGCCACTCACGATGACGTCATAAACCATAGCCTTCAGCGCAGCGCTTCCGCGCGTCCTTTCTCCTTCCAGTTCGATGGACGCGAGACCGCTTCCTGAGCTCCTCCGTTCTTGCTGCTCGACGGATCAAGCACCGCAAACATCCCGGCGGCAATAGCGGCGATACGGGGCTCGGGAGCCCGTGCCGGGGCATCCCCGTCGGCCTTCGCAAGCAGTCGATCAAGATAGCCGGTGTCGAGTTTACCCGCCCGGAAATCGGCATCCCGCAAGATCCGCCGGAAAAGCGAAATGTTCGTCTTGATCCCAGCCACGAAGTACTCATAGAGAGCGCGCTCCAGCCGCATGATGGCTTGTTCGCGGTCAGTTCCGAAACCAATCAGCTTCGCCAGCAGCGGATCGTAATCCATGGGCACAGTCCAGCCCTCATACATTCCGCTGTCGCGCCGGATGCCGGGACCTGAGGGCTGCAGTAGCACCTCGATCCTTCCGGGGCTGGGAAAATAGTGATTGTCGGGATCTTCGGCGTAAATGCGACACTCGATCGCGTGGCCCCGTATGTCAAGATCGGCTTGGGTAAAGGGCAGCTTCTCGCCGCTGGCAATCCGGATCTGCAAGTGAACAAGGTCGAGCCCCGTCGTCAGTTCCGTCACCGGGTGTTCTACCTGCAACCGTGTGTTCATCTCCAGGAAGTAGAAGTTCTTGTTCTGATCAACGAGAAATTCGATCGTGCCGGCGTTCGTGTAATTAGCAGCCTGGGCCACTCGCACCGCGACTTCGCCCATCCGCCGTCGCATCTCAGGATCGACAATCGGCGACGGTGCCTCTTCCAGAACTTTCTGGTGCCGCCGTTGAATCGAACATTCGCGCTCACCCAACCAGACGGTATTCCCGTGTTCATCGGCCAGAATCTGCATCTCGATGTGCCGGGGATTAACGATGGCCTTTTCAATATAGACTTCGCTGTCGCCGAAGGACCGCTGAGCCTCGCTCTGCGCCGATTCCAGTGCCGAACGTAACTCCTGCGGCGTATGCACCAAACGCATGCCCTTTCCACCGCCTCCCGCTGCCGCCTTCAACATCACCGGATAGCCGACTCGTTCAGCCACTTGTTCCGCTTCTTCAGGAGATGCCAGGCCGCGCGCCGTTCCCGGGACGAAAGGGATGTTGGCCTTTTCCATGTGCTGGCGCGCACGCGTCTTTGAGCCCATCATCTCCATCGATTGCCCGGTCGGCCCGATGAACTTGATGCCCGCGTCAACGCAGGCCCGTGCAAAGGCCGCATTTTCCGAAAGGAATCCGTAGCCGGGATGGATCGCCTCAGCACCTGAACGCTGTGCCACATCCAGAATTTTGTCGATGCGAAGATACGACTCGGACGCTGGCGCCGGTCCGATAGGATAGGCTTCATCCGACTTGCGCACGTGCAGCGAGGCACGGTCAACTTCGGAGTAGACGGCAACCGTGGAAATCCCCATCTCGCGGCAGGCGCGGATCACGCGCACAGCGATCTCTCCGCGATTGGCAATCAGAATCTTCTTGAACATTCTTCAGCCGCCACATCCGAACCATGATTTTACCCGCGCCGCCAACCTGAATGCATGCACTAAATCGCATTCAACAGTGGCGCAAATCACAAGATGCAACTCCCTAAGGAGCGCTTTGGAGAGTACCCAAAAACAAAGTAGCCAGTGCGCCGCTTAACCACGCACTGGCTACTGAGAACTGAGATACGAGAACTGGGGATTACTTATTCTGATCCATCACGATGCCGCCCGCGCCTGGCTGCTTTTCGGCCTTGGCTTTCTTGATCGCCATGGTCTTGTCGACCCATTCGTCGGCCGTCTTCAGGTCTGCAATTCGCGCTGCCGGATCGTCGCACTGAATGTCGGCGCGCTCACGATACATCAGGTTCATGTACGCCATCGCGTCATCGTAATCGGGACGCAGTTGTAGCGCCTTGTTCAGATTGTCGATGCCTTCCTGCACATCGGGCGTGTTCTTCTCTCTCACGCTGGCGCAGACTTTCTTGTCCTTTGCGGGCAAGGAGTCATCCGGCTTCATGCCCAGCTTCGCCCGTTCTTCCTGTCGCGGAATATACGTCTGAGTCCAGTCGATCACCGCGACCGAGTAATAAGGTTCGGGATCGTTTGGATCCGCCTCCGACGCCTTCTTGTAGAACTCTTTCGCCACGTCGAACTTCTTCATCTGCAGGTAGAGATAGGCGATCCCCTTGATGCTGTTGATGT
>Ga0335070_10004490_pt1 | contig 16320 bp, 15 predicted proteins | sample Lox_Sample_13_FD_206722 | JGI IMG/M metagenome (GOLD analysis project Ga0335070, IMG submission 206722) | Soil microbial communities from Loxahatchee National Wildlife Refuge, Florida, United States - Lox_Sample_1.3 | ecosystem: Environmental > Terrestrial > Soil > Wetlands | place: USA... | reverse complement strand
TCGCGCGCACCGCGCCGTCCGGGGTCATCGCCACCAGCACCGCCTGGCTCGCATGCAGCTTCTGCCCGTCGTCGGCCAGGCCGCGCGCCACGGCGCGCTCGGCCTGCGCCTGCGCGTCGAGGTCGAAGGTCGTCTCGACGATCAGCGAATCGTCGGCGTTGCCGACATAGCCCGATAGCCGGCTGATGACCCAGTCGGCGAAATAGCCTGCGCCGGGCGTGCCCGAACCGCGCACGATGCGCGGCCGTGTCGCCTGCGCGTCGATCCGCGTCTTGTCGTCGATGAAGCCCGCCTCCTCCATCGCCTTGAGCACGAGGCCGGCGCGGCCCATCGCGGCATCGGCATCGGCCAGCGGGTTGTATTTGGCCGGCGCCTTCACGCTGCCGGCCAGCATCGCCGCTTCCGGCAGTGTCAGCTGCTCGGCGTGCTTTCCGAAGAAGCGCTCCGCCGCGGCCTCGATGCCATAGACCCCGGCGCCGAAATAGACGCGGTTCAGGTAGAGCGTGAGGATCTGGTCCTTGGAATACCGCGACTCGAGATAGAGCGCGAGCATCGCCTCCTGCATCTTGCGCTCGAAGGTGCGGTTCGAATCGAGGAACAGGTTCTTGGCGAGCTGCTGGGTCAGCGTCGAACCGCCCTGGCGCACATGGCCGGCGATCATGTTCTCGACCGCGGCGCGCGCCAGCCCGATCGGGTCGAGCCCGAAATGCGAGCGGAAGCGCCGGTCCTCGATCGCGATGAAGGCGTTGGGCACATAGGCCGGGAGGCGCGAGACGTCGACGCGCGCGCCCTGCGTCAGCCCGCGCCGCGCGATCAGCCTTCCGCGCACGTCGAGCACCGTGATGTCGTGCGACGCGCCCTTGACGAGGAGCTTCGTGGTGTCGGGAAGATCGGAGAGGAAGTGCGACCAGAACACCGCGCCGAAGATCGCGCCCCAGGCGAGCAGCAGCATCAGTGCGTAGGGCCAGGTGCGGCGCTTGCGCGGCTTCGCCGGCGGCGATGGCGGCGCTTCGCGTCCGGCCGCGGCATTCGCGCGCGTCCGGTTGCGGCTCTCCATGTCGGGTTTGCGTGGCATGGCCGACCTCGAAGGGGCCGGTTCTAGGCGTCAAGGGTTAACGGGCATTAAACATCTGCCCCTGCGTCATCGAAGATTGTCGGTTTACCGTCGGGAACCGCGGGATTCGGGGCTTTTGCGCCATTGCGCAGGCCCGTCCGGCACACTAACTGTGGGATGGCTCTGGGGTTTGGCCCGTTGACGGATGGCATTCACGAGACGCGGCCCGAGGCCGATCGCGACCTTCTCGCCCGCCTTGGCGCCGCTGGCCTGACCGCGCCCGGCTTCACTCGCACGCAGTGGATCTGGATCGCCGCCGGCATCGTTGCCGTGATCGTCGGCGCGAGCATGCTGTTCCGCGGCAGCCCGGCGGCGGAATATGTCACCCAGCCCGTCGCGCGCGGCGACCTTGCGCTCACTGTCAGCGCAACCGGGACGCTTGCGCCGCGCGACCAGGTCGATGTCGGCGCCGAGGTCTCCGGACGCATCGACTTCATCGCCGTCGACTTCAACGACCACGTGAAGAAGGGCCAGGTGCTGGCGCGCATCAACACGCTCGCCTTCGAGGCGGCGCTCGCGCAGTCGCGCGCGACCCTCGCACAGGCGGAAGCGACGCTGGTCCAGGCGGAGCAGACGCGCGTGCGCACCGCCGCGCTGATGCGCAGCAACGCGGCTTCGCGCCAGGCGATGGACGCCGCCAATGCCGATTATCTCCGCGCCGTCGCCGGCGTCGGCCTCGCCCGCGCGCAGGTGAACTCGAACTACACGACGCTGACCAAGGCGACGATCCATTCGCCGATCGACGGCGTGGTGCTCGACCGCAAGGTTTCGGCCGGCCAGACGGTCGTCGCCGCGATGCAGACGCCGGTGCTGTTCACGCTTGCGAGCGACCTGTCGCAGATGGAGCTCGATGTCGACATCGACGAGGCCGATGTCGGCCTGCTGCGCTCCGGCGCCGCGGCCTACTTCACCGTCGACGCCTATCCTGCCCGGCGCTTCGAGGCGAAGCTGGTCTCGATCCACAATGCGCCGAAGACCGTCCAGGGTGTCGTCACCTACGAGGGCGTGCTGCTCGTTCAGAACAAGGAGCGCCTGCTCAAGCCCGGCATGACGGCGACGGCGGAGCTCGACGCCGCGACGGTGCACAACGCGCTGCTCGTGCCGAACACGGCCCTTCGCTTCGTGCCGCCCGATGCGATCAAGAGCACGGCGCCACCCTTGCCGCCGCCGCAGTCCGGCGTCACCTGGGGGCGCGTCTGGATCCAGGACGGCCATACGCTCAAGGCGCATGATCTTCGGATCGGCGCCACCGACGGCCGCCAGACCGTCGTGCTTTCCGGCGATCTCAAGCCCGGCGACGAGGCCGTCACCGACATCAAAGGCCATCCGTGGCAGCCCAAGCCCTCATCTCCCTTCGGTCCGTAAGGAAGGTCTACGGCTCCGGCGAAGCCGAAGTCGTGGCGCTGGGCGGCATCGATCTCGATATCCATGACGGCGAATTCGTCGCGGTGATGGGGCCGTCCGGCTCGGGCAAGTCGACCACGATGAACATCCTCGGCTGCCTCGATACGCCGACCAGCGGCCGCTACTATTTCCGCGGCGTCGATGTCGGCGGCATGACGCGCGACCAGCTCGCATTGCTCCGCCGCCACTATCTCGGCTTTGTCTTCCAGGGCTTCAATCTCCTGAAGCGCACCACCGCGATCGAGAATCTCGAGCTGCCGCTGATCTACCGGCATGTGCCCAGGGCGAAGCGCCACAGGATGGCGCTCGACACGCTGGCGCAGGTCGGCCTCGCCGACCGCGCCCATCACACCGCCGCCGAGCTCTCCGGCGGACAGCAGCAGCGCGTCGCCATCGCCCGCGCCCTCGTCACCAGCCCCGCCGTGGTGTTCGCCGACGAGCCGACCGGCAATCTCGACAGCGTCAAGACGCACGAGATCATGCAGCTCCTGAAATCGCTCAACGCCCAGCGCGGTCTCACGATCGTCGTCGTGACGCACGAGGAAGAGGTTGCGGCCTACGCGCGGCGCCAGGTCCGCTTCCGCGACGGCCACATCGAATCCGACACGGGCTGCCGGCCATGATGCTCAACGCATTCCTGCTGGCGCTGCGCGAGATCCGCAACAACCTGCTGCGCGCCGGGCTCACCACGCTCGGCATCGTCATCGGCGTGGCGGCGGTGATCGCCATGGTCACGCTCGGCAACGGCGCGACGCAGAGCGTCACCGGCACGATTGCCTCGATGGGCCGCAACCTCCTCTTCATCGCGCCCGGCACCCGCCGCGGTCCGCTGACCACGGCGACGAACTTCGAGGAAGCCGATTCGGAGGCCATCCAGCGCGACATTGCCGGCCTTGCCGCCGTCGCGCCCTCTGTCACCCGCTCGGCGGTCGCGGTGCTCGGCAACCGCAACCGCCCGACGCAGCTCACGGGCACGACCAACGCCTTTTTCGTGGCGCGCGAGTGGCCGGTAGCGCTCGGCCGTGACTTCTCGCTCTCGGAAATCAGGGCCGGCAAGCCGGTCTGCATCCTGGGCGAGACGGTGCGCACCGATCTCTTCGGCGACAGCGACCCGATCGGCCAGCGCATCCGCGTCGACAAGGTCTCGTGCGACGTCATCGGCGTGCTCGAGGCGAAGGGCAAGTCGACTTTCGGCCAGGACCAGGATGACGCCATCATCATGCCGCTGCATGCGGTGCAGCGCCGCTTCGCCGGCAACACTGCGGTCAACGTTATCTGGCTCTCGGTCGCCGACGCCCGCGACATCGCGCATGTGAAGGGCCAGATCACCGACCTCATGCGCGCCCGCCGTCACATCGTGCCCGGCGCGGCGGACGACTTCACCGTGAACGACATGCAGGAAATCTCGCAGATGGTGGCCTCCACCACCGGCATTCTCACGGCGTTCCTCTCCGCGGTCGCCGCCGTCAGCCTTCTCGTCGGCGGCATCGGCATCATGAACATCATGCTGGTCTCGGTCACCGAGCGCACGCGCGAGATCGGCATCCGGCTCGCGATCGGCGCCAGGGCGCGCGATGTGCTGCTTCAGTTCCTGATCGAGGCGGTGGTGATGTCGGCCTCGGGCGGCATCGTCGGGATCATTCTCGGCCTGCTGGGCTCGGCCGCGCTGGCGCGCGCGCTGTCGCTGCCCTTCATCTTCCAGCCCGGCATCGTGATCATCGCCGTGCTGTTCGCGGCCGGCGTCGGCGTCGCCTTCGGCTATTTCCCGGCGCGCCGGGCCGCGCGCCTCGACCCGATCGAGGCGCTCCGGCACGAATGAAGAATCTTCCCCCGCTTTCGCGAGGGAGGATCTGTGCTAGCTCAAGCAAACCCTAGTTGTCGCCGTCGTCGTCATCGTCGCCGTGGTGTCCCGGCGGAGCGGGCGGCGCCGGGGGCATCGGCGGATGGCCCATATGGCTTGGCGGCATGGGCGGCATCGGCGCTGTCGGCGGCATCGGCATCCCGCCGATCTGGACGTTGGCCATGCCGTCATTGGAGAGCTTTCCGCGATAAGCCCTGATGCGCACATTGCCCGAGCCCATCGCGCTGATCCGCGGATCGACGGCGACGCCGCCGAAGTAGAGGTCGCCCGCGCCCAGGATGTCGACGCGCAGCGGATCGGCGAGGCCGTCGGCGATCTTCACATTGCCGGAGCCCGCGATGCTCACGCGCACCGGCCCGCTCACCTTGGCGGCGGTAAAGTCGCCCGAGCCCGCGATGTCGATGCTGGCGCCGCCGCCGATCGTCCCGATCTGGGCGTCGCCCGAGCCCGCGATGTCGGCCTTCACGCTGCCGGCGCGGCCGGCGGTGATCCGCCCCGAGCCTGCGATCTCGAGCCGAAGCTCGCCACCGACTTCGGAGATCGAGGTCTTGCCCGAGCCGGCGGTCGAGATCCGCGCTTCGGACACCTTGCCGACCGTGGCATCGCCCGCGGTCGTCTCGAGCCGGAGCGGGCCATAGGTGTCGCCAATCGTCGCGTCGCCGACGAGGTCATCGATGCGCACGCTCGTGCCCTTGGGAACGGTGACCTTGATGAACAGCTTGCCGGTCGTGTGGTCCTCGTGGATGTGGGAGAAGTCGAACCACTTCTTCCAGTCCCAGACCCCGAAGCTCGGCATCTCGCTGCCCGTGATGTGAAGCAGGTTCCCTTCGTTCTTGATCGATAGGCCGCCGACCATCTCCTTGGAACCGGAGACGTCGACCTTCATCGGCCCGTCGGCGACATTGACGCGCACATTGCCGACCACGTCGTCCACGCGGAGCGTGTTCGCGTTGTAGCTCTGCGTCGGCCAGGTGACCCAGCCGCTATCGCCGGCCGCTGCCGGCAGAACCAGCAGCGCCGCCACCGCCGCGCCCGTAACCATCGAACGAATACCGCTACGCATGTCTCTTCCGCCTCCTATGGGCGTCACTAATCGCAAGTGACACATAGGTTGTCCCCATTAGTGAGACACGAACGCTAATTTTGCGAGGGTCCCATGCCGAAACGGAAGGGGAACAAACTAGTGGCCTGCGCTCGAAATCAGGGCATCAGCCGGTAGCCGCCGCTTTCCGTCACCAGGATCCGCGCCTGTCCCGGGTTGGTCTCGATCTTCTGGCGCAGCCGGTAAATGTGGGTCTCCAGCGTGTGCGTCGTGACCGCCGGATTGTAGCCCCACACTTCGTGCAGAAGCGTCTCGCGCGGCACAGTCTCGCCGGAACGATAGAGGAATTTGAGGATGTTGGTCTCCTTCTCGGTCAGCCGGATCTTCTTCTCCTGCGGATCGAGCAGGACCTTGGCGCTTGGGCGGAAGGTATAGGGACCGATTCGGTAGACAGCTTCCTCGCTCGCGCCATGGCTGCGCAGATGCGCGTGCACCCTGGCCATCAGCACCGCGAACCGGAACGGCTTGGTGACGTAGTCGTTCGCGCCGGATTCAAGGCCCGCGATCGTGTCGTCGTCGGTATCGGCAGCGGTCAGCAGAAGGATCGGCGCACTGACGCCGCTGTCGCGGAAGCTGCGGCACAGCGCGCGCCCGTCGCCGTCCGGCAGACCCACGTCCAGGATCATGAATTCGTAGAGGCCGTCCTTGGCGCGCTCGCGCGCCTCGGCGCAATTTGCGGCTTCCACGATGGTATAGGCGCCTTCCGCCGCGAGCTGCTCGGCCAGCGAATGGCGCAGCATGGCATCGTCATCGACCAGAAGGACGCGCTTGGCGCTGGGCATGTCGGTGTTGGTCCGGGATCAAGGGGCGGCGTGACTCTATCCGGTTTTGGGGGCCGGGTGTATGTGGAAAGCGGATGAAGCCCCGCGTTGTTGCCAGGCCCCGGAAGAGCCAGCCGTCGATCGTCGATCGCGTCATTGTCGCGGTCGATGCCTTCCGCCGCGGCCGGCCAGTCGTGATCCGCGGCTCGGGGGGCGCCGCGCTCGCACATGCGGCTGAAACATTAACGCCGCGCGCATGGAAGGCCGCTCGCGCATCGCGTCTCGTGCTTAGCCATGCGCGTGCGCGAACGCTGAAGATCCGGCTCTACACGCCCGAGGTTGTCGCGCTTGCCCTTCCGCCCGGCACAGATCTCGATACGCTGCGCGCCATCGCCGATCCGACGGACGATCTGTCCTATCCGCTGAAAGGGCCGTTCGAGACCGTGCGCGGAGCGTTGCCCGAGGCCTATGCCGCCTCCGTCAAGCTTGCGAAGCTCGCCGGTCTGCTTCCCGCGGCGCTCGTCGAAAGCGCACGCCGTGCGCCTGCAAATGCCGCGACGCTCTCGGCGGCCGACATCTTCGCCTATGACGACGAGATCGTCCGGACGTTGCGTGTCGTCGCGCGCGCGCGTGTGCCGCTCGAGGGCGCGGAGAAGGCCGAACTCGTCTCCTTTCGCCCGGAAGACGGCGGACCGGAGCACTACGCCATCGTCGTCAACGCACCGCCGACGGGCAGGCCGGTGCTGACGCGGCTGCATTCCGAGTGCTTCACCGGCGACCTGCTCGGCTCGCTCAAATGCGATTGCGGCAGCCAGCTCCGCGGTGCCATCGCTGCGATCGAGAAGGCCGGCGGCGGTATCTTGCTCTATCTCGCGCAGGAAGGCCGCGGCATCGGGCTGATCAACAAGCTGCGCGCCTATCGCCTCCAGGACCAGGGGTTCGACACGATCGATGCCAACGAGCGCCTCGGCTTCGAGGCGGACGAGCGGCAATACGGCATCGCGGCGCGCATGCTGCGGTTGCTGGGCTACAAGTCGGTGCGATTGCTTACCAACAACCCGCAGAAGGTCGCGGCGCTGAAGGCGGCGGGGGTGAACGTCGTCGCGCGCGTCAGGCACGCCTTCCCCGACAACGAGCACAACCGCGCCTATCTGAGGACCAAGGCCGAGAAGGCCGGCCATCTCCTCTGATCGCGCCGCGGCCGCCATGTGTTCCCGGCAGAAATTGCCGCCTTCACCGGCAGGCCCGCCGGTTCCTTGGCTCTTTCGCTGGCAAGGGGCTTGCAAAGCACCAAGGCCATGGCCGCCGTCGTCTCCGCCGCTCCCGCCGTCATGCCGCCCGCCGCCGTCGCGGCGACACCGGCTGCTGCTGCGCCGGAACAAGGCGGTGCGACCTTCGACGACTTTCTCGACCTCATCAACCCGCTGCAGCACATTCCGATCGTCAGCACGATCTACCGGGCCATTACCGGCGACCACATCAAGACCTTCCCGAAGATCGCAGGCGACATGCTCTACGGCGGCGTGACCGGCTTCCTCGGCTCCCTGGCCGACTCCATCTTCGAGAAGATCACGGGCAAGAGCGTCGGCGACACCATGCTTGCGTTCGCCGAGGACCTGTTCGCGCCGTCATCCTCGACGCCGGCGGCAACCGGCATCGCCACCGCGTCGCCGCCACCGGCGACCGTCGCTTCGCGTGATCCGACCCCGTTGCTCGGCCCCGTGACGGTTACGCCTGCGGTACTGGACGCTGTCTCGGTTCCGGGTGAGGACGCGCTCCTCACGGCTCTGAAGCGCAACGGCACGGACCCGAGCCTTGCGCAACGCGCCGCCGATGCCTATCGCCGCAGCATGAACGTCGCAGGCGCGGCCGCCGCGACGGCGCTGCACTGATCAGCCGCGCTCGCCGAAGATCGCACTGCCGATGCGCACATGCGTCGCGCCGAAGCGGATCGCCGTCTCGAAGTCGGCCGACATGCCCATGCTCAGCAGCGGCAGGTCGTGGTCGCGCGCAATCTTTTGAAGCAGCGCGAAGTGCGGCGCCGGCGGTTCGGCCGCCGGCGGGATGCACATCAGGCCCTTGAGGGGCAGTCCGAGCTTGCGGGCGTGGGCGATCAGGCCGTCGGCCTTGCCCGGCGCTACGCCCGCCTTCTGCGGTTCCTCGCCGGTGTTGACCTGGATGAACAGAAATGGCGTGCGCTCCGCCCTGTCCATCTCGGCGCGCAGAGCCTCGGCCAGCTTCGGGCGGTCGAGTGTGTGGATCGCATCGAACAGCATCACCGCATCGCGCGCCTTGTTGGTTTGCAGCGGGCCGATGAGGTGAAGCTCGACATCGTCATACTCGGCGCGAATCGCCGGCCATTTTGACTGCGCCTCCTGCACCCGATTCTCGCCGAACACGCGCTGGCCCGCGATCAGCGCCGGCTCGATCGTCTCGCGGGTCTGCGTCTTGGTGACGGCGATCAGCGTGGTCGAGGCCGCCGGCTTCACCGCCGCCTTTCGCGCCGCCTCGATGCGCGCCACAATTGCGGTAAGGTTCTCGTTGATCTGTTCGGGGGTCATGTGAGCAGTGCTCTTGAGCGCCGGAAACTAGCAAGCGCCGCCGCGCGCCTCAACGCGGCACATGCCGGCGCCGGGCTGCTGCCGTCGTTGGTGTTGATGACCGATGACGAGCGGCTGCCCGATCCGCTCGCCGCCGCGCGCGCTCTGCCCAAGGGGTCGATGGTGATCGTTCGCGCCAGGGATGCCGCGAGGCGGGCCGAAATCGCCGGCGCGCTTCGCCAACTCCAGGGCTGGCTGGTCGTCCTGATCGCCGGCGATGCTGCGCTGGCGGCCGCGACCGGCGCAGACGGCCTTCATCTGCCCGAAGCAGACGCGTGCGAGGCGCCGCACTGGCGCGTGCGTCACCCGCGCTGGCTCATCACCGCTGCCGCTCATAATCTGCATGCGGTGCTCGCGGCAAGCCGCGTCGACGCGCTGCTCCTCTCGCCGGTCTTCGTCACCAGATCGCATCCGGGCCGCGCGCCGCTCGGCGCGGTCCGCGCCGGCCGCATCGCGCAAGAGGCGAAGGTGCCGGTCTATGCGCTCGGCGGCATCGATGCGCGCAACGCCCGTCTTCTGCACGGCTTCGTCGGCATCGCCGCCATCGACGCCCTCGCCACCTGAAAGGGGGAGGTGCCCTTGGCACCGTCAGGTGCGGAGGGCGCTCAGATATTCAATGCGGCATGCAGAAAGAATGCGTCCATCTCGATCCGCGGCAGGCCGTTATAGAACGTCGCGGTGCTGTGGTAGTTCAGCCGCTGCCAGCCGCCGCTGATCTGCAGGTTCGAGTTCACGGCATAGGCCGCGTCGACCATGTAGGCGTGCATGCCGAGCGTCGGCAGCCCGAACGCGCCATCGGCGGCGCCGTTTCCGAATTCGCCGCCGATCGACCAGGAGCCGTAGCTCAGCACGCTGCTCAGATGCATGCTCTGCGTCGCGCCGCTCGCCAGCGCATTGTTGATGTCGAAGGCATAGGTGTTCGCCTGGCGGTAGGCGCCGCCGATGGACCACTTGGTATCGTCGTCGATGTTCCAGTCCGCCTCGCTGCCGAAGGCCCAGTCGGTGAGGCCGGCATGGCCTGGCGTCTTCGTGTCGTTGTGGCCCACGGTCACGCCGCCATAGACGCCAAGCGTGATCGGCCCGAAGCTGTCGCTGTAGTTCGCCGCGCCCTCCCACAAGTAGCGCTGCCGGTTCGCGACGTTCGGCCCGTTGTTGGCGAAGGGAACGACGATCTTTGCCTCCGAGGGCGTGAACGACGCCGCGATCTGGAACCCGAACAGCCGCGGCGAGTAATAGGAGATCTTGTCGTAGTTGAGCGAGCTCTCGACCGCGCTGTTCAGCGCGAACAGGTCGATGAAGGCCCGCCCGCCGGTCGAGGGATCGCGGAAGAATGTCGCGTTCGGATTGTCGATCGAGACCTCGCCGTTGACCGCCGGCCCGACGATCGCGAGCGCATAGGCGGCACCGTCCGACATGCCCACGTCGATCCGCCCTAGCCCGGTCTGGACGCTGACATAGGTCTTCGCGACGAGGTCGCCGCCATAGTTGTCGCTCGACAGGCGGTCATGAAAGAGCTCGAACTGGCCCTTGAGCGCGATCGCAAGCCCGCTGTCATAGTCGCGCTCGATGCGGGCGTTGAGCTGCGCCGCACCGGTTCCGCCGGTGGTCGAGAACGTGCCGGGCTGGTTGGCGGTGAAGACGCTGCCCTGGAGCTGCCCGCCGACCGAGTAGTTCAGGTCCCCGAGCTCGCCGGTGAGCGGTTGGAGGCTCCAGTCGTCCCATGCGGCCCGGGCGCCGCCGGCTGAAAGAAGGAAAACGGCAGCGCCGGCAAGAAGCGGTGATCTCATGCGGCTGTTGCGCTCCCTTGCCCCGTTCTCGTTATCCCGCTCCTTAGCACATCCGGGCGATTTCCTATGCGGTGCCGCCGGTTGCGCCGATTGTGACGGCCATTTATAAGCGCGGCCCAGGGGGGACGCGCGAACGGCGCCGTCCAGGCGTCCATTAACGAAAGCGGCTCGATGCGTTTCCTGACCGTGTGTGTCCTCGCCATCGCCCTGGCAGGTTGCGGCTCCGACAATGCGATGCCGGAGACCGGCGGCGCGACGTCGATTTCTGCCGGAAGTGGCACGCGAACTCTGGGTGTTAATTCCTACCTGTGGCACGCAACGCTGGACACGTTGTCCTTCATCCCGCTCGCCTCGGCCGATCCGTTCGGTGGCGTGGTGATCACCGACTGGTACAGCGCGCCGCAGGCCCCGAACGAGCGGATGAAGGTCACGGTCTACATCCTCGATCGCAATCTGCGCGCCGACGGCCTCAAGGTCGCCGTGTTCCGCCAGACCAGGGACGCCTCGGGTGCCTGGACCGATGCCCAGGTCGCGAGCGACACCTCGACGAAGCTGGAAGACGCGATCCTCACGCGCGCCCGCGAGCTTCGACTCGCAAGTGGAGGCAGCTAGTTTTCGGCCAAATCGCTGTAGCCTTGTCCGTGCCGGAGGCCTCAGCGGCCCAATACCGGCGCGGCAGGGAATTGCAGAGCGATGGCGCGATATAACGCCAGGGAAGCGGAGCGGAAGTGGCAGGCGGCGTGGGACGCTCGCAACGCTTTCGTCACATCGAGCGACCACTCCAGGCCCAAATGCTACGTGCTCGAGATGTTCCCCTATCCTTCGGGGCGCATTCATATGGGCCATGTGCGCAACTATACGATGGGCGACGTCATCGCCCGTTTCCGCCGCGCCCAGGGCTACAACGTGCTGCACCCGATGGGCTGGGATGCCTTCGGCCTGCCGGCCGAGAATGCGGCGCGCGACAACGTCAGCTCCGGCAGGAACAGCGGCATCAACCCGCGCGAGTGGACCTACGCGAACATCGACGCGATGCGGTCCGAGCTGAAGGCATTGGGTCTTGCCATCGACTGGACGCGTGAATTCGCGACCTGCGACGAGGATTACTACAAGCACCAGCAGAAGCTGTTCCTCGACTTCTACAAGGACGATCTCGTCTACCGTTCCGAGGCCGACGTGAACTGGGATCCGGTCGATCTCACCGTGCTCGCCAACGAGCAGGTGATCGACGGCCGCGGCTGGCGCTCCGGCGCGGTGGTCGAGCGCCGCAAGCTGAGCCAGTGGTTCTTCCGCATCACGCGCTATTCTGAGGAGCTGTTGCGGGCGCTCGACGGTCTCGAGGCGTGGCCGGAGAAGGTGCGCATCATGCAGCGCAACTGGATCGGCCGCTCGGAAGGCCTGCGTTTTTCCTTCGAGCTGTCCAACGCGACGAAGCTGGAGGTGTTCTCGACCCGCCCGGACACGCTGTTCGGTGCAAGTTTCATTGCGCTCTCGCCCGATCATCCGTTGACGGAGGAACTGGCGAAGGCCGACGCGAAGTTGCGCGCCTTTGTCGTCGAATGCCGCCACGGCGGCACAGCCGAAGCCGAGATCGAAACCGCGGAGAAGCGCGGCTACGACACCGGCCTCACTGCGACGCATCCCTTCGATCCGGCGTGGAAGCTGCCGGTCTATGTCGCGAACTTCGTGCTCATGGGCTACGGCACCGGCGCGATCTTCGGCTGCCCCGCGCACGACCAGCGCGACCTGGACTTCGCGCGCAAGTATCGCCTGCCGGTCATGCCCGTCGTCGTGCCCGAGGGCGCCGATCCAAAGGACTTCGAGGTCGATACCGAGGCCTATGTCGGCGCTGGCAGGCTCGCCAATTCGCGCTTTCTTGACGGAATGGACGTGGAGGCTGCGAAGAGCGAAGTCGCCGCCAGGCTTGAAGCCCGCGGCATCGGCAAGCGCACCGTGCAGTACCGCCTGCGCGACTGGCTCGCCTCGCGCCAGCGCGCCTGGGGCTGCCCGATCCCGATGATCCATTGCGGCAAGTGCGGCGTGGTTCCGGTGCCGGAGAAGGATTTGCCGGTGCGCCTGCCCGACGACCTGAACTTCAACGTCAAGGGCAATCCGCTCGACGCGCACCCGAGCTTCAAGCACGTGAAGTGCCCGGCTTGCGGCGGTGACGCGCGCCGCGACACCGACACGCTCGACACTTTCGTCGACTCGTCTTGGTACTTCGCGCGCTTCGCCGATCCGACGGCGATCGATCCGGTGAATCGCGACGCGGTCAACTACTGGCTGCCCGTCGACCAGTACATCGGCGGCATCGAGCATGCGATCCTTCATCTGCTCTACGCCCGCTTCTTCACCCGCGGCCTGCACGCGACCGGCTGGGCGAAGTTGGACGAGCCGTTCGCCAGTCTCTTCACCCAGGGCATGGTCTGCCACGAGACCTACAGAGTCGCGGATGGCAGCGCGGTGGGCTCGCACTATGTCGAGCCCGCGGAAGTCGAGAAGCGCGGCGACAAGGTGTTCTTGAAAGGCACGAACACCGAAGTCGTCGTCGGCCATTCGGAGAAGATGTCGAAATCGCTGAAGAACGTCGTGGCGCCGATGGGCATGATCGACGCCTATGGCGCCGACGCGATCCGCTGGTTCATGCTCTCCGACTCGCCGCCGGAGCGCGACGTCGACTGGTCGGAATCGGGCGCCGAAGGCTGCTGGCGCTTCGTTCAGCGCATCCATCGCCTGGTGAGCGAGGCCGAGAACCTGCCGCCGCCGGGTGCGAAGATCGGCGACGTCTCGGGTGCTTCGCTCGAACTCCGGCGCGCGACCCACAGCGCCATCGCCACGGTGACCGAGGATCTCGCCCATCTCCGGTTCAACCGCGCCGTGGCGCAGATCTACACCCTCGCCAACGCCATCCAGCAGCACGCCGCCGCCGACCCCGCGGTGCGCCGTGAGGCGCTGGAGGCCATCGTGTTGCTGACCGGGCCGATGATGCCGCATCTCGCGGAAACCTGCTGGGAAGCGCTTGGACACAAGGCCTTGGTGGTCGAAACGCCATGGCCGTCCTTCATCGAGGCCCTGACGAAGTCCGATTCCGTCACCATCGCGGTCCAGGTGAACGGCAGGCGCCGCGGCGAGATTTCGGTTAGGCTGAACACGCCCGAGGCCGAAGTCCGCGACGCTGCGCTGAAGGAAGAGGGCGTGCTGCGCGCGCTCGAAGGCAAGACGCCCAAAAAGGTCATCGTTGTGCCCAACCGCATCGTGAACGTCGTCGCATGAAGCGGCTTGCGCCCCTCCTCGCGCTCCTGCTCGCCGGCTGCGGCTTCCATCCGCTCTACGGCGGCGCCAACAGCGGCATGGGCACGACGCTCGCCTCGATCTACGTCGAGCCGATGCCCGACCGTCTCGGCTACGAGATGCGCAACACGATGATCGATCTGCTCGACGGCCGCGGCACGCCGGATGGCGCGGTCTATCGCCTCAAGATGTCGCTGACGCAGACCACGCAGGGCATCGCGCTTCAGAACGACGCCGCGATCACGCGCTACAACGACACGATCAAGGTCAGCTACACCCTCTCCGACATGAGCGGCAAGGTCATTACTTCCGGCACCGAGACCGGGCTCTCGGCCTACAACGTGCTGCCCTCGGGGCCGAATGCGAACTACGGCACCCTCGCCGGGCAGCAGGACGCCGACAAGCGCGCTGCGCAGGACATCGCCGAGCGCATCCGCTTCGATCTCAACGTCTATTTCGCAAAGCGATGAGCGAAATCAAGGGTACCGCGATCGAGCGCACGCTCGCCCGTCCGCCCAAGGACATGGTGGCGGCGCTGATCTTCGGTCCCGACCAGGGCCTGGTGCGCGAGCGGGCCGAGACGCTGATCAAGGCGATCGTCCCCGATCTCAAGGACCCTTTCCTGATCGCCGATCTCGATGACGGCGTGCTGGCCTCCGATCCTGCGCGGCTGTTCGACGAGGCGGCGGCGATCTCCATGCTCGGCGGCCGCCGCGTCGTGCGCGTGCGCGGCGCCGGCAATGCTCTTGCCAAGCTGTTCGAGAAATTCCTCGATGAGCCGGCGGGCGACGCGCTCGTCGTGGTCGAAGGCGGCGATCTCGCGAAGAGTGCGGCGCTGCGCAAGGTGTTCGAGGGCGCCGGCAACGCCGCCGCCATCGCCTGCTATGGCGACACTCCGCGCGACCTTCCCGACGTGATCCGCGACACGCTGCGTGCCGAGGGTCTTTCGATCGCGCCCGATGCGCTGGCCGAGGCCGCATCGCGTCTCGGCTCCGACCGCGGCGTCACCCGCCGCGAGCTCGAGAAGCTCGCGCTCTACGCCCGCGGCCAGAAGGAAGTGGCGCTCGCCGATGTCCGCGCCGTGCTCGGTGACGAGACCGAGGTCCGCAGCGACGAAGCCGTCGATGCCGCGGGCGAGGGCGATCTCCGCCGCCTCGATCTTGCGCTGGAACGGCTTTGGCTCTCCGGCACCAGCCCAGCCCAGGTCATTCGCGTCTCGCTCGGGCATTTCCAGCGCCTGCTCCAGGTGAAGCTCGCGGCGCAACGCGGCGAATCCGTTGAGGCGGCGATGCGCCGGGGCTGGCCGCAGATCCACTTCTCGCGCAGCGCCTCGTTCAAGGCGCAGGTCGAGCGCTGGAGCGAGGAGCGCCTGCTCGAAGCCGGCGATCTCCTGCTCGAGACCGAGGCGCTCACGCGCACCACCGGCGTTCCGGCGGAAACCGTCACCGCCCGCGCGCTCTTCAACATCGCCGCCATGACGCGGGCCGGGCGGCGCTAGATGCTCAAGATCCGCATCATCCCCTGCCTCGACGTGAAGGACGGCCGCGTCGTCAAGGGCATCAATTTCGAGCAGCTGCGCGATGCCGGCGATCCCGTCGAGCAGGCGATGGTCTACGACAAGGCGGGCGCCGACGAGCTCTGCTTCCTCGACATCACCGCCAGCCACGAGAACCGCGGCACCATCCTCGACGTCGTGCGCCGCACCGCCGATGTCTGCTTCATGCCGCTCACCGTCGGCGGCGGCGTCCGGACGCTCGAGGACATCCGTGCGCTGCTGCTTGCCGGCGCCGACAAGGTCTCGATCAACACCGAAGCCGTGCGCCGCCCGGAATTCTTGCGCGAGGCGGCGGAGAAGTTCGGCAGCCAGTGCATCGTCGCCGCGATCGACGCGAAACAGGGCGCGCACAATCACAACCGCCCGCCGTTCGAGGTCTTCACCCATGGCGGCCGCAACGCCACCGGTATCGATGCCATCGCCCATGCCGTGAAGCTGGTGGAGTACGGTGCTGGAGAAATCCTCCTCACCTCGATGGATCGCGACGGCACGCGCGCCGGCTATGACATCCCGCTCACCCGCGCCATCGCCGACGCGGTTCCGGTTCCCGTCATCGCCTCGGGCGGGGTGGGCCGGCTTGAGGACCTCGTCGCCGGCGTGCGCGACGGCCATGCCTCCGCGGTGCTTGCCGCCTCGATTTTCCACTTCGGAGAGGTCTCGATCGCCGATGCCAAGGCTGCGCTCGCGAAGGCCGGATTGCCGGTCAGGATGACATGATGAATGATGCGCTGATGGAAGAGCCTCGCGTCGCGATCGTACGCTCCTACCGGCCCGCGCCCGGCCATGTGAAGGCGCGCGCCGTCAATGCGCGCCGCGTCCACCTGCGGCCGGCGATGACGGTGGAG
>Ga0335070_10004489_pt1 | contig 16325 bp, 11 predicted proteins | sample Lox_Sample_13_FD_206722 | JGI IMG/M metagenome (GOLD analysis project Ga0335070, IMG submission 206722) | Soil microbial communities from Loxahatchee National Wildlife Refuge, Florida, United States - Lox_Sample_1.3 | ecosystem: Environmental > Terrestrial > Soil > Wetlands | place: USA... | reverse complement strand
CAGCGCCATCTTCATCGTCGGCGCGGCACTGTCGCTCGCTTGGCTGGCGCTGTCCGCCTGGTACATCCAGACGCAGATCGGCTGGTCCAATCTCGGCACCATGCTGCCGCACGAGCTCGGCGCCGCGTTGAGCGGCGTCGCCACGCCGCTGCTGGTCCTGTGGCTGGTGATCGCCTTCGTCGAGCGCGGCACCGAGCTCAAGACCACCGCCCGCACGCTGCAGCGCGAACTGGAAGCGCTGTCCTATCCTGTCGACGAAGCCGACGAGAACATCCGCACCATCGCCGAGGCGCTGCGCGAGCAGGCGCGGATGCTGACGGAAACGTCGGATGCCGCCGCCGGCCGGCTGAACGAAAGCCGCCAGGCGCTGCACGTGCAGACCGCCGAGCTCGCGACCGTCTCCGACCAGTCGGCGATGCGGGCCATGCAGGTGATGGCCTCGTTGCGCCGCCATGCCGACGGGCTCGAGCGCATCTCCTCGCTGCTGGCGAGCCGCGTGCAGACTGTGGAGACCGCAGTCGGCCAGCAGGCCGAGGCGCTGACCAGCGCCTCGGAGCACGCGATGTCGCAGTCGCGCACGATCAATGCGGCGCTGCGCCAGCAGATCGAAGACCTCGCCGCGATCACCGAGCGCACGGCGGCGAGCGCCGACGCGATCCGCGCCACCTTGCGCGAACAGACGCAGGACCTTGCGACGACCACCGAGCGCGCCACCGCGCGCGCCGAGGAGATGCGCGCGGCGCTGGGCCAGCAGACGGCCGATCTCATCCAGGCGACCGACCAGGCGATGGCGCGGGCGAAGGAGCTCGGCGCCGAGTTCCGTGAATACGCCGACGTGCTGTCGCGCGCCGCCGAAGGCGCCGGCGACAAGGCGGGCGGCGCCTCCGAGCGCATGGAGAGGTGCGCCCAGACGTTGGCCCAGTTCGCGGCCGACCTTGTGACCAAGAGCCAGGAAGCGGAAGCGGTGCTGCGCCGGCAGATCGGCGAGCTGGTGCTGGCGTCCGGCCAGGCGACCGACCGCGTCACGGGTCTCGGCGAGACGATGCGGGCGCGGACCGAGGAGCTGGGTGCCGCCGGCGTGCGCGCGGGCGAGCTCACGGCCGTGCTCGGCTCGGAGACCCAGAATCTCGGCTCGGCCCTCGAGCGTGTCGCGGCGCGCGCCGAAACCACGACCGACGGGGTGCGCAGGGTGTCGACCGACCTGATGGCGCTCGCCGACCAGACGACGGCGCGCGTGCGCGCGGCGGGCGAAGCGTTCCGCCGCAACACGCAGGACATGCAGGCGGTCGCCGGCGACGGACTCAACAAGGTCGCGGACCTCCGGACCGCGTTCGACGAAGCCACCCGGCACCTGGCCGCGACGACGGAGGACGCAACGACCAAGGCGCGCGACGTCGGTGACGCGTTCCGGCGCGACGCCGATGCCCTGGGCACGGCCGCGGAGAGTGCGCGCAGCCAGGCCGTCGAAGCGGCGGGCCAGCTCCGCCAGGAGACGCAGGCGCTCACGGCTGTCGCGGCCGACCTGACCGCCCGCGCCGAGACGGCCGAGCAGGCGCTCCGCCGCGAGACGGAGGGGGTCTCCGCGGCCGCCGCCGAGGCGTCGGAGCAGATCGACGCGTTGGGCGAATCCTTGCGCGGCCGTACCGCCGACATCGATGCGGCGTCGGCGCGTCTTGATGAAGCCAACACTCTCCTCAGCCGCGAGGCGCGGCGGCTCACCTCGACGATCGACGAAGCGACCGACCGGGTCGAAGCCGCGCACGCGCTGTTCCAGGAGCGCACCGACGCGATGGCGTCGGAATCCGACGAGGCCGCGGTGCGCGCCAAGTCGGCGGCCGAAAGCATCAAACTGCAGGCCGACGAGATCGCACAGGCCTCGAACCGCGGGCTGACGCGCGCGGCCGAGCTCGGCACCACGATCGCGCAGCGCACGCAGGACGTGGACGCGCTGGCCGACCGGGCCTCGCAGCGCCTGGAGAGTTTGGCGGACGTGATCCGCGAGCGCTCGGCCGATCTCGGCCGAGTCTCGGGCGAGGCGTCGTCGGCGGGCGAGGCGCTCCGGCTCGAGGCGGAAACGTTGGCGCAGGCCACGGCGGACCTGGCGAGCCGGACGGCGGAAACCCAGGCGGCGCTGCGCCGCGAGACGCAGGCGCTGGCCGAAGCGGCGGCGGGAAGCGCGGCGCGGCTCGAGGAGATCGGCGCCAGCTTGCGCGGCCGGACGGCCGATCTCGATCAGGCGGCCGGTCGCGCCCGCGACGTCGACGCCGGCCTCAACAAGGACGCCGAGATGCTGGCGATGGTCATGGATCATGCGGCGGCGCGCGTCCTTGCCACCGGTGAGACGTTGCGCCGCCAGGCCGAAGACCTGGTGCTGAGCGCCGACCAGTCGCTGACGCGCGTACGCGCGACCGGCGATGGCTTCCGCCTGCAGACGCAGGACATGGTCCATGCGGCCGAGCGCGGGCTCAACCGTGCGACCGAGCTGGCGGAAGCGTTCGGACAGCGCGTGCGCGACATCGACGAAGCGGCGGACCGCTCGTCCGAGCGCATGAACCGTCTTGGCGAGGCGTTGCGCGACCGCACGCGCGATCTTGGCAACACCGCGGGCCAGGCGGCCAACCTGCTGTCGGGCGCCGGCGACCAGCTGCACCGCCAGGCCGAGGAGCTGGCGAACGCGGCAAGCGCCGCCGCCGTGCGGATCGGCGACATGCAGGCGCTGCTCGAGCAGCGCTCGGCCGAGCTCAGCCAGACCGCCAGCCAGGCGGCGGTGCGCCTGCGCGAGACCGGCGACGGGCTGCAGCAGCGCAGCCAGCAGATCCTCGCCGCCGCCACCGAGGCGACGACGCAGGTCGGCGCCGTCGATCATGCTTTGCGCGATCAGGCGATCCAGCTGCTGCGCTCGATCGAGCAGTCGGCGGCCCGCGCCCACGAGATCGGCGACCTCATGAAGCAGACGTCGGGCGTGGTCATCGACTCCGCCGAGCAGGCGGCGGTACGGGTCCGCACGGTCAGCGACGAGTATCGCCAGCGGGCGCAAAGCATGCTGAGCGGTGCCGACGAGATCGTCGTCAAGGTGGGCGACGTCGATACGCGCCTCGAAGAGCGGCTGCAGCACCTCTTGACCGCCGCCAACGAGGCGGTGACGCGCCTGGGCGACGTGGGCGAGACCATGCAGCAGCGCATGATGGAGCTCACGCGCGCGTCGGCCACCGCCTCGTCGCTGGTCGGCGAGGCGCGCGAGCTGTTCCGCCAGCAGTCGCAGGAGCTGCTCATCGGCGCCGACCAGGCGTCGGCGCAGGTCACGGCGATCGGCGAGGCGCTGCGGCGGCGCTCGAGCGAAGTGGTCGACTCCTCGCAGACGGCCGAGACGCGGATCGCGGCCGTCGCCGAGACCTTGCAGCGCAACGCGCAGGACCTCGCGGCGCACGCCGATGTGTCGGTCGCGCGCATCGAGGAGATCGGCCAGGTCCTGCTGCGCCGGACCGGCGACATCGTCGAGACCGGCGACAAGACGGTGGCCGGGATCACGACGGCCGACCGGGCGCTGCAGAGCGAGGAGCAGAGCCTGCTCGCCTCGATGCAGCGCGCCGGCACGCAGGCGGCGGAGCTCGGGGCGGCGCTGCGCGGCCAGACCGAGAGCCTGGTCGGCGCCGTCTCGCAGGCGGCGGCGCGGCTCGCCGAGCTCGGCACGTCGTTCGAGCGCCAGGCGCGCGAGGTTTCCGGCGCCACGACGCGGGCGAGCAGCGAGATGACGACGGTGACGCAGGCCTTCGGCCGCCATGCCCAGGACCTCACCGCGGCGACCGAGACGGGCTCTTCGCGCGTCGACGCGTTCGGCGACGCGTTCCGGCGTCTGGCCGAAGAAGTCACCATGGCCGTGTCGCAGGCGGCAGCGCGGATTTCGGCCATCGGCGAATCGTTCGACCGCCATACCCGCGGCCTGGCGCTTGCCGCCAGCGACGCCCAGGAGAAAATGGGCGCTGCCGAGAAGCGGCTCGCGGACGAAGCGCGCCAGCTGATCGACGCCGGCAACCGCGCGAACGACCAGGTGCGCGAGGCCGCCGAGGTGTTCCGCAAGCAGGCCGAAGATCTCGCCGCCGCCTCGGCGACGGCCAAGACGCAGGCCGAGCAGCTGACGTCGAACGAGCTGGCGGTGAAGCGCGCGAGCTTCCTGCGCGCCTCGCGGCTCATCGTCGACAGCCTGAACTCGCTGGCGATCGACTTCAGCCGCGTGCTGGATCCGTCCACATCGGAACGGCTGTTGCGCGAGTTCATCGGCGGCGACCGCGGCGTGTTCGTGCGCCGCCTGCTGCGCCTCGGCCAGACGGAGACCGAGGTCAAGGTCCAGTCGCGCTATCACGAGGATCCGGAGTTCCGGAAATACGTGGACGACTATCTCACGCAGTTCGACCGGCTCTTGATCGAGGCGCGCGAGACCGATCCCGAGAACATCTTGTCGGCGACCTATCTCAGCTCCGACGTCGGCAAGCTCTACCTGATGCTGACGAGCACGTTAGGGCGGAGGCACTGAACGCCGAATTCGTCATTGCGAGGAGCGCAGCGACGAAGCAATCCAGGGCGGGTGTCGCGGCCCTGGATCGCTTCGCTATCGCTCGCGATGACGGCAATGGCCGGAAGCTTTACGCCAATCTTCCGTGGCAGTGCTTGTACTTCTTGCCTGAGCCGCATGGGCAGGGGGCGTTGCGCGAGACCTTGCCCCAGGTCGCCGCGTTGTTGGGGTCGACGGCTCCCGTGGCGTGGCGGACCGGCCGCGGCGCTTCCGCCACGGCGACGTCGCCTTCATTCGCCTCGGCCAGCGCCGGGTCGGTCCGCGTCTCGCGGTAGCGGCTCGGATCGGGCTCGGGAGGTGCCGGCAGGTCCTCCGGCATCTGGATGCGCACCTCGACGCGGCTCAGGATGCTGGAGACGGTCTCGCGCAGGTGGCTCAGCATCTGCGAGAACAGCTCGAACGCCTCGCGCTTGTATTCGTTGAGCGGGTCGCGCTGGCCGTAGGCGCGCAGGTTGATGCCCTGGCGCAGATGGTCGAGCTGCAGCAGGTGGTCCTTCCACGCCTGGTCCAGCGACTGCAGGAGGATGCTCTTCTCGGCGAGCCGCATGATCTCCGGGCCGATGTTGGCGGCCTTCTCGGCGAACTTGCGGTCGACGGCGTCCATCAGGCGCGACTTGATCTCCTGGTCGGCAATGCCTTCCTCTTTCGCCCAATCGGCGACCGGCAGGTTGAGGCCGAAGATGCGCAGCATCTCCTCGTGGAGGCCGTGGGTGTCCCACTTCTCGGCGTACGCGTTCTCCGGGATGCAGCGCTCGACCAGCTCCTCGACGACCTCGTGACGCATGTCGGCGACCTGCTCCGAGACGTCCGGCGTGCGCATCAGCTCCTTGCGCTGCTCGTAGATGACCTTGCGCTGGTCGTTCATCACGTCGTCGTATTTCAGCAGCTGCTTGCGGATCTCGAAGTTGCGCGCCTCGACCTTCTGCTGCGCCTTCTCGAGCGCGCGGTTGATCCAGGGATGGACGATCGCCTCGCCTTCCTGCAGCCCGAGCTTGCGTAACATGCCGTCCATCCGGTCGGACCCGAAGATGCGCATGAGGTCGTCTTCGAGCGACAGGAAGAACTTGGATGCACCGGGATCGCCCTGGCGGCCGGAGCGGCCGCGCAGCTGATTGTCGATGCGGCGGCTCTCGTGCCGCTCGGTGCCGATGATGTAGAGGCCGCCGGCGGCGACCACCTGCTGGCGGGCGGCTTCGATCTCGCTTTTGATCGCGGCGGCGCGGCGCGCGCGCTCGGCCTCGTCGGCGATGTCGTCGACTTCCTGGCGCAGGCGCATCTCGTAGTTGCCGCCGAGCTGGATGTCGGTCCCGCGGCCGGCCATGTTGGTCGCGATCGTCACCGCACCCGGGCGGCCGGCCTGGGCGATGATGTAGGCCTCCTGCTCGTGATAGCGCGCGTTCAGGACCTGGTGCGGGATGCGCTTCTTCTTGAGCACCTCCGCCAGGACCTCCGATTTCTCGATGCTCACCGTGCCGACCAGGATCGGCTGCTGGCGCGAGCGGCATTCCTCGACCAGGGCCACGATCGCGTCGAACTTCTCTTTGGCGGTGCGATAGACCTCATCGTCGTGATCCTTGCGCACCATGTCGCGGTTCGTCGGAATCTCGACGACCTCGAGCTTGTAGATCTCGGCGAATTCCGACGCCTCGGTCATCGCCGTGCCGGTCATCCCGGCGAGCTTCGGAAAGAGTCGGAAGTAGTTCTGGAAGGTGATGGAGGCCAGGGTCTGGTTCTCCATCTGCACCTCGACGCGCTCCTTGGCCTCGAGCGCCTGGTGCAGGCCGTCCGAGTAGCGCCGGCCTTCCATCATGCGGCCGGTGAACTCGTCGATGATGACGACCTTGTTGTCCTTGACGATGTAGTCGGTGTCGCGCGCGTAGAGCTTGTGCGCGCGCAGCGCCTGGTTCGTATGGTGGACCAGCGAAATGTTGGAAATGTCGTAGAGCGAGCCCTGCTGCAGCAGGCCGGCCTCGCGCAGCAGGTTCTCGATCTTTTCGGCGCCCACCTCGGTCAGCGATACCGCGCGCTGCTTCTCGTCCTTCTCGAAGTCCTCTGGCCCCAGCTTCGGGATCAGCTTGTCGACCGCGTTGTACATCTCCGACGAATCCTCGCTCGGGCCGGAGATGATCAGCGGCGTGCGCGCCTCGTCGATCAGGATGCTGTCGACCTCGTCGACGATCGCGTAATTGAAGGCGCGCTGGACCATGTGGTCGAGGCGGAACTTCATGTTGTCGCGCAGGTAGTCGAAGCCGAACTCGTTGTTCGTGCCGTACGTGACGTCGGCGTTGTACGCGACGCGCCGCTCGTCGTCGGTGAGGCCGTGCACGATGCAGCCGGCGGTCAGGCCGAGGAACTTGTAGATGCGCCCCATCCACTCCGAATCGCGGCGGGCGAGGTAATCATTGACCGTCACCACGTGGACGCCCTTGCCCTCGAGCGCATTGAGGTAGACGGGCAGGGTGGCGACCAGCGTCTTGCCTTCGCCGGTCTTCATCTCGGAGATCATGCCGCGATGCAGGACGATGCCGCCCATCAGCTGCACGTCGAAATGCCGCTGGCCGAGCACGCGCTTGGCCGCCTCGCGGACGGTGGCGAAGGCGTCGACCAGGATGTCGTCGAGAGTCTCGCCGTTGGCCAGCCGCTCTTTGAGCATCGCGGTCCGGCCCTGCAGCTCGGCGTCCGTCAGCTTCACGAGCTCCGGCTCCGCCGCGTTGACCGCCTCGACGAGCGGCTGGAGCGAGCGGATGACCCGGTCGTTGGCGGTGCCGAACAACTTCCGGGCAATGGCGGCGAACATGCGGAATACCTTAGTGGATCGCTGAGGGCGGCGAGCGGCGGATAATAAGGGAGGGCGCGCCTGAGAGATAGGGGGCCGAAGTGCCTCTGTCAACGCAGAGAATCGTGACCAGGCCACGTATATTCCTATTGATTCAGGTGCTTGTCGCACCCTGGCCCCAGGTGCATAGTGCCGCCCGCCGCGCCGCCATGCGGAGCAATTTCCGGGCGCCGGCCCTTTCCCCTCACGAGGATCACATGCGCGTCATCTCCGGTCTCAGCCGTCCTGTTTGCGTCTTCGCGATCGCGGCCGTGGCCGCAATCGGCCTCGCCACCGGTGCCCGGGCCCAGATGAAGATCCAGCCGGCGGACAATGCCACCGACCCGATCGTCGCGACCGTCGATAGCGCCCCGATCCAGAAGTCGGACATCGAGGATTTCCAGAAGTCGCTGCCGGCGCAGTATCAGCGACTGCCGCTGCAGATGCTGTATCCGGCGCTGCTCGACAAGCTGATCGAGATCAAGCTGATCTCCCAGCAGGCGTTGAAGGAGCGTCTCGAGAACGACCCCGACGTGCAGAAGCGCATCCAGCAGATCAAGGAGCGCGTGGTCGAGGAGGTTTATCTGCAGCGCATGATCGACAAGCAGGTGACCGAGGACGCGCTGCGCAAGCGTTACGACAAGTATGTGAAGGAGACGCCGGCGCGGCAGGAGATCTCGGCGCGGCACATCCTGGTTCAGACCGAGTCCGAGGCCAAGGACGTTCTGGCGCAGTTGAAGAAAGGCGCCGATTTCTCAGAGCTGGCGAAGACCCGCTCGATCGATCCGACGGCGAAGGAGCAGGGCGGCGACCTCGGCTTCTTCACCCGCGAGGAGATGGTGCCGGAGTTCTCGGACGCCGCGTTCAAGCTCAAGGACGGCGAAATCTCGCCGGCGCCGGTGAAGACCCAGTACGGCTGGCACATCATCAAGGTCGAGGCGCACCGTACGAGCGTGCCGCCGTTCGAGCAGATGCACGACAAGCTCGCGTTCGACATGTCGACCGAGATCAAGAACGACGTTGTCGCCAAGCTGCGCAAGACCGCCAAGATCGAGCGCTTCAATCTCGACGGCTCGCCGGCCAAGTAAGTCGCCGAGCCGCCGGTCGGGCGGACCACGGGCGTTGGCGCCCTGTTGACGACGGGCTGGGGCGGTGTCAATTGTGCCGTCCCGTCGTCCAACCACTTGGCTGCCATGTCCGCCCGTTCTCCTCTCGCCCCCGAGCGCTTCCCCGCCATCCCGCCTCTCCCCGGCGTGCGTTTCGCCGCCGGCTGCACGGGCATGCGCTATCGCGGCCGTGACGACCTGATGCTGGCGGAGCTGGCGCCGGGGAGCACGGCCGCCGGCGTGTTCACGACCTCGAAGACGGCGTCGGCACCCGTCCTGTGGTGCCGGACATCGGCCCGGCGCGGCAAGGTGCGTGCCATCGTCGCCAATGCCGGCAACGCCAACACCTTCACCGGCAAGGACGGCGAGAAGGCGGTGGCGGCGACCGCCGCGGCGACCGCCAAGCTGCTCGGCTGCACCGCGGCCGACGTGTTCGTCGTGTCCACCGGCGTCATCGGCGTCAAGCTGCCCGTCGACATGGTGACCGCGACCTTGCCCAAGCTGCACGGCGAGCTGCGCGCGTCGGCCTGGGACAAGGCGGCGGCCGCGATCATGACCACCGACACGTTCCCCAAGGGCAGTTGCGCCAAAGCCGTGATCGGCGGCGTGCCGGTCACCATCGCCGGCTTCGCCAAGGGTTCCGGCATGATCGCGCCCGACATGGCGACGATGCTGGCCTTCGTGTTCACCGACGCCAAGCTGCCGGCCAAGGTCCTGGCAGAGTTGCTCAAGCGCGGCACCGGGCCGTCGTTCAACTCGATCACCGTCGACAGCGACACCTCGACCAGCGACACGTTGCTGCTGTGCGCCAGCGGCCAGGCGCGCCACAAGAAGATCGCGCGTGCCGGTGATCCGGCGCTCGCCGATTTCCGCGCCAAGCTGAATGCGGTGCTGATGGATCTGGCGCACCAGATCGTCCGCGACGGCGAGGGTGCGCAGAAATTCGTCGCGATCACGGTCAGCGGCGCGCAGAACCCCGAAGCGGCGCGGCGAATCGGCATGGCGATCGGCAATTCGCCGCTGGTCAAGACCGCGATCGCCGCGGCCGACGCCAACTGGGGGCGGATCGTTGCCGCGGTCGGCAAGGCCGGCGAGAAGGCCAATCGCGACAAGCTCGCCATCCGCATCGGCGGCGTGCAGATCACGCGCGGCGGCTCGGCCGTGCCCGGCTACGACGAAACTCCGGTCGCGCAGCACATGCAAAGCCGCGAGATCCGCATCGAGGTCGACGTCGGCGTCGGCAAAGGCAAGGCGACGGTGTGGACCTGCGACCTGACGCACGGCTACATCGACATCAATGGCAGCTACCGGAGCTGATCCGAGCCGTCCGCAAGGCTGCGACGGGCCTCCGGCGTCGACGGAGCCGGTCCGCCTCGTCCTGGTGGTGGCCGCGGCGCTGCTCGATGCCGATGACCGGATCCTGCTGACACGGCGTCCGCCGGGGAAGCACCTCGCCGGCCTCTGGGAGTTTCCCGGCGGCAAGGTCGCGAAGGACGAGACCCCGGAGGCGGCGCTCTGCCGCGAGCTCGCCGAGGAGCTCGGCATCGACGTGCGGCCGACCTGCCTTGCGCCGTTCACCTTCGTGTCGCACCGCTATCCCGAGTTCCAGCTTCTGATGCCGCTCTATTTGTGCCGGCGCTGGAACGGCACCGTCACCGCCCGCGAGGGCCAGGAGCTCACCTGGGTGCGGGCCGCGCGCCTCGGTGATTACGACATGCCGCCCGCCGACAAGCCGCTGGTCGCGATGCTGCAGGATTACTTGTAACTCGTCATGGCGAGGAGCCCGGGTTTGAGCGAAGCCAAACCGCTCGTTTGTCGACCGGCCAAGCCAACCGACTTCGCAGCAGTCGGCGAGGTGCTTTCATCGGCCTACGGGACACTCCTATCCACGTCCTACCCCAAGGACCTGCTGGACGCCGCGCTGCCTTACATGATCAAGCCCATCCCGGAGTTGCTCGCGTCCGGGACCTACTACGTTGCTGAACGAGGGCCTGGGGTCCTGTCCGGCTGCGGCGGCTGGACCAAGGCGTCCCCCGGCGGCGGCCCCGCGATCGAAGGTGAGGCGCATGTGCGCCATTTCGCGACAAGCCCCCAAGCTACGCGGCAAGGTATCGGGACTTCGTTGCTTGCCCGATGCGCCGCCGACGCACGCGCCTCCGGCGTCCGCATCTTCCAATGTTTTTCGACTCTGAACGCCGAACCCTTCTACAAGGCGTTTGGCTTTGTCACCGTCGCACCCATCGAAGTCCCAATGGGTCCTACGCTGAAGTTTCCGGGTGTCCTGATGCGCCTCGACATCGAACGTCTGGCACCATCAGGGCATGGACATTAAGCGCGCGGCTAGTGCCGCCGCCCGGGCGCGGTCTTCTGGCCGAAGGAGATCTCTTCGGTCTGCAGCGCCGTCGCCAGCCGGTGGACGGCGCTGCCGGGGCGCAAGGGTTTCTGCTGCGCGGCATCCGGCGCCCAGCCCGTCAGGGTCAGAAGCTGGAACGTCGCCGGGATGCGATGCGACTCATCGGCGTGCTGGTCGGCGTAGATGGCGGCCGCGCGCAGGATCGTGCTGCGGCGGGTGAAGCAGCGGCGGCGCTCGGCGACGGCGTTCGCCTCGCCCATGCCGCGCAGGTCGCGCATCAGGTCGAGCGCGCTGCGATAGCTCACGGTGATCGAGTCGACGTCGACGACCGGCAGCGCGAACCCGGCGCGCTGCAGCAGGGCGCCGGCGTCACGGACATCTGTAAACGGAGAAACTCGCGGACCCGCACCGCCCGACTCGGCGATCTCCGCTTCGGTGAGCGCCCGGCGCAGCTCGACCAGCGTATCGCGGCCGAAGATCGTCGCCAGGAACAGACCGTCGGGCTTGAGACAGCGGCGCGCCTGAATCAGCGCACCCGGCAGATCGTTCACCCAATGCAGGCTGAGCGAGCTGATGATCAGGTCGAAGGTGGCCGGGCCGAACGGCAGCGATTCCTCGTCGCTGGCGACGGCGAACCCGCAGCGGCCGGCTTTCTTGCCGGGGCCGGCGCGCAGCATCTGCGACGACAGATCGCAACGGATGAGCGTCTCGATCTTGCCGCGTGCCGCGAGCTCGCTCGAAAGAATGCTGCCGTGCGCTCCGAGCTCGAGTGCCAGCGGGAAGCTGCGGTTGATTTCGTCGAGCCGCTCCGCGAGGCGCGTGCCCGCTTCGCGGAACAGAAAATCGTGAGCAGCCAGACGGCGCGCCGCGCGGTCGCGATGCGAGCGGACGGCGCGCCGGTCGAAGATCAGGATGGGGCTGCTCATGTCCTTACTATCGCACGGATGCCGTCCCCGTGATCAAGTACGATTCGATGACGTGACGTTGACATGTGGATAACGAACATGTTCGGCTTTCTACAATGATGGCCGGGGTCGCATGCTTGTCGGGTCGTTGACGAAGCGGGCGCTCGATCGCGCCACGCGCGCGGCACTCGATGCGGTTCTGCCGCCACAGTGTCTCATGTGCGGCAGCATCACCGAGTCGCAAGGCACATTGTGCGCGCCATGCTGGGCGAAGATGACGTGGCTCGCGCCGCCGCTCTGCGCCTGTTGCGGAGCGCCGTTCGAATTCGACCCGCAGCCGCGCGGCGGGGTCGCGGATCTGATCTGCGGCGCATGTTTGCGTGATCGTCCGGTCTTCGCCCGCGCGCGCGCCGTGTTTCGTTACGATGATGCCGGCCGCGCGCTCATCCTCGCCTTCAAGCACGGCGACCGCCTGCATGGGGCGCCGGCCTACGGACGCTGGCTGGCGCGCGCCGGCGCCGAGCTCCTGGCCACGGCGGACATCGTGGCCCCGGTGCCGCTGCATTGGACCCGCCTGGCGTGGCGTCGCTACAACCAGGCGGCCATTCTGGCGAACGCCGTCGCCAAGCTGGCGGCGCGTCGCTGCATTCCCGATCTCCTGGTCCGCAGCCGCCGCACCCAGCAGCAGGGCGACATGGGCCCCGTCGAGCGGCGGCGCAATGTCCGGCGCGCGTTTGCGATAGCACCCCGTCATGGCGGGGAGATCGCCGGCAAGCGCGTCGTGCTGATCGACGATGTGCTCACCACGGGGGCTACGGCCGAGGAATGCGCGCGGGTCCTGTTGGCGGCGGGCGCGGTGGCGGTCGACCTCCTGACCTTGGCCCGGGTTGTGAGGCCCGTCACAGCATGAAGCCCGATAACGGGCTGAACTTGGCCGGGCTGCACAATCGGGGCTGATCGACTATATGATGGACGGTACCGACTCGGAGTGAGCCATGACGGCGAAGGTTGAGATCTATTCGAGCCCCTGGTGCGGTTACTGCGCGCGCGCCAAAGGGCTGTTGTCGAAGAAGGGCGTCGAGTACGTCGACTACGATGTCACCGCCGACACGTCGAAGCGGGATGAAATGGTACAGCGCGCGCCGGGCAGCACCACCGTGCCGCAGATCTTCATCAACGGAACCCATATCGGCGGCTGCGACGAGTTGCACGCGCTCGACCGTCAGGGCCGCCTCGACCCGATGCTCAGTGGCATCTGACTGGGGCGCCTGACCGCCGGTCCTTACGGGGCAACGGCGGCGATCCGCTGGATCATGGCCGGCCGGGGCTCTGCCACCGCGAGGTCTTCGTAGGCCACGATCCGCAGCCGCCCGCGCACCACCTCCAGCAGTTCTCCTGGTTGCAGCAGGAAATCCGGATTGCTCGGCTTGCCGAAGCGTGCGTTGCCCATCGCGAACGTCTCATAGATGAGCGCGCTGCCGGGTGCGACGGCCTGGACCAAGCCCGGGAACAGCGGCCGGTGGAGATAGTTCGTGACGACCACGCCGGCGAACTGGCGCCCCGGGAACGGCCAAGGCGCGGCCTCGAGATCGGCAGTCACGACCTGCAGCCGGTCCGAGGTCTTGAAATCCGCCAAGGACTTCGTGTCACGGTCGACGGCTACGACCGTATGGCCACGCTCCAGGAACAGCCGCGTGTGCCGGCCGCGGCCTGCCGCTACGTCGAGGACGGCGCCGCCGGGTGGCACGAGTGGGGCAAAGCGTGCGACCCAGGCCGAGGGCGCCAAATCGCTGTGCGGGTCCGGCATTCGTTACGACCTGTTAACCAAGTTGCGCTACATAAAATTCGGCTTGCCCCGTTGAATCGGGCCAACCATATTAGCGCCCGTTCCCAACTGCTGCTGCAGCCATGATCGTCTTCGATCTCAAGTGTCGTAACGGCCATCAGTTCGAAGCCTGGTTCAACAGCGCCTCGAATTTCGAACGCCTCCGCAAGGCCGGCCACGTCGCGTGCGCCGTGTGCGGCAGCGCCAAGGTCGACAAGGCGCCGATGGCGCCGCGCATCACCAGCTCGAAAAAGAAAGCTTCTCCGAAGGCGGAGAAGGCCGCCCGCAAGCCGGCCGGCGACGACGCGGTCAATGTGCGGGTCACGGACGATTCGAACGCCCTCGTCGGCCCCGGCCGCTACGCCAACGATCCGGCGGCGGCAAAGGCCGCCGACCTGATGAAGCAGCTCAGCGAGCTGCGCGGGCAGATCGAGAAGAACTGCGACTACGTCGGCAAGAGCTTTCCCGAGGAAGCGCGCAAGATGCACTACGGCGAAGCGCCGAAGCGCAACATCTACGGCGAAGCGACCGAGAGCGAGGCGCGCCAGCTCGCCGACGAAGGCGTCGAGTTCTCCAAAATTCCCTGGGCGCCCAGGAGGGATTCTTAAGCCCCTCGACGGCGGGCGCGGCCCATCCGGGGCGCTTGCCTCCGCGCGCATAAGCGCGCGCGGCCGTAGTCGCGGCCGTTGTCTTTTGACCTCCGAAGCCGCGGACTTTTCGATTCCGTCATGCCGGCGAAAGCCGGCATCCAGTTCGTCATGTGGTCCTGGACCCGGCTTTCGCCGGGGTGACGACCGGGATATTCAATCCGGCGGTCTCACCGCGAAACACATATAATTCACGGCCAGGTCGCGGCTGAGACGCCAATCATCGGCAATCGGGTGGAAGGTCACGCCGCTCAGGTCGCGCACCTCGAGGCCGTCACGCCTGAGGCTGGCGGCGAGCTCGGACGGGCGCACGAACTTATCCCATTCATGAGTCCCGCGCGGCAGCCAGCGCAGCACGTATTCGGCGCCGACGATCGCCAGCAAGAACGCCTGCGGCGTGCGATTGAGCGTCGCCGCGATGAGCGCCCCGCCGGGCCGGACGAGACGCGCTGTCGCCGCGAGGAAGCTCCCGCGGTCGGCGACGTGTTCGACGACCTCCAGACAGAGGACGACGTCGAACCGCTCGCCGGCGGCCGCCAACGTCTCGACGGCGGCGACACGGTAGTCGATCTCAAGCTCGCTCTCCGCCGCATGGGTGCGGGCGACGCCGATGTTCGTCGCCGACGCGTCGATCGCGACGACATCGGCGCCGAGGCGCGCCATCGGCTCGGCGATGAGTCCGCCGCCGCAGCCGATATCGAGCAGGTGCAGGCCGCGCAGCGGATGGGCCTTGCGCGGGTCGCGCCCGAACAGCGTGCACAAATGGTCGCGGATGTAGGCAAGCCGCACCGGGTTGAGCTTGTGCAGCGGCCGAAACTTGCCACTGTGGTCCCACCACTCCGCGGCCATCGCCGAAAAGCGTGCAATTTCCTCGGGATCGATGCTCGCGGCATCCGCGGCGTCGGGACCGGCCGGCAGGGCGGCGGACTGGGCCAATTCTTGCTTCTCCCAAGCGGTGGTCGCGCTTGCTTCGTTCGGACGAAACCAAGTATGTATGGGCCGCCGCCGCCGGGGCAAGCACCGCGTCGTGCGGATGCCCGGCAACAGACTGATAGAAAAGACAAATCCCATGGCGCGCATCGTCATGAAATTCGGCGGCACTTCGGTCGGCGACATCGCCCGCATCAAGAACGTCGCCCGCCTGGTCAAGCGCCAGATCGACGCCGGAGACGAGGTCGCGGTGGTCGTCTCGGCGATGTCGGGCGTCACCAATCAACTCGTGGCCTGGGTGAACGAACTCTCGCCGCTGCACGACGCGCGCGAATACGACACGGTGGTGGCGACGGGCGAGCAGGTGACCACCGGCCTTCTCGCAATCGCGCTGCAGGAAAGCGGGGTCAATGCCCGCTCGTGGCTCGGCTGGCAGATCCCGATCGCCACCGACGGCGTGCACGGCAAGGCGCGAATCCAGCACATCGACACCGAACTGATGTCCAAGCGCCTCAAAGAGGGGCAAGTCGCCGTGGTCGCCGGGTTCCAGGGGCTCGGCCCCGACAACCGCGTGACAACGCTCGGGCGCGGCGGCTCGGACACTTCGGCCGTGGCCTTGGCCGCGGCCCTGAAAGCGGACCGCTGCGACATTTATACCGACGTCGACGGCGTCTATACTTGCGATCCGCGAATCGTCAGCAGAGCGCGCAAGCTCGACAAGATCACGTACGAAGAAATGCTGGAGATGGCATCGCTGGGGGCGAAGGTCCTGCAGACCCGCTCCGTCGAGATGGCGATGAATCACCGCGTGCGCGTACAGGTCCTGTCCAGTTTCGCGGATAAGCCGGGCACTCTGGTCGTAGATGAGGATGAGATCGTGGAGAAGGAAGTCGTCAGTGGCATCGCCTACAGCCGGGATGAGGCCAAGATCACCTTGACCCGGGTCGCCGACCGGCCGGGGGTCGCCGCCGCGATCTTTGGACCGCTCGCCGACTCGAGCATCAACGTCGACATGATCGTTCAGAACGTGTCCGAGGACGGCAAGACCACCGACCTCACCTTCACGGTCGGACGTGCCGACCTCGAACGCGCGGTCAAGGTGCTCAAGGACAAGCAGAAGGAATTTGGGATCAGCGAGATCAAGCCGGACGCCAAGGTGGTGAAGGTCTCGGTG